>Ga0310690_10006565_pt1 | contig 15243 bp, 14 predicted proteins | sample AusTroGonzalo_MG_2_FD_207661 | JGI IMG/M metagenome (GOLD analysis project Ga0310690, IMG submission 207661) | Bovine rumen microbial communities from tropical cattle in Woodstock, Queensland, Australia - Gonzalo_04 (v2) (version 2) | ecosystem: Host-associated > Mammals > Digestive system >...
ACTACGTAGTTGGCTGCATCACGGTGTTCTGTGGTGCCATACCTGTTAGATTAATCGATAACATCAAATACAAGTCATGCTGATAGAAGTACTGAAATCGAAGATTCACTGTGCCACCATCACCGAGGCTAACCTGCACTATATGGGCAGTATTACTCTCGATGAGGACATCATGGATGCCGCCAACCTGATTGCCGGCGAGAAGGTGTCGGTAGTGAACAACAATAACGGCGAACGGTTCGACACGTATGTCATCAAGGGCGAACGTGGTAGTGGCTGTGTATGCCTGAACGGTGCTGCGGCACGTAAGGTGCAGGTGGGCGACATCTGTATCATCATGTCGTATGCATTGATGGACTTTGAAGAAGCCAAAAACTTTAAGCCAGCAGTAGTATTTCCAGATGAAAAGAATCGCTGTCAAGATAGGAAGTAATGTGCTGACGAGAGACGACGGCACGTTGGATGTCACACGGATGTCTGCGCTGGTAGACCAAGTGGCACTGCTGCGCCGTAAAGGTATCCAAGTGGTGCTGATATCGTCTGGAGCTGTGGCCAGCGGACGAAGTGAACTGTCTATCGCCCACCACATGGATTCGGTGGACCAGCGACAGCTGTTCTCTGCCATCGGACAAGCCAAACTCATCAACCGTTACTACGAATTGTTTCGTGACCACCACATCACCGTTGGACAGGTGCTCACGATGAAGGAGAACTTCAGCACACGTCGCCATTATCTCAATCAGCGCAACTGTATGGAGGTGATGTTGGAGAACGGTGTGATTCCTATCGTCAACGAGAACGACACTGTATCGGTGACTGAGTTGATGTTTACCGATAACGATGAACTTAGCGGCTTGATAGCTACTATGCTTGATGTGGATATGCTCATCATCCTCAGTAACATCGACGGCATCTACGATGGTGATCCAAAAGATGCGAAGAGTCAGGTCATCAGAAGCGTAGCACCCGAATCCGACCTCTCAGACTATATCCAGACAGGCAAATCTGGATTCGGTCGTGGTGGTATGATTACAAAATGTAACATCGCTCGAAAGGTGGCCGACGAGGGAATCCCTGTAGTCATCGCAAACGGCAAACGCGACAACATCCTCACCGACCTTATCGCTCACCCAGACAATACCCTATCCACACAATTCGTTCCTGCCTCACAACCCGTATCGAGCATCAAGAAATGGATTGCGCATAGCAGCGACTTTGCAAAAGGAAGCATCTCGCTGAACGACAAAGCAGTAGAGGCCATTTGCGGAAGTAAGGCTTTAAGTGTACTTCCTATTGGAGTAACAGCCGTAGAGGGAGAATTTGAGAAGGATGACATCATTAGCATCAAAGACCCAAGAGGGCATGAGATTGGTGTGGGCCGCACTGCCTATGACAGCGATAAAGCACGCCAGGTAATCGGCCAGCACAGCAAGAAACCGCTAATTCATTATGACTATCTCTATATAAAATAAATCCCATAGGCCCCATAAGCCTCATTGGCCACATAACTCATCAACACAACAATCATGAAAAGTCTTTTCCAACAAGCACAAGACGCAAGCATTCAACTTGCACAAATCGACAATGAAACCATCAACCGAGTTCTCAATTCCATCGCTGATGCAGCAATCGAGCACACCGACGAAATCTTAGCGGCCAATGCGAAGGATTTAGCACAGATGTCGCCCGACAATCCTCTGTACGACCGTCTGAAGCTGACACGCGAGCGTATTGCAGGCATTGCCGACGATACCCGTCACGTTGCCACACTCCCCTCTCCGCTGGGCAAAGTGCTTCGTCATTATACCCTACCCAACGGATTAGACCTCTCACGAATCAGTGTTCCGTTTGGTGTCATTGGCATCATCTACGAAGCTCGCCCTAATGTGACTTTCGACGTTGCATCGCTTTGTCTGAAGAGTGGAAACGCATGTGTACTGAAAGGGGGAAAAGATGCGGATAACTCTAATCAGGCGATTGTTGGAATCATTAAAGCGATACTTCAACAAAACGGCATAAATCCAGATAGTGTAACGCTGTTGCCTGCTACCCATGAAGCAACAACAGAGATGTTGCATGCCAACGGATACATTGATTTGGTCATTCCTCGCGGCAGCAGTCGTTTGATTCAGTATGTACGCGAAAACGCCACCGTTCCTGTGATTGAGACAGGAGCAGGTATTTGTCATTGTTACTTCGACGAATATGGCGACTTGGAGAAAGGAAAGGCAATTGTGGATAACGCCAAGACACGTCGTGTGAGTGTGTGCAACGCCCTCGATTGTCTCATCATCCACGCAGAACGTCTGCCCGATCTGCCTGCCCTCTGTACCCCATTGGCTCAGAGCAATGTCATCATCTATGCAGACGGACCCGCCTATGCTTTATTGGAAGGAAACTACCCTTCTCTCCTCCTCTCTCATGCTACTGACGAGAGTTTTGGTACCGAATTCTTGGACTATAAGATGGCCGTAAAGACCGTCACAACCTTCGACGAAGCACTCGCTCACATCCGTCGCAACAGCTCACGTCACAGCGAAAGCATCGTGACAGAAGACACAATGCGTGCCGAACAGTTCATCCGTCAAGTCGATGCAGCATGTGTCTACACCAACGCTCCAACCTCGTTCACTGATGGTGCTCAGTTTGGATTAGGTGCCGAGATAGGCATCAGTACCCAGAAGCTCCATGCACGAGGTCCGATGGCCCTTGAAGAAATCACCACCTACAAATGGGTGATTCGAGGGAACGGACAAGTGAGGAAATAAGTCATTCCTCTACCTCACAATTCAAGAATCCCATTTCCTTGGCCTTTTCTTCGTTCATCAGGAAGTAGATGGCCTCACCCTCATTGCATAGTTCACCCTTCGAGTTGGTAATCTCTGCACTGATATACGCTAAGTTGCGAACCTGTTTTGCGACCTTCGCCCGTATGGTCAGCTCTGGCTCTGATGTGGGAACAGCCTTGCGGAACTTGATATTCAACTGCACGGTATAGCCACTGGTCTGTAGCTTACGAGTGACCACCCATCCGCACACCTCGTCAATCAGCGTACTCAGGATGCCGCCGTGCATCGTATCTACCCATCCTTGGTAATTGCGCTCTGGATGCCAGGTGCTCACGATATAGTCACCATCCTCATAGAACTCCATGTGAAGTCCTATAGGATTGTCAGGACAGCAACCGAAACAATTATATCCCTTGTGGTTGCGCCAAGGGTTGATGATTTTCTTCATAATCCTTTTTCGTTTACTTTTTACAAAGTGCAAAGATAGCAAAAATTTGGTTAAGTGAGTACAATAAGAATGAATGTTTATTGTCGAGCGTGAAAATTTTATTCAAAAGCCGAATGAACTACATAATAAATTGCCAAGATTTTAATACTTACATTCTTACATTTTTGATTTTTTACATTTTTCCCCACTTTCGAGGCTCATTTATCTTCGATAAAGTCAAAGACACAACAATTCCATAAAACCACAAAATATTTTCACTCATAAGCCACCCATAGGCTTCTCTCTAAAGAAGGAAGGAACCCGCATAACGGACCAGCGGATGTCGCATGCGCTACTCTATTTCTTGTTCATTATATATTCAGTACTTCTTCAGTACTTGTTCAGTCAAACACTGAAGAAGTACTGAAGAAGTGATGAACAAATAATGTACATATCATAGATGGAAATTAGAGGTAGATTGACGGAAAATGGGCGAACTGTTTGAGGATTGTTAGAGTGGAGTGAGAGAGGAATTAGATAGGAGTTAGAGGGGAATTGGAGAAGGAGCAGGTAATCAAAGGAAATAGCACATCAACGACTGATGATTTTCTGATAGGCCAAACGCTCGTCACCTGACGTAAGATAGATGATGCCGCAATAGACAAAACCATGCTTCTTCATGTTGTGCTGCATAATTGTGTTATCGCGGTGAGTGTCTATACGAATGTTCGCATCGTGTAAAAAGCAGAAGTCCATGATGGTGCTGAAAATTCCGCGAGCATCTGGATAGCTGGCAATTCGATGAACCACATGATATGGTTGCTTGTCGTCAATCCATGCTCCCTCATAGATATTCCGGTAAGTAGGCTCAGGTGATTGCAGGAAAGCAAAGTAGCTAACAATGCTACCGTCATCTTCAACCACAAAGCCCCCACCCTTTTCCATATCGGCACGGATGACAGCTTCCGACGGGTAGCCTTCTCCCCATTGGTACATATTGCCCGACTGCCGCATAATTGTCTTTGCAGCATCCATGACTTTCATAATCTCGGTCATGTCCTTCGTTCGTGCTTCTCTGATAATCCTGCTCATATCATTTTGAATCTTTTCTTTCACTTATGTCAATACGATAATGTCACCCCAGCGGGTCGTAGGGTTCTTACTCTTGAAATCATGCTTGATGGCATTGGCAAAGACCTGTGACTTTCCTTTTTCATCTTTTTGCGTGTATTGCTGACTGCCAAGTACGATGGTTTCGGAGCCGTTGAGCTTGTTGATACGGTCGATGACTGCATCAAGTTTTCGCATCTTCTCGAATTGTTCGGCATTCGTATCGAACAGGTCCTGCTGAATGGGACTGTTTGGCCCGATTCCCATGACAATAACGCCTGCTTTCTTATAATGGTAGCCAGGACGATAGAGCTGCTGAAGTACTTCGTTGGCAGTTTTGACAATGGTGATGGTACTGCTTGTTGGGGTAAGAAGCCGCATTTCCTGAAAGTTCCAGTATTGTGGCAGGTCTTCACGGAAAGCATTGGTGTTGAGGAAAACTCCCACGATAGATGCTACAGAGCCTTGCTGACGTAGCTTCTCTGCACATCGTGCCGCGTAGTTCGAAACATGGGTACGGAGATTGTCGAGGTCGGTTATCATACCATTAAAGGAACGACTAGTGCAGATGGATTTCTTCTTGGCCATTTCTTCATTGGGAATACAGTCTTCGCCGTTCAGTTCACGCCAAGTACGTTCGATGACATTGTTATTGAAGGTGGCCTTAACCCAAGTTTGGTTGTGCTTTGCAAAGTCGTAGGCTGTCTTTACGCCAAGAGCTTCGAGTTTTGCAGCATGACGTCGCCCAATGCCCCAAATCTCATCGACAGGATAGAGCTTCAGAGCCTTAATGCGCTTTTCGTCAGTATCTATCATACAGCAATGGTGATAGCCTTGATATTTCTTGGCAAAGTGGCTAGCCATCTTTGCAAGGGTCTTATTGGGAGCAAGCCCAATGCTGACAGGCATACCTACACTACGCTTGATTTTCTTGTGAAGTTCCTCGCCCCAGGCTTTCATGTCCAAGTGCTCCATACCATCGAGATAGACAAAGCACTCGTCTATGCTATAGCGGAAGTAGGCAGGTGCCTCCTTGCGGATGATAGAGACGACTCGACCCGTCAATTCGCCATATAACTCATAGTTTGATGAGAATACGGCTATCTTTTGGTCGGGAAATTGCTCTGCCAATTGGAAATAAGGAGTACCAGCCTTGATACCCATACGCTTGGCTTCATTTGACCGTGCAACTACGCAGCCGTCATTGTTCGAGAGCACAACGACAGGCTTGTCTTTCAGGTCAGGTCGAAAGACACGCTCACATGAGACGTAGCAATTATCACAGTCAATGATGCCGTACATAGTCTTCTCGTATTATCTCCAGTGCTTGATGGTCCATACAACAACGCCCCAAACCTCAAAGTCATCTTCTGGTGTGATTCTAATGGGTTTGAAGTCCTTGTTGGCTGGACGAAGCTCTATATAGCCGTCCTCCTTATGGCGCAGGTCAAGGAACTTGATGGTGAATTCTCCATTCAGGCATCCCACAACGACATCACCGCTGTTTGCTTCGATTGAACGGTCAATAACGGCAATATCACCATCGCAGATACCGACTTCCATCATGGAATCCCCTTCAACCTTGCCGTAGAATGTGGCTTCAGGATTGTGGATCATGTCACGATTGAAATCTATGGTCTCGTGACCATAGTCTTCGGCTGGTGATGGAAAACCTGCCTTTAGCCCTTCGGCTATGGGTAACTCCAACTTTTCTTTGAAGTCTCCTTGTATGATGTGAATGTTCGACATATTAATCAATCTGCTATTATTGTACCAACACTAAATGACTGCATCTGTTCACCCATCACGCTCTTCATCACCTCAAACACATGCTCACCTGTACAATGGCTGGTATAGAACTGTGTTTCAGAATATTTTGCTTTTAGCTTTTGAGCCAAATCTTCCAACTCTTTCTCCGTCTCTTGACCGTCGAGCAGATGGAAACCACCGACAACGGTATGAATGGACCAAGGACATGCTGCAAGGATATTCTCAAGTCCACTATGAGCACAGCCTGTAAATAGGAGACCATCAACATACAGTACCAATTCGTGACAGAAATCATCGTGAGCCAGCTGCCCGTTAGCATTCTCGACAAAAAGGTTTTGATTTCCCATAGGCATTGGATGAATTTGTGGAATATGGGCAATGGCGTAGAAACTTTCTGCTATCTCGCAGGTCTGGTCAATCAAGATGAGTCTGTCATCGTCTATTTCTGGCCACTCTGTCGTAATGCTATGCAGATTCCCTCGCTTAGAATAGAACTTACCGCTGGTAGCATCGGGTGAGACAATAACCTTAGCCTTCTGATTATGCTCCATGAAGTACCGCAAACCGCCTGCATGGTCACTATGTCCGTGAGAAATGAAAACATAGTCAACATCGCTGAGATCTATGCCCAACAGCTCAGCATTTCTGATAAACACATCACTTGCTCCAGTATCAAGCAGAATTTTGTGCTGTTCTGTTTGCAAAAGGATTGATAGCCCAGGCTCTGTGGATAGACAACTATCACTGCTTCGATTATCTGATAATACAGTCCACTCGGCTTTATGCCGAGTTTGCTCACACTCGACAAAGCCGATGCAGGCATCACTTTGTTCTCGTTTAATCGTAACTTTCATACCTCACTTCTTCATTATAATCCAAGTCATTTTAATGTGAGGAATGGCGTCGAGCATGAAGGTGTCAGATGACTGCTTGAATCCTACGCTTTCATAGAATCCTTTGGCATACTCCTGTGCCTCAATGTCTATAAGTGTTGCACCGAAATGTTCTATGGCAGCATCAATGGCATGAAGCATAATCTGCTTGCCATAGCCTTTGTTGCGTTCTGTGGTGATAACTCTACCAATCGAAATCTCCTTCATGTGAGTGCCTGCAGGACATACACGTGCCAAGGCGACAATCTTATCTTCTATAGTCAACCACAGATGAATGGACTTCTGGTCATCACCATCCATATCCTGATAGACGCAGTTTTGCTCAACCACGAAAACTTCGCTTCGCACTCTCAGGAGTTCATACAACTCGTCCGTAGTCAGTTCCTGGAAAGTTTTTTGATGCAATATGATATCCATTTTATCTGATAAAATTCATGAATGCAGGGCGTTCGTCGCGCTGGGGAGCGGTATTGCCATCGGCGTGAATTTTCTGAAGAAGGAATGCCATGTTCGTGGCAAGGGTGCGCATGGTCTGCATACCCTCAGTGTCGAGCTTCACCTCGCTCTTGCCTGCCCCGTAGGCGATGTTCCAGTATTGCGAAGTCACCACGGGCATGTTCATCATCTCGAACATCATGTTCATGGTCTGAAGTGTAGCTGTTGCACCACCGCGACGACAGACAGCCAAAGCCGCTGCGGGCTTGTTTTGTACTAGATGACCTGCCGAGAAAAATAATCGTTGCATCAATGAGAGGATGCCACCATTCGGCTGACCATAATAGACGGGAGTACCTACGATGAGCGCATCAGAATCTTTCATCTTCTCTGTAATCACACTGCATAGGTCATCATCGAACACACAGCCAACTCCATTGTTTTGTCTGCAACCGCCACAGTTGATGCACATGCGGACAGGATTACGGCCAATTTGAACTATCTCTGACACCATGTCGTGTTTCTGCAATGTCACCTCGATCTCTTTCAGACAGCAGAACGTGTTGCCATCGGCTCGCGGACTGCCGTTAATCAGTAACACTTTAGGAGTTTTGCTGCCTGTCACAGTGTTCAACATCGCCGACATAGGTGATACTACCGCCGCTCCAGCAGCCGCCATCGTAGCTTTCTTGATAAAATCTCTTCTGTCCATAATAATTAGTATTTGTGTTATTGTATTTCCTCCAACGCTCCTGTTTCAGAATCAATAATAAAACCACGAACCAAAATATCCTTTGGCACAAGCGGATGGGTCTTGATGGTTTCAATGGTTTTGCGAACAGAGGTAGGTGTGTCCTTAAAACCTTCCAACCACTGGTTAAGGTCAATGCCACACTTACGGATGGTGGCGAGTGTCTCGTCTGTCACGCCACGGGCAATCATTTCGTGGTGGAAGTGCTCGTAACTCATATGACAGGCTCCGCAATGCGAGTGTGCTACCACCATAACTTCCTTCACACCCAATTCGTAAATGGCCACAATAAGGCTGCGCATGGCTGAGTCGAAAGCAGAGATCACCAAGCCTCCAGCATTTTTGATAATCTTAGCATCACCGTTCTTCAGTCCTAGTGCTGCAGGAAGCAACTCTGTCAGTCTGGTATCCATACACGAAAGCACAGCCAACTTCTTGTCTGGGTACTTGTCTGTAATGTACTTCTCGTAGCCCTTTTGCTCTACGAAAGTCTTGTTGTAGTTAATAATTTGGTCAATCATAACTGAGACATTATAAAGTTATTTATCTAGTTCTGTAAATCTTGAAAATTTTTGGCCATCACGGGTGACAGTCTCGAAGAACATCTTTTCAGGTCGTACCCAATACTGCTTATCGCCGTATAGAGCCTGATAGATGACCATCCGCTCCTTAGTCTCGGAGTCGAAGGCTGTGCGGACATATCTGTAATGGCCACCCTTGAAATGCTGGAAGTATCGAATGCCGTCTTCGGGCAAGGGGTATTCTGCCAGCATATTCTCGGCTAATGGTAAGTACCAAGTGTGTACTTCTTCTGCAGTCGGAGTGTGACCTCCAGGGAAGTGGAACGACTGGTTGTAATACTCCAAGAAGAGCGGTTCGAAATGCGCCAAGGTATCTTGTTCGCCGAACAATCCCCAGATACGATCTTTGTAATATGGGTTGCAATAGTTAAACTGTATAGCTTCCAGTTCAGCAAACTCTTCTATCAAGGCTTCATTGATTGTGAAGTCCTGTTTGCCGTCCTTACGTGGCGACTTATACTCATGCTCCCCTACCCTCTGTTTCAGGAACTCCGTCATCTGGAAATGAGGATTGCCAAGCAAAGCTGGTATGCCCACGATGGGTGCCAGCATCTGAGCATAGAACGCTCCGCAGCTGTTGCCCACCAGAAGGTCAGGTTTCTCACGGTCAATCAGTTCACGGATGAACTCGATAGCCTCTTTCGGATGCATGGGCAGGTCTGGTGTAAGTACCTCTGCACGACCATCGAAGCATTCACGCAAAGCTAAGGCTGGTACGCACTGGCCACTGGCATAGAATCCATGCAAGAACAATATTTTCTTCATTCAACAAAAACAGTCGAAAAGGCTGGACGTTGAAATGCGTCCAGCCTTTATTATATATAAATAATGTGTAGCTTATCCTTCCACTGCTGCCTGCGCGGCTGCGAGACGTGCGATTGGCACACGGAATGGAGAACATGAAGCGTAGTTCATGCCTACACGTGCACAGAATTTCACAGATGTTGGTTCACCACCATGCTCACCGCAGATACCTGTGCGGAGTGTTGGGCGAACGGCACGACCGTTCTCTACTGCCATCTTGATGAGCTGGCCTACTCCGTTCTGGTCGAGTACCTGGAATGGGTCTACCTTCAGAATCTTCTTCTCGAGGTATGCTGGCAAGAAGCTTGCGATGTCGTCGCGGCTGTAACCGAATGTCATCTGGGTGAGGTCGTTGGTACCGAATGAGAAGTACTCTGCCTCAGTTGCGATACGACCTGCTGTGAGGGCTGCACGAGGAATCTCAATCATTGTACCGATTTCGAACTTGATTTCTACACCTTCCTCTTCGAACACTTCTTTTGCAACCTTCTGGATGATTTCCTTCTGCTGCTTGAACTCATAGAGGATACCGATGAGTGGAACCATGATTTCAGGACGTGGGTCGAAGCCTTCCTTCTTCAACTGGCAAGCTGCACCGAGGATGGCGCGAGTCTGCATAGCTGTGATTTCAGGGAATGTGATACCAAGACGGCAACCACGGTGTCCGAGCATTGGGTTGTTCTCGGCAAGTGATGCAACACGCTTTTGGATTTCCTTCACGTCTACACCCATTTCCTTTGCCATTGTTTCCTGACCTGCAAGATCGTGTGGTACGAACTCGTGGAGAGGTGGGTCAAGCAAACGGATGTTCACTGGCAGTCCGTCCATTGCCTTGAGGATGCCGTAGAAGTCTGCCTTCTGATAAGGAAGCAACTTCGCAAGTGCTTTCTCACGACCTTCAACAGTGTCGGCAAGAATCATCTCACGCATTGCGATAATCTTCTGGTCCTCGAAGAACATGTGCTCTGTACGAGTCAGACCGATACCCTTTGCACCGAATGCACGAGCAACCTGAGCATCGTGTGGAGTGTCTGCATTGGTACGGATTTCCATCTTCGTGTACTTGTCGCAAAGGTCCATCAACTCCTTGAAGTCGCCTGAAAGCTCTGCAGCCTTTGTTGGAACTTCGCCAGCATATACCTGACCTGTAGTACCATTCAATGAGATGTAGTCACCCTCTTTATAAACAACACCATCGATTTCAACGGTCTTTGCTTTGTAATCAACATTGATAGCACCAGCACCTGATACGCAGCACTTACCCATACCACGAGCAACAACAGCAGCGTGAGAAGTCATACCACCACGTGCGGTGAGGATACCTTCAGCTGATGCCATACCTGCGAGGTCTTCTGGAGAAGTCTCGATACGTACCATGATAACCTGATGACCATCTGCATGCCAAGCCTGAGCATCGTCTGCATGGAACACAATCTGACCGCATGCAGCACCTGGAGATGCTGGAAGACCCTGAGTGATGACCTTTGCCTTCTGAAGGGCAATCTTATCGAATACTGGGTGAAGCAGTTCGTCGAGTTTCTGAGGCTCGCAACGCTGCAAAGCAGTCTTCTCGTCGATCAGTCCTTCATGGAGGAGATCCATTGCAATCTTCACCATTGCAGTACCTGTACGCTTGCCATTACGAGTCTGGAGGAACCAGAGCTTGCCTTCCTGTACGGTGAACTCCATATCCTGCATATCGTGGTAGTGGTTCTCGAGCTTAGTCTGAAGCTCATCGAGTTCCTTATAGAGAGCAGGCATAGCCTCTTCCATAGATGGGAACTTAGCAACGCGCTCTGCCTCAGAAATACCTGCACGCTCAGCCCAACGCTGTGAACCGATCTTGGTAATCTGCTGAGGAGTACGGATACCTGCTACTACGTCCTCACCCTGTGCATTGATAAGATACTCACCATTGAATAGGTTTTCACCGTTACCGGCATCACGTGAGAAGCAAACACCTGTAGCACTGGTGTCGCCCATGTTTCCGAATACCATAGCCATTACTGATACAGCAGTACCCCACTCGTCTGGAATACCTTCCATCTTACGATAGAGGATAGCACGCTCGTTCATCCAGCTACGGAATACAGCACAGATAGCTCCCCACAGCTGTTCCATTGGATCGTTCGGGAAGTCACTACCGGTCTGCTTCTTGATGGCAGCCTTGAACAACTCAACGAGTTTCTTCAGTGACTCAACAGAGAGATCCTTGTCAAGTTCTACTCCCTGCTCTTCCTTCACCTTCTCGATGATTGCTTCGAATGGGTCGATGTCTTCCTTGTTTACTGGCTTCATACCGAGAACTACGTCACCATACATCTGTACGAAACGGCGGTAAGAGTCGTAAACGAAGTGTGGATTCTTTGTCTTTGCAACCATTCCTTCTGCAACTGTGTCGTTCAAACCGAGGTTGAGGATGGTGTCCATCATACCTGGCATAGAGGCACGAGCGCCCGAACGTACAGAAACAAGCAGTGGATTAGTAGCATCACCAAACTTACAGTTCATCAGCTTTTCTATATGCTTAACGGCTGCTAATACATCATCCTGAAGAAGAGCAACTATTTTCTCCTGACCTACTTCATAATACTCATTACAGGTGTCTGTTGTAATTGTGAAGCCTGGAGGAACAGGAACTCCAATAAGGTTCATTTCTGCAAGATTTGCACCTTTACCGCCAAGCAATTCTCTCATGTTGGCATTACCTTCGGCTTGTCCGTTACCAAAGGTATAAACTCTTTTTTGACTCATAATTAATTAATAAAAATTTATAACATGTTTAAATTAGTTCCTATAGAAAGCGTGCAAAGTTAGTGATTTCTCGCAGACTAAGCAAATTTTAAGCGATTTTTTTGCATAAAACCTGCAAAATAACTAACTTTGCAGCTCGAAATACGAAATCGGATTATAGATTTAGAGATGAAACATACTAATTATATACATATAATATTGTCTTTGATATTTACTCTTATGGTTAATACTCAACTACAGGGGCAGACCAAAAACAATATCATGTCTATTGATGACCGTATCTATGCCGTGTATCAACGCGGATGGTCACATTTAAATGATTCTCTCGTCTTTTCTTATGTGGATTCAATGTCGATTCTTGCTGAAAAATATAATGACCCAAAGGCTGAGGCTTTGGCCTACACCCTGCCTTTACGATATTATTTCAGAAAGAACGATGAGGAAGGAATGGAACAAGCCGTAGCAAAATGTAAACATATAGCAAGGAAGAACGGGTATCTACAGTATTTCTATTATGCATATAATGAGCAATGCACAATGCTCATCAACATGAAGGAATACAACAAAGTGAAACATGTGTTGAAAGAAGCGCAGGAGTGGGTACAGAAGGACAATCTGGACTATGGATGGGCAATTTGCTATTCCCAGCTTGGTCATCTTGCACGCCACACCTACAATTATGAATTAGCCATTGATTATTATAAAAAGGCACGTGATTTTTATGAGAAAGCGAACCAGCCTCTTTCTACCACGTATATCAACATAGCATCTTGTTATAGTAGTATGCATGATCATGACTTGGCAAAGTATTATTATGAGCAGGCATATCAGGCTTCTGTGTCGGATCAAGAACGGATGAGCGCCTTGGTTCAAATGGCAAATTTTGCAAACCAACACATGCTTTTCGATGATTTGGATGATCTATATGAACGTATTCAGCAATTATCAAAAACCTGCGGTGAACCGACAGACGCCTACTACGTGTACGTCAAACTTAAGCACTATCTAAATAACAAACAATACGATCTATACCAGAAAGAGTTAGAGAATATCAAGAATCCTCTTGACAAGTTGTGTTACCAGCAATATTATGCAGAACAGACAGGCGACTATAAGGAGGCATACCTATTAGGAACGAAAATACTTGCGATGGTCAAAGAAAGTACCAGCCACCAAACGCAGGTCGTATTGTCCGACTTATCAAACCGTATGGAAACAGCTCTGCTTGAAACAGAAAATGCCGAACTGGAATTAGAGCAGAAAGAATTAGAGGCAAAGCACAACCGCATGATTGCTTTCTTCTTATTCTTCCTAATGTGTATTGTCGTCGTTATCTTTATTTTTTATATGCGTGTACGAAACAAAACAATCAGCCGTCTTAAAATCGCATGGACACATGCACGAAAAGAAGAACAGAAAGCGATTGAGGCCAATAAAATCAAAGATGAATTTGTTCAGAATATGAGCCATGAAATTCGTACTCCTCTCAATGCCATCTGCGGTCTATCACAGATGTTGAGCGACCCTCAGATGGACGGAATGATTACAGTAACAGAAAAGGAAGAGTATAATGGACTGATTAAAGCCAATACCAACATGCTTACCTCCCTTGTAGAAGATATTCTTTATATCTCCGATATAGAAAATGGCCGTTACAAGGTGGATAAGAATGAATACAGCCTTAACACGATATGTCATTTCTCTGTAGAAACAGCAATGGTTCGCTGTCCAGAAAATGTAAGATTATATTATACCAGCGAAGTGAACGATGACTATATGATTATGACTGACAGGAATCGTGTGCAACAAGTGCTGATGAATATGTTGACGAATTCGTGCAAACACACCCAGGAGGGTGAGATACACCTTCATTGTGCTGTCAATGAAACGAATAAAAAGGTTATATTTACAGTGACAGATACAGGAAAAGGAGTTCCGCCTGAGATGGCAGAAGAGATTTTCAACCGTTTCAAGAAACTTGATGCATTTGTTCAAGGAACAGGGCTGGGACTATCAATTAGTCGTGAAATAGCCGAACTTTTAGAAGGTCGCATCTATCTTGATACCAGCTATACCCGAGGAGGTGCTCGTTTCATTTTCGAGATAAAACTGTATCAGCCAACGATGTGTTCAAATAATACTTCAAAGCTCAACTAAACAACCATCCATTCAACATGAGAATACTGACCACAATTATCATTTCCGTGTTTGCTCTGATGCTACATGCTCAGAACGAAGTGAAACTGATTTTCACCGGCGAGGTGAATGTCGGCAATAACTACGCCATGCGTTATCAACAGCAGATTGATGCCGAGAAACTCTTCGTGAACGTGACCGACGAACTGAAGTCGGGCACTGCCACGTTCGGTACGTTGGGAACTGTGTTGATTGACGTTGAAGGAACCCCAAACAAAGCAAACATGATTGGTACCCGTAAGCTCATCCGTATGTCGTCAGAGTATGCAACCTCGTTGGCTCAATCGGGATTCTCGGCATTAAGTCTGGCGAACACTCATGTTTCGGACTTCGGAGTAGAAGGAATACAAACTACGATGAATGCGATGCAAACGAATCAGATTGAGTTTGCCGGTTTGAAGTCCATGCAAGATTATGCCATCTTTGACCGAGGTGGATTGCGATTCGGATTCATTGCTTTTGGTTCGTCCGTCCATACACTTTCGATGAGCGACTCGACCAACATCCGTCAGTTGATTACAGGTCTCGACGATCAGTGTGACATTGTCATCGTTGCCTTCAGTTTCAATGAAACGGTTAACAGTTTACAGAATGGTATGAATCCAGCAACCAATCGCAATGTGTTTCTCACCAACGCGATGTCTTTTGCACATACTTGTATCGATGCCGGTGCCGATGTGGTTTACGGAAACGGGCACAACCTGCCACAACCACTTGAACTCTACAAGGACAA
>Ga0310690_10006566_pt1 | contig 15241 bp, 17 predicted proteins | sample AusTroGonzalo_MG_2_FD_207661 | JGI IMG/M metagenome (GOLD analysis project Ga0310690, IMG submission 207661) | Bovine rumen microbial communities from tropical cattle in Woodstock, Queensland, Australia - Gonzalo_04 (v2) (version 2) | ecosystem: Host-associated > Mammals > Digestive system >...
GGGAACACTTCCTTGTAGGTGATAGCGTTCTGGGAACCGATAATTGCAAACTTTTTCCCGTGTTCCATAATCCAAGCAACAAATTCGCGGAAAAGCGAGAAGGGGGGATTAGTGATGATGAAATCCACTTCGTTGAGCAATTCCTGGACTTCCTCGCTACGGAAATCGCCGTCACCTTCCATTTCGGTAGCCACGATGTCGGCTTCCTCGACCTTGCCGTTGCCGTCCGTGTCGCCTTCAAGGACATATTTCATGCCCTTGCCGCCCTTGTGGTAGCCGGTGCAGATGAGCTTCTTCAAGCCGTAGCGGACGAAGTTCTGTGTGAAGTGCTTGGTGAAATTGCTCCAAGTCGGGTCGTCACACGGGCAGAGGATGGTCTTGCCACGGAAAACATCCGGGTCGCGGTCATAGTAGGCGTTCATTTCGCGTTCAATGTCCGCGATTACGGTGTAAAATTCGTCATTCTTGGCGGCCTTGGCCTTGTTGAGGTTTGCGTTAGGCATATCTGTTCTCCGATTAAAGGTTCTTTTGATGGTCTCGCTATATGACGGTTTATAGCATAAATTTACATTTTTCCGTGATTCCCGGATATGTTGCCCCGTTCAGCAACACTTTGGGTGGACATAGCCAAAATTTTTACTATGCCACGTTGACCGTGAATACGTCCTTGTGGCTGCCCCAGTCGATGACCACGCAGGTAGTCCCGTTCACGATGGCTTCCCCCAGGGATTTCTCGTCCCGGGGGAGCGCGGCCCCGTACTGGTCAGCGACGTCGAAGGCGGCGCCGAGCGAGCCGTACTCGGAGACAGCCGAGGTGATTTCGGGGGCGACGCTCTCAAGGCGCGTCCCGGTGGCTACCACCACTGCGGGGACGTAGTCCGCATCGGAGTGGTCGGTCGTGTAGTGCGTTACGATGTACATGGTTGCCTCCTCTTGGATTGAAATTTTTTCCCTGCCTCCCCGTATGCCACGTGGGAAACCCTCCCAGCATGCCCCCCGGATACACCCGGTGGGTATCACCCCGTCTCCCCCTACCGGAACAGGTCGCAGAATATCTGCTCCTGTCCCCGCCAGATAGTCCAGTCGCTGTCCCCGACCTCCGTGATGCCGTGACGCTCCAAATACTCGGGTATCCGGTCGAAGATGTCAAGTTGGAACTTGGCGAGCGCGTAGTCGGCCACGCTCGCGTACTGCTCGCGGGATACCTCCCCGGGGGCGTCTACGGAGTACCCGTCGCATACCCGCTTGGCCGCGACGGGGTGCTCGGTGGCCCAGTCCTCCACAGCCTCCCTCAACACGCCGAGGAAGGCGTCTACCACCCTGCCCTTTATCTGACGGTCGGTCGTGAACGCATAGTCCACGTCACGGGTACCGTGCTCCCCGTCCTGGTACTCCTTCGTGATTGTCACGATGTACGTCTTCCGACACCCCTTCCGAGAACCCTTACTGCACGACCCGGTAGACGGCTTGGCGGACACCCGTGCCTTCGCCGGTGCCTTGTCCTTCGCCCCGTCCTTGACGATTTCCACCGAGTACCCGCAACCCTCGTCAATGAAGTACTCCATCGACCTGTCCGTGTCAAGGCCGGAACACCAGTCCTCTACGGCATACTTGTCGATTTCATCGTTGTCGTACAGTTCGAGGCAGATTTCGCGCACCTTCTCGTTGCGTGCCTTGAACGCCTCTTCCAGCGTCCTGTGGGTGGATACGATGTCCCCGTCTACTTTCAACTGATACATAATGATGTCTCCTTTGGCTTAACTTGTCTTGCCCTACCCCGTATTCCACGTGGGAAACCCTCACCGGGCCACCCACGGATAACCCCCGGATAACCCCCGGCGGGTTATTGCCTTAGTAGGCGCGCAAGGATAAGGACATGCCGACTGACTGTGTATGCCTTCCCGTTCATCGCCTCAACGGTATATCGCTCGGTATCCCCGGTGGGGGATATGCTCACTATAGCCCCCACGCTGAGGAGGATGCCGCCTTCAGTTTCCATAAATGCCATCGGCATGCGTTCCATGATGACTCCTTGTCGTTGTACAACCGTATTCCACGCGGGAAACCCTATTTCGCCGGGAGTGCCAGGACAAGCCACTTGTGCTCGTACTTCGCACCGGCATAGGGCTTCGTGGTAGCCTCCTCGCAATCGGCACGCAGGTAGGCGTACTTGCTGCAAAGGCCGCCGAACTCGTCTACCTTCGGCATACTGTACCCCTTCTCTTTAAGGTCGGCTCCCCAGAGTTCCTTCAGCTTCGCCCTGGCGGTATCCAAGTCAACCGGGGCGGTCTTGATTTCCGGGTCGGTGCATCCGTCGGTCTCGAAATAGAGGACGACGAAACTGCTAGACTTGGCCTTGTTCTTTGTTCCCATATCGCTGTCTCCTTTGGCTTACCTTCCCCCGTATGCCACGTGGGAAAACCCCCTAGCGCCAACCCCCCATATACCCCAAGCATACCCCCCATATACCCCCGTACCCACCCGAGGGTTTCACGGGGAACATTTCTCCACAACATATCCACAAATTCCCCTCCGACCGCACACTATAGTACACACTCCCACCCGACACCACTTGCACACACCCTATCCCACCCCGTGGACGGTGGTATACTGCTCACTAGGGCACCTGCTCACCAGGGCACATCATACGGGTATACCCCCGCTAAACCCAGCAGGGTACGGGGGATGGCACCGGGGGAACCCTCGGGGAAGACCGGGGTGAATCGGCGGGTTTTCTGGGGGGTCAAATGGGCGTGTAACGACTCAAAAAGTGGCGAATTTGTACGAAAAAAGCCACTTGCTCCAAAAATGCAAATAAAAATTAAAAATTTCCCCCGGGGTACCCCACCGGATACCCCCCAGGTTACCCCCAGGTTACCCCACCGGATACCCCACCGGATGCCCCATGAAGGGCTCCCGCCCCCGGGGGTGTCCCGAGGGTGTACCCGGGGATGCCCACCAGGGTTGTCCGGGGGGTGGCCCCGCCGGGTCTCCCGGTGGGTAACCCCGGGTATGCCACGTGGGGGCCCCCGGCAGGAGTCCCCCGGTGGGACCCGGTGGGTTACGTGGAGCATACGGCCGTCACCCTGTCCCGGGAGCCCCCTGTCCTGTCCCGTCCCCCGGTTGTCCCGATGGATGTCCCGGTGGGTAACCCTGTAATGTCCCCCCGGGTACCCCGGCGGGTCGCGGATGGCGAAAACGGGACGGAAACGGGGGAACCTGTGGGTGCGCCCGGGTTGCCCCGGGGGGTATCTGGCGGGGTAGCCGGGGGAACCTCCGCGGGAGGCCCCCGTGGGGACCCGGTGGGATACGGGGGAGAATGCCCTGGCAAGAGGCCACATGCCTGGCAAGAAAGGAAAACCCCCCGGGGGATGCCCGGGGGGTTCTGGGGGGATTTTGAAAATTATTTCTTGGACTTCTTGGTTTTCTTGGGAGTCTTCTTGGGGGTCTTCTTGGCCGTCTTGGGTTTCTTGGCAATCTGCTTCTTGATGTCCTTGATTTCCTTGACGGTCTTGACCATGTCCTTGGCGAGGGTGTCGACCCTTCCTTCGAGGGTGGTCAGCCTGGTTTCGAGGTCGGGGGAGTCCTTGGGGGAATCCTGGGGTTCGTCCTCGTCGTTGCCGTCGCCATGTACCTCGGCGGTGCCCCATAACTCTTCGTCGTAGACATCGGCGTTGCCGAAGACCAGGGCTTCGTCGCAGACCTGGGAGGTGCCGCGGACATCGGCGTGGCCGTAGACCTGGGCGTCGTCGCAGACCAATGCGGTGTCGCGGACATCGGCGTGGCCGTAGACCTGGGCGTCGTCGCAGACCAATGCGTTGCCGCAGACACTGGCGTCGTCGTATACCTTGGCGTTGCCGTAGACCTGGGCGTCGTCGCCCACCCATGCGGAACCCTCGTGGGAGAGGTTTTCCTCGGACTCGATGTACCCGCCGAAGTCGTCCTTGTGGATTATCCAATTCGGGTACCTCGGGTCGGTGAGTTCGCGGAGGGCACGGATTCGGTGGAGGGTATGGCCGTCGACCTCGACGGTATCGTCGGTGAGTTCGTACTTCTTGTCGGAATTTGAAATATTTTCCGGGGCATCTTCGTCTTCGATGCCGTTTACATCGGCGGTGCCCCATAACTCTTCGTCCTCGACATCGGCGTTGCCGCAGACATGGGCTTCGTCGTAGACCTGGGAGTTGCCGTAGACCTGGACGTCGCCGTAGACCTTGGCGTTGCCGAAGACCTGGGCGTAGCCGTAGACCTTGGCTTTGCCGTGGACGAGGGCGCCGCCGTAGACCTTGGCGTTGCCGAAGACCTGGGCGTAGCCGTAGACCTTGGCGCGGTCGAAGACATCGGCGTCGTCGTAGACACTGGCGTTGCCGTAGACCTGGGCTTTGCCGTAGACCTGGGCTTTGCCGTGGACGAGGGCGCCGCCGTAGACCTGGGCGTCGCCGTGGACGAGGGCGTCATCGCAGACCGAGGAATCGCCGAATACCTTGGCGTTACCGTAGACACGGGCCTCGTCGGTGACCAGGGTGTCACCGTAGACCTGGGCGTCGTCGTAGACCTTGGCGTTGCCGTTGACCCAGCCGTCGTCGTCGACACATGCGTTCCCGGAGACCTCGGCTGCGCCGAATACCTTCGCGCAACCGGCCACCCATGCGGAACCATCGTGCGAAAGGTTATCCTCGGACTCGACGTACCCGCCCAGTTCTCCCTTCTTGACTGTCCAGTTCGGGAACTTTATGTCGCGGAGGGCACGGATTCGGTGGAGGGTGTGACCCTCTGCATCGACGGTCTCGTCGGTCAGTTCGTACTTCTTGCCGGAATTTGAAATATTTTTCGCGGTTTTCTTCTCGCAGACCTGTTCGGAGCCGTCGAGCTTGGTGCCATCGTATACGACGCACTGGGCGTCGTCGCAGACCTCCTCGTCGTCGCGGACTTCGGCATGGCCGAATACCTGGGCATTGTCGTAGACACTGGCGTCGTCGTAGACCTCGGCGACGTCGAATACCTCGGTAAAGCCGCCTACATGTGCGTTACCGCTGACCAGGGCGTCGCCGTAGACCTTGGCGTGGCCGTATACCCTGGCGGAGCCGTAGACCTTGGCGTTTTCGCAGACCAGGGCGTCGTCGCTGACCCTGGCGCTGTCGCAGACCAATGCGTTACCGCTGACCAGGGCGTCGCCGTAGACCTTGGCGTCGTCAGTGACCCATGCGGCACCTTCATGGGAAAGATTTTCTTCGGACTCGACGAACCCGCCCAGTTCTCCCTTTTTGATTTCCCATCCAGGGAAGGCCGGGTCGGTGATGTCGCGGAGTGCGCGGATGCGGTGGAGGGCGTGGCCGTCGACCGTGAGTTTCGTCCGGGTGAGTTCGTACTTCTTGACGGTGGGAACTTCCGTACCGGTTTCCCCGGGTTCCTTCCAATCCTTGTTGACGCCGATGTGCCACCGGGTAACCTTGTGGGTATCCGGGTCGGTGGCCTCGTCGCAGAACCATCCATTCCACGGATGGGACTTGGCGGTATCGGTTGCGAAGATTTTCTTGGCGATGTCGTTGCCGAACACGACGTATCCGTCTTCCGCGTAGGAGTTGACGAAGTCCGCCGGTACGAGGAGCGCGTCGCCGTTGCAACCGTCGTAGACGATGTGTACGCCGTGTTCTTCCAGGTCGGCGAGGAACCGGCGGACTGCCTCGTTGGCGTAGTCCACCTGGTTCTTCGTGAGGGGTGTGAATTTCTGCTTTGCCATGTTGTCTCCTTGGTTACGCGTAGGGGTATGCCACGTGGGGAACCCTTGTGGAGTCCCCCCGGGGGAACCCGGTGGGTTACATGCTGGCGTGCGGGGCGCTATTCCTCGTCGTCGTAGTCGTCCTCGTTGTCGAGGTCATCGAAGTTGTCCGGGTCGAACTCGCCCCACTCGACACCGAGCGAGTACTTTTCGTCCCATTCCTCGTCGAGTTCGGCAGTATAGGGAATCATGTCGCTGGACATCTTCTTCCCGTTCCTGCGGCGGATACCCTTGGCGCTGACCGTCACGTTGCCCAGCGGGGGTTGCTGGCCGTTTCCTTGGTGGAGCCCGGCGGGGCCGAATCGCATACCGTAGTCGTCGGGGTCGAAGATGAGCACGAACCCGTTGTCGGACAGGAGCTTGACGAGCCCGTTGAAAAGATTTTTTCCCTTTTCCAGGGTATTCGGGGTCGGCATGGCGGACATGATGGGGCCGCCCTTCCCTTTCTTGCTATTAGCCATTGCTAGCCTCCTTCTTGCAGTACCAGTCGAACTCTTCTTCCACGTAGGAGCCGCGCACCCACATGAATGTCCTGCCGCAGTCCTTCTTGTCGAGAACCTTGCCTGCGGCCATCGCCTGGAGGCAGTCGTCCTGCGACACCTCCCCGTCCTCGTTCTCCCAGTCGGTTGCCGGGAGAAGGTACACGCTGTCGCCCGCCATGTCGTACATGACGCACATCTTGTTCTTCTTCAGGAAGGCGTTGAGCTCCTTGACGATGGCCCCGGCGGCGGCGAGCACCTTCTTGGAGGGTTCCTTCGGCCTGTCGGCGGCCTTGACGAGGGCGATGTCCTTGTACCGTACGTCGAAATCGGCGCAGATGACGTCGTCGCTGTCCGCCTCGGTGATGGTGGCGAGCTTTTCGTCCGGGTAGACGTCGGTTACAAGGTAGAGGCGCTTGCTCAGGTCACCGGGAAGTTCCGGCCTCTCGCCGTCATCGCACTTGCCGTTCCATCGCACGAGGTCTCCCCGGTGGTATACTGTTTTTGCCATGTTGTCTCCTTGGTTGTACTTGTGCATATGCCACGGGGGGAACCCCCGTGGGAACCCCCCGTGGGGACCCGGTGGGTTACGTACCGGATTCGGCGGACTGGAACCTCTGCGGTAAAAAAAAGGAAACCCCCGGGGGAGACCCGGGGGTAGCTGGTGGGAAAATTGAAAATTATTTCTTGGCCTTCTTGGATTTCTTGGCCTTCTTTACCGGCTTGGCCTTTACCGGCTTGGGCTTCTTTGCAGCGAGTTGCTTCTTGATTGCCTTGATGTCCTTGACTGCCTTGGCCATGTCGCGGGAGTTCTTCTCGGTGTCCCTGGCGATGGTCTCGACGCGGGATTCGAGTTTGGCGAGCCTGGTTTCGAGTTCGGTGGAGTCCTCGGGTTCGTGGTTGCCGGAGACTTCGATGATGTCGTCGCAGCCTGCTTCGCCGGAGAACTTGGCCTCTTTGCATACCTGGGCTTCGCCGTAGACATGGGAGTCTCCGTAGACCTTCGCCTTGTCATATACCTTGGCGCACTCGGAGATGTCGGCATAGCCGTAGACCTGGGCTTCGCCGTAGACATGGGAGTCTCCGTAGACCTTCGCCTTGTCATATACCTTGGCGCACTCGGAGATGTCGGCATAGCCGTAGACCTGTGCTTCGCCGTAGACCAAGGTGTCGTCGTAGACCTTGGCGAACGTGTAGATAGCGGCCTTGCCGTAGACACTGGCGCGGTCATATACCTCGGCGGAGCCGTAGACACTGGCGTGGTCGTAGACATGGGCGCAGTCGCGGACAATGGCGAAGTCGTAGACCTGGGCATTGTCGTAGACATGGGCGCAGTCGCGGACAATGGCGTGGCCGTAGACCTGGGCATTGCCGTAGACCTCGGCTTCGCCGTAGACATGGGCGCAGTCGTCGACCCTGGCGTTGTCGTAGACCCTGGCGTTGCCGTAGACCCAAGCGTCGTAGCAGACCCATGCTGCGCCTTCATGAGAAAGATTTTTTTCTGACTCGACGTATCCGCCATGTTCACCCTTCTTGACTTTCCAGGTCGAATCATTAGGGTCGGTAATGTCGCGGAGGGCGCGGATGCGGCGGAGGATATGGCCGTCGATTTCGATGGTCTCGTCGGTCAGTTCGTACTTCTTGCCGGAATTTGAAATATTTTTCGCGGGGTTCTTATCGCAGACAATGGAGCCGTCGTAGACCTTGGTGTCGCCGCAGACCTCGGCGTGTTCGCAGACCCAGGAGGAGTCGTAGACCTCGGCGTTATCGTAGACCTGGGCGGAGCCGTAGACCCTGGCGTGGTCGTAGACCCTGGCGGAGCCGTAGACCTGAGCGGAGTCGTGTACCCAAGCGTCGCCGAAGACCTCGGCTTCGCCGAATACCTGGGCGTCGTCGTAGACCGTGCCGGAGTCGTAGACCTTGGCGTTGCCGTAGACCTTGGCGGGGTCGTAGACCCAGGCGGCACCCTCGTGGGAAAGGTTTGCCTCGGACTCTATGAAGCCGCCGAATGTTCCCTTCTCGATAATCCAGTCCGGGTACATCGGGTCGGTGATGTCGCGGAGGGCTCGGATGCGGTGGAGGGTGTGGCCGTACACCTCGATGGTCTCGTCGGTGAGTTCGTACTTCTTGCCGGCATCATCGGGGGTTTCCTGGGCTTCCTCTTCAGGGGGCACGCCATCGTCACTGCCCCACTGCTCGATATATTCTCCGTCCCAGCAGCCCCAGTACACGTCAACATCGGACTGCACGCGCAAACTTTTGGGCACCTGCTTCAGCGGTGCGCCCACCGGGTAGAAGAAGTGGCAACAGGCGTCCGCGTCGTAGATAAGGTGGACACCGTGGGCCTCCAGGTCGGCCTTGCACTTGCGCAATGCTGCGTTGGCGAACTCTATCTGGCTGTCAGTGAGCGGTGTGAATTTCTGCTGTTTCATAGGTTGTCTCCTTGATTACGCTTACGGGTATTCCACGGGGGAACCCCTCCCAGGATACCCCCGGGGGAACCCGGTGGGATACTAGTCCAGCTCCCCGTTTTCGATGTGGAACGAAGCTTCTTCAAATGCCTCGTCGTACACGAATGAGTTCGAATAGAAACTGACGAACGTTGCCGAAATCTCGCGGGGGTACTCAGTGGCCTGGTCGAAAAGTCCCTCAATGTCGTCTGCGAGGCATTCGATAGAACCTGCGTCGTCATCGGGGAAGGCCCTGAGGTCAAGAAGATATGGATACATCAGGTCATCGTTTTTACGGCGGTTGATGATTCTTTCCATCAGTTCTTTCCATGCGGCGTAAAGTTCCTCGTAGGTGAAATTCTGGTTTCCCACAAGGGACTTGCGCTTGCTGGCGTACTTCTTGGGGAAGGCGGGAATGCGGTACGGCTTGAAACCCATGGATTTGGCGTCGGCCATGGTCTTTACCGGGTCAAGCGCGGTTACGTCCCCATGCTTGTCCGTGCGCGCACGGAACCAGAATGCACCGCTTGCGAGGGCATCATTTATGACATTCTCCGGGATTTTCCCATTCGGGTTCTCCTCGAGAAGGTCTTTGAGGATGCGGTCGGTAAGGACGTTGCCATTGAACATCCCGTGCGGCACCATGAGGTTGTCGAGTTCGTCCCACTCGAATTTCTTGACCGAGCGAAGGGACAACTGGGGGTTTCCCTTGACAGGGTATGTGTCGATGGCATCGTTCCCGTATTTCTTGAGCGCGAGTTCCTCGGCCTCGTCTTGCGTTTCGGCAGTCACCTCAACTTCCTTGGCGATGGTACGGGAGATGGTGATTTTCCATGTCGTGATACGTTTCATGTTGTCTCCTTGATTACGCTTTCTGGTATTCCACGGGGGAACCCTACGCGGGAACCCCCCGGGGGAACCCGGTGGGTTAGTTACTCGTCGTCACCGTTTACGTACTTGTCGTACATGTCCCATACATCGAGCAGCTTCGGGGTATCGGCCAGGTCTCGGTCTCCCTCGCGCCACTTCTGCATGTCTATCGTGGTGACACCCACCACCTTGCGGGAGCTGTAGATGTGGTGTACCCTGTCCGCCACGAGAACGGCGAACCATTCCCCCGCGGAGTGGGAAACCAGGCCCTTGTACTCTTCCGGCAGGGAGTCGTACTCCTTCTTCGTGAAGATGCCGTACTGGATGTGGGGCATGGCTACCGGACACTTATCGCAACTCACCGCCCCGCACACCTCCTGGGGACAAGCGTCGCACCCGGCGCTGATATAGCCGCAGTGCTCGCACACGCACTGTCCGAACCTGCTGTTGAACTCCTCATCGCACACCGGGCAGAGGTCACAGTACGCGTCCTCTATCACCGTACCGAACTTTACGAGGCGCTTCCTGCGCGTAACCTTCTTGGGGGTATCCTTGGTGGACTTCTTGGCGGTTGCCTTCTTGGTCGTTGCCTTCTTCGCAGTCTTCTTTTTCATAGGTTGTCTCCTTGATTACGCTTACGGGTATTCCACGGGGGAAACCCCCGGGGGAACCCCCCGTGTAGCTCCGGTGGGTTTAGGCCACGTCGATGTCTTCGGCGCAGGCGTCGATACCGTCGATGTCCGCTGTCCTGAACGTGGCGCAAGCCTTTTCTTCGAGCAGGTCTCTGGCTTCGTCCTCGTCAAATGCCTCCACCTCGACAGGTATGGAGACGTTGATGCTGACGTTGCAACTGAACTTCTTGGGGGTCAGGTATTCCTTGAACCACTTCTTCGGGTTCTTGGTGATGACCTTTGCCAGAATATCGTCGGTAATCGGCGAGCCGCAGGAATCGGAAATGCTTACCGCATCCACCTTGCCTGCCAGCACGGACACGCAGATTTCACGCTTGGATGCCGTGTGGGTAAACAGGACGTTCTCGTAATTGTTGCCCTCCACAGTAGTGGGCAGGGTGTCCTCGTAGGTGAACGCCTTGTTCAGCGTAAAGCCCTTCAGGCCAGCCTTCTTCGCATTGTCCTTGAGGAACTTGCGGGCGAGGTCGAGGGTGAGATTGGTCTTGGTTGCCTTCTTCGCAGTCTTCTGTGTCATAGGTTGTCTCCTTGATTACGCTTACGGGTATGCCACGGGGGAACCCCTCCCGGCAGTCCCCCGTGCAGCCCCGGTGGGTTACGTACCGGATTCCTCGGACTGGAACCTCTGTGGTAAAAACAGAAACCCCCGGGGGAAACCCGGGGGGAAATTTTGAAAATTATTTCATCGGCTATCGCCAGGCGGGGATTCGCCAGTCAGGTTCGAGGAACGGGAGGGTCTCGATTTGGGTATCGGGGCATGCCTTGCGCACTTCCTCTGCGATGTCGCTGGTAGCGAACACCTGGGTGAGTTTGACGGGCGCCTTCCTGTTGGTCTTCTCGTCGAGGGGGCCGAGGTCGGCCAGTACGGAGTCGGATACCCAGTCGATGTTGCGGGAGTCGATTACCCCGGCGGCCATTTCCTTGTGGGGGATTGCATTACGGGTGACGAGGGCGACAGTGTCCTTTCGGTAGATGTGGTAGGATTGTTTCATTGTTGTGTCTCCTTTCGGGAAGTCCCCCGGGGTGTCCCCGGGGAAATTGAAAAATTTTTTACTGGTAGATGGGACGGAAGCGGATACGGGGGTTTTCCACCGGGTTACCCTCGGCTTCTCGTGCGTCGAGGGAAGCGCGTGCGGCAGCATAGGCTTCGTCGATGGAGGGTTCCGGGGGGAGCGTGTAGAGGTCTTGGAGTTTTCCGTCCGGGAGAGTCGTGGCGATAACCGGTTCGATGCCTTCGAGGTGCTCGTCGGCGAACTCGGACTCGTGGTCGGACTCGGTATCGGGCATGTCGTCTCCGTCCTCGAAGGACGCGAGCCTATCATTGAGTTCGCTGATTTTCTCGTTGAGCGTGTTGCGTTCCTCGCGGAGGTCGTCGTTTTCCGCCTCGAGTTCGTCTATGCGGGAGGTGAGGTAATCGACATCGGCCTTTACCTGTGCCTTCGGGAAGGGCCAGGAGCCGTTGACGGTCTTGATGAACGCTGCGACTGCGACCGCGAGCACGAATGCCCAGCCGACCGCCGTCTCGGCGATGGTAAATACGGATGCCGTACCGAGCAGTACGAATACAGTGTCGGCGGCGAGGATGGCCAGGATGCCCAGGCCGAGGGCGAAGATGATGAACTTCTTCATGGTATTGCTCCTTTCGTTGAAACTTGCGTCTTCCCGTATTCCACGTGGGAAACCCTAGTGGGACTCCCCCGGCATACCCCGGTGGGTTAGGTTATAGGGCCACCCCGGGGGGTCTCCCGGGGTGACCTTGTAGGTTTAGGGAACCGGGTATCCCCGGGAGGACCCGGGGTCAATTTTGTGTGTGAAGGTATTGGCCGTATGGGGTTGGCCCCTCCTGGGGCACCCGGCACGGACAAATATAGCAATTTTAGCAGATATTGTGGAGTTTTTCGAGTCGGGCGATGCGCTCTTCGAGGGTGAGCGGTTTCTTCTTCTCGGGTAAGTCCTTGATACGTGCGGACTTGTGTGCCGCGATGGCCTCGTTGGCCGCCATCGTGCGGGAGACGAGCGCAGGGATGGCATCCATGTGTTCCCGGCGGGACTTACTTGTTACCTTCTCGTCACCGACGATGCTGCCGTCGTCGGAGAAGAGCGTGACGCTGACTTCCATTGGGATGTTCTCGACGATGGTGAAGGTGGCGCTTACCCCGTCGATTGTCCCGTGGTAGGTGAGCGACTGGCATTCCGGGTCGAACTCGGTGTCTTCCAGCACGAACACCACGTTGGCCGGGTCGAGCAGGTGGCGGATGTCGTTGACGTAGGTCTTGCCCGTCCTGGGGGAGCACCCGGGGAACCTGGGGTGGTCGATGTGGTCGGAAATCTTCTCGGCCTGATAAAAAATTTTCTGCGAGCCGACCATGCACGAGTCGGTTACCTGGTCGTCCCCGATGCGGGCGTACCAGGTGTCCTCGGCGGGTTCGACGGTGATAGTCATGTCGTTGCCCCGGTAGGTACCGGTGTAGACAATGTTGTCCCCTACGACTTCGCGGGGGTTGATTGCGGCGGGTTCGAAGTGGGGGAGGACTTCATGGATGGTGTCCTCGTAGTCGAAGAAGAAGTCGAGGATTTCCTCGGCGAGGCGGCCGGTGTCCGTGACATTGTACTCGTTTTCTTCGCCTTCGACGGTCACCTTGAACAACTCCTCGTTCCTGATTATGTGGAGGGTGAACTCCCTGCCCAGGTAGCAGAAGGTCGACGTGAGTTCGGCGTAGGTGCCCCCGTCGTAGTGGATGTCGCTGACTGCGGCGGGCACGCCGTACTTGTCGGTTGCTACTCCGAGGGTGTTGTAGAGGTACTGCTGGACGAGCGCGTCGAAGTAGTCGAGCGTGTGGAGGCCTTGCTTGATTTGGTCGATGGGGTTGGGAATGCTCATGGGATGTCTCCGTGTGTTAAGTGTCTGTCCCTCCGTATTCCACGGGGGAACCCTGGGGGCTCTACAATATATATCGCCATTGGCTGGCGGTTTGTAAAGTGCTATTCCTCGTCGTCTTCGTCCTCGTCGTCCTCGGCGATTTCGATGTCCTCGAGGTTAACGAAACCCCTGCGGCCGGTTCCGCTGACGTACATGTAGTCGCAGTCACAGCCGAAACCGCTGTTGGCTGCAAGCCTCACCTCTTCATCGTCGTCGTAGGCGTTGAGGTTGTCGATGGCGTTTTCCAGTCTGCTTCTGAGGTGGCGAACCTTGATTGTCATTTTCATAGTGTATCCTTGGTTGATGCTTATGTCTCCCGGTATGCCACGGGGGAAACCCCCGCAGGACTTCCCCGTGTGGACCCGGTGGGTTACGTAGTTCGTTCAGAAGGCGCCGCATGTCGGACAGCAACGAAAAATCCCCCGGGGGTTACCCGGGGGATAGACACGGAGGAATAAAAAATTATTGTTCGTCGAGTTTCTTGTCGATTGTGTTGAGGATTTCGTACACCCTGTCCCTCTCGCTGTTGGTCGTGTAGCAGCGAATCAACTTGGAGAGACGGCGCATGTACTTGGCGTACTTGCCGGAGGGGAACGGGAGTTGTTCGAGCGGAATCTTGTCGAGTTCCTCTTCCTTTTTAAGGAGTCTTGCCTTTTCCTTCGCCTCGGCGAGCATGGCTGTGAGTTGCATGACGTGCTTATCGGCATCGGCGGAACTCGTGTAGTCGACACCGGTGATTGCGCCGGTTGCACAGGAGCCGCAGGTGACGGGGAAGCCCTTGTGGTGGCGGGAGTAGCGGAGGTCGTGCCCGCAGGCGCACTTGGCGGGCCAGGGCAGGCCGAAGAGTTTGGCGAAGCATTCGTCGGCGCGCAGGGCGTGTTCCGTGTAGACGTGGTCTTCGAAGGAGCGCTTCGGGAACGGGCCCTTGCAGAGGGGGCAGTGGATGGTGGTACGGGCGTGCTTCATCCCGGCGGTCTTCATGCGGGTGACGTACTGCTCGACAGGTTCGGTTATGTACTTGATGTGCATATTTTTATCTCCTGCAACAAATATAGCAAAAATTGTTGACGCTGAACGGTATTCCACGTGGGAGGGTCACGGTTCGACCACCACTATGACCTTATTCGGGTCGATACTGTCGATTATGTGGATGTCAGGGCGCTTCCTCAGTTCTTCGAGGGAGCACTTGAACTTTCTCTTGACTTGCTTTTCGGTAAGCGGGAATGCCCATGCCATAGTATATCTCCTGTGTCTGCTTTGGGGTATGCCACGGGGGAACCCCTCCCGGGAGTCCCCCGTGCAGCCCCGGTGGGTTACATGGCGGATTCCCGGGCTCCGGACTGCTGTCCAGAAACAGGAAACCCCGGGGATTGCCCGGGGTTTTATCTTATATAATCAGTTCGCCATTCGCTTCCCTGCGCCTGCGTTCCTCTTCGGAGGCCGGTGGAGGGCTGACCATTGGCGGTGCCTTGGGGCACATGGGGTCTCCCGGGAGTTCGTCCGGGGTCTTCTCGCCCATGTAGGTAAAGCGTTTGAGGCGCTTGGGGTCGTCGAGGTGGAGGTTGGCGTACTTGGCCTTTATGAGGGAGGTGAAGAACGGCTGGGAGGAGTCGTTCTTCTCGGTGGGCTCGTCGAACACGTTGGTAATGCTACCGAAGTTGTCCCCGGGGCGGGTTCCCACCCAGCAGGGGTATTCCCCCGGACGCTTCACGAGGATGCTGTCCTGGTTGTACTTGGCACCGAGGTTCATGGCTTCGGCCACAAGGGTCTCCATGTCGATAGGGGTGCCGTTCCTGTCCTTGGCCGGGACGAAGAAGGATGTCTCGTAGTTGGCGAACTTGCCCGTGTTCTCCTGGTAGCCGCCGTAGACGGTGAAGTAGGAGAGCCCGAGCGCCTTCATGTCGGCGAGCATCTTCCCGGTGGCGATGTAGTTCTCCGCCGGGGTGCTGTCGGTGCGGTTCGCCGAGAGTATCACGAAGCCGTGGTCGCCGTGGTAGTCGAGGCACCTGTCGAGGGTTGCCTCGGTTAGCGGTGTGAGGTTCTTCCCGTTAAGG
>Ga0310690_10006567_pt1 | contig 15241 bp, 28 predicted proteins | sample AusTroGonzalo_MG_2_FD_207661 | JGI IMG/M metagenome (GOLD analysis project Ga0310690, IMG submission 207661) | Bovine rumen microbial communities from tropical cattle in Woodstock, Queensland, Australia - Gonzalo_04 (v2) (version 2) | ecosystem: Host-associated > Mammals > Digestive system >...
CGGAGATAACGTAACAATGAAAGTGAACTTGATAGTTCCGGTAGCAATGGACGAAGGATTGCGTTTTGCAATTCGTGAAGGCGGTCGTACCGTCGGTGCCGGCGTCGTTGCTAAAATTATAAAATAAAAAAGGAAAAAGAATAAAATGGATGCTCAAAATATAAGAATTCGCTTAAGAGCCTATGACCATCGTCTTCTTGATCAGTCAACGAAGGAAATTGTTGGTACGGCAAAGCGTACTGGTGCTGAGGTAAGAGGTCCTATTCCTCTTCCTACCAGAATTGAAAAGTTTACGATTAACCGTTCTCCTCACATTGATAAAAAATCTCGTGAGCAGTTTGAAATTCGTACTCATAAGAGAGTGTTGGACATTGTAGATCCCACTCCGCAGACGGTAGACGCTTTGATGAAGTTGGATTTGGCCGCCGGCGTTGATGTTGAGATTAAGCTTTAAGGAATAGTGTTATGCGTTCAGGTATGATAGCAGAAAAAGTGGGTATGACACGTATCTTTGACGAGAAGGGGACTCATATTCCCGTTACCGTTTTAAAGATTGCCGGTCAGCAGGTTGTTTCCGTCAAGACAAAAGAAAAAGACGGATATACTGCTTTACAACTTGGTTTTGGCGAAGCTAAAGCTAAGAACGTGGCAAAACCCCAAAAGGGACTTTTTGCGAAAGCTAAAGTTGCTCCTAAGAAAAATTTGGTTGAATTCAGAGTATCTGAAGACTGCTTGGTTGATGTCGGCAGTGAATTTTCGGCAAATCATTTTGTTGTCGGTCAGTTCGTTGATGTTTCCGGTATCACAATCGGTCATGGTTTTTCCGGCGGTATGAAGCGTTGGAACTTCAGAGGTTTGGAAGATACTCACGGTGTTTCCGTTTCTCACCGTTCACACGGTTCTACCGGTCAGTGTCAAGACCCCGGTCGTGTTTTCCCGGGTAAGAAAATGGCCGGTCATGACGGTGCGGAAAAGGTTACCGTTCAGAATTTGGAAGTTGTTGCTACCGATGAGGAGCGTGGATTGGTTATGGTGAAGGGTGGTGTTCCCGGCTTTGACGGCTCTATTGTTACTATTGCCGATGCGGTTAAGAAGCCCATGCACAAAGACGCCCCTGTTCCCGCCGGTTTAAAGGCTGCAGCTGTGGTTGAAGAAAGCAAGGAATAACGCAAAATGAAATACGACGTTATAGATTTAGATAATAAGAAGGTTGCTTCCGTAGATTTGTCAGATGCAATTTTCGGCGTTGAAGTTCGCGAGGATATTATTGCCAGAGTTATTGATTGGCAACTTGCGGGACGCAGAGCTGGTACTCATAAGACCAAGGGTATATCCGATGTCAGCGGTACCACCAAAAAGCCTTTTAAGCAGAAAGGCACGGGTAATGCTCGTCAGGGTTCTTTGCGTTCTCCTCAATTCAAAGGCGGTGCGACTATTTTCGGACCCGTCGTTCGTGATCATTCTTACTCTTTGAATAAGAAAATCAGAGCGTTGGGCTTGAAGTCGGCTTTATCCGAAAAGGCAAAGAACGGTAAGCTGGTGATTGTTGATTCTTTGGAAATTGCCGAGCCTAAGACAAAAGCTTTGTCCGAGAAATTGGGCAAGTTGGGCTGGGAAAATACTTTGGTTATCAATATACCCGAGAATTCCGTTAATTTTGCTTTGGCTTCTTCCAACATTGTCGGTATTGATATGTTGCCGCCCGAAGGTGCCAACGTTTATGACATAGTTAAGCGTGATACATTGGTTGTTGCCAAAGACGCTTTGGAAAAATTGGAGGCTCGCTTACAATGAGTAAAGAAGAAGTGAAAACTACGGAACAGATGTTTGATACTCTGGTTCGTCCTGTGATTACGGAAAAGGCTTTAAGAGGCTCTGAAGAGAGTAAGATTACTTTTGAAGTTCCTTTGTCCGCTACTAAGGCAGATGTTAAAGCTGCAGTAGAAGGTTTGTTTAAAGTTAAAGTAGAGGCCGTTAATACGGTGCGTCAGTTTGGTAAACAAAAACGCTTCCGTGGCAAAATGGGTGTTCGCAGTGATTACAAGCACGCGATTGTTACTCTTGCCAAAGGTCAAACTATTGATGTTACAACGGGGATTTAATTATGGCACTTAAAACATATAAACCGGTTACTCCCAATTTACGCCACTTGGTTACTGTTGACAGAAGTGGTTTGCATAAGGGTAGTCCTATCAAAGAATTAACCGAAGGACTTAAAGGTACCGGCGGTAGGAATAACAACGGTCGCATTACTTCTCGCCGTATGGGCGGTGGTGCAAAACGCCGTTACCGTTTGGTTGATTTCAAGCGGAAAAAAGTGGATATGACAGCTACGGTTGAAAGATTGGAATATGATCCTAACCGTACGGCTTTCATAGCGTTGATTAAGTATGAAGACGGAGAACTTGCTTATATCCTTGCTCCTCAAAGAATGAAAGAGGGCGATGTGGTTATCTCCAGTGAAAAAGCCGATATTAAACTTGGCAACGCTATGCTTTTAAAGAATATGCCTGTCGGTACCATTGTTCACAACATTGAGCTTAACCCGGGTCGTGGCGGACAGCTTGCCCGTTCTGCCGGTTGCTATGCTCAGTTGGTTGGTAAAGATGCAGGCTATGCACAGCTTCGTCTTAATTCGGGCGAGCTGCGTTTGGTGAGAGGTGAGTGTATGGCTTCTATCGGAGCTGTTTCCAATCCCGATCATCAAAACATAAACATTGGCAGTGCCGGACGCAACAGATTGAGAGGTGTAAGACCTTCCGTCCGTGGTGTTGCTATGAACCCAGTCGATCACCCGCATGGTGGTGGTGAGGGACGTACCTCCGGTGGCAGACATCCCGTTACTCCTTGGGGTAAATGCACCAAAGGTAAGAAGACTCGTAACAACAAGAAGACTGACAGACTTATTATGCGTTCTCGTCATGTCTCCAAGAAGAAAGGGAAATAATAATTGACTCGCTCAGTTTGGAAAGGACCTTTTGTTGACGGTTATCTTCTTAAGAAAGCAGAGAAGGTAAAAGCGTCAGGTCGCAATGAAGTAATTAAAACTTGGTCAAGACGTTCTACAATCTTGCCCCAGTTTGTAAGTTTAACATTTGGTGTTTATAACGGTCATAAGTTCATACCCGTGTTGGTAACGGAAAATATGATTGGTCATAAGTTTGGTGAATTTGCTCCCACCCGTACATATTACGGACACGGAGCCGATAAGAAAGCTAAGAGAGGTTAATGATGGCAAACGAAAACATTAAATCGGCTATTGCCAGCAACCGTGCTATTCGCATCAGCCCCAGAAAGATAAATCTTGTGGCTGCCTCTATCAGAGGGCTTAAGGCTGACGCCGCTATCAATCAGTTGACTTTCTCTACCCGCAGGGTTTCCGGCGAAGTGTTGAAAGTTTTGCAGGCGGCTATATCCAATGCCGAAAATAACTTTGGTATGGACGTTGATAAATTGGTTGTATCAGAAGCCTATGTAGGTAAAAGTATGGTTATGAAGCGTATGAGAGCAAGAGCAAGAGGTCGCTCCGGAAAGATACATAAATTCTTTTCCAATATAACCGTTGTGGTACAGGAAAAAGAGGAGAAAGTATAAATGGGACAGAAAGTAAATCCTATCGGACTGCGTCTTGGAATTAACCGCACTTGGGATTCCCGTTGGTATGCCAATGCAAAAGATTATTCTAAGTTCTTGTATCAGGACAGACAGATTCGCAGCTTGTTGAAAGAAAAACTTGCTCAGGCAGGTATCAGCAAAATCGTTATTGAACGTCCTGCACAAAAGGCAAGAGTTACCATATATTCTGCTCGTCCTGGTGTGGTTATCGGTAAGAACGGCAAGGATATTGAGAATCTTAAGAACGATTTGCAAAAGGTTACCGGTTCTGAAGTAAGCCTTAACATTGTTGAAGTTCGTAAGGCTGAAACAGATGCAACCTTGATTGCGGACAGTATTGCTCAACAACTTGAGCGTCGTGTGTCTTTCCGTAGGGCTATGAAGCGTTCGGTTCAGTCCGCTTTAAGACTTGGTGCGGAAGGTATCAGAATTAACTGCAGCGGTCGTTTGGGTGGTGCGGAGATTGCTCGTACAGAGTGGTATCGTGAGGGACGTGTTCCTCTTCATACTCTGCGTGCCGATATTGATTATGGAACAGCTACTGCTCATACAACGTATGGTGCTTGCGGTGTTAAGGTTTGGGTGTTTAAGGGTGAAATCCTTGCACACGATCCCATGGCATCGGAAAAGCGTTCGGAACAGAAATAAAAGAAAGGTGAAAGGCAAAGAAAATGCTTAGTCCTAAACGTACAAAATTCCGTAAAGCCCAAAAAGGCCGTATACATGGTATGGCAAAAGGCGGAACTGCTTTAAATTTCGGAACATTCGGGCTTAAGGCTTTAGAGCCGGAAAGGGTTACTGCAAGACAGATAGAAGCCGCTCGTCGTGCTGTGTCTCGTGCTATGAAACGTCAGGGTCGTATGTGGATAAGAATCTTCCCCGATCTTCCCGTTTCAAAACGTCCTCCCGAAGTTCGTCAAGGTAAAGGTAAAGGTGAGCCTGAGTATTGGGCGTGCCGTGTAAAACCCGGACGTATTATGTTTGAGGTTGACGGCGTATCTGAGGAAGTGGCAAGAGAGGCGTTTGCCCTCGCTTCTGCCAAACTCCCCATCAAGACGAAATTTGTTTCGTCAGCTGAAGAGGTATAAGATGGTAAAAAAGATTGAAGAATTAAGAGCAAAAACTGACAGCGAATTGCAAGATTCCGTCATTGCTTTGAAAAAGGAAGCCTTGAATTTGCGTTTCCAACAGGCTAACGGTCAGCTTAAAAATACTGCCCGTATGCGTCAGGTAAAGCGTGAAGTGGCTAAAATTAAAACTGTGCTGTCCGAAAAAAAGACAGCAGAAGCTAAGGAGACAAAATAATGCCAAGGCGTGTATTAAGCGGAACTGTCGTAAGCGATAAGATGGATAAAACCGTTGTGGTTAAAGTTGAACGCAAGGTTATGCATCCGCTTTACAAAAAGTTTATCAGCCGCAGTAAAAAGTACTCGGCTCATGATGAAAATAATGCTTGTAAGGTCGGCGATAGCGTTAAGATAAGGGAATGCCCCCCTATTTCCAAGACAAAGACTTGGGAAGTTATCACCGATGAACAGGCGTAGGTTTAAAGCAAAAGAATATAGGAATAAACTATGATTCAAGTACAGTCAAATATGGACGTAGCTGATAACTCGGGAGCAAGAGTCGTTCAGTGTATTAAAGTCCTCGGCGGTTCGAAACGTAAGGTTGCCAGCGTAGGCGATGTTATTGTCGTTGCCGTCAAAGAAGCTATTCCAAAGGGAAAGGTTAAAAAGGGCGATGTGCAGCGTGCCGTTATTGTTCGCACGAAAAAAGAAATCCGCCGTAAAGACGGAAGTGCCATTCGCTTTGATTCCAATGCTGCCGTTTTGATTGATAAGAACGGTGAGCCTATCGGAACTCGTATTTTCGGACCCGTAACTCGTGAATTACGTGCCAAAAAGTATATGAAGATTATTTCTTTGGCACCGGAGGTTTTGTAAAATGATAAAGATGAAAATTAAAAAGGGCGATACCGTTGTTGTCATTACCGGCAAAGATAAGGGTAAAACCGGTGAGGTTATCCGTTCCATGCCTAAAGACAACAAGTTATTGGTCAGAGGAATCAATGTGGTAAAACGCCACACTCGTCCTTCACAAACCTCTGCGGGTGGAATTGTGGAAAAGGAAGCACCTATTGATGTATCAAATGTTGCTTTGCTTGATCCGAAAGACAATAAACCTACCAGAGTCGGTTTTAAAATTATGGAAGACGGAAGAAAGGTGCGTGTCGCCAAAAAGTCCGGAACCGTTATTGATGCTTAATGAAAGGGGAAACAGGAAATGTCAAGGTTAAAAGACCGTTACTTAAATAAAATCCGCCCCGAATTGATACAACAATTTGGTTACAAGAGCATAATGGAAGTTCCCAAGCTCACCAAAATCGTGTTGAATATGGGTGTCGGTGAAGGTGCTTTGGACAGAAAAGCAGTTGATAATGCCGTAAAGGATTTGACTGCCATATCGGGACAGAAGCCCGTCATTACAACAGCTAAAAAGGCTATTGCAAACTTTAAAGTTCGTGAAGGAATGCCTTTGGGTTGTAAAGTTACGCTTCGTGGCGACAGAATGTATGAATTTTTAGACCGTTTAATTGTTACGGCTTTGCCTCGCGTCAGAGATTTTCGCGGAATAAACGGAAAGTGCTTTGACGGACGCGGAAACTTCTCCATGGGTTTGAAGGAACAGATTGTTTTCCTTGAAATCAATTATGATGAAGTTGATGCCATCAGAGGTATGGATATCACAATGTGTACCACAGCGAAAACCGATAAGGAAGCAAAGGCTTTGTTGTTGGCTTTTGATATGCCTTTCGCCAAGAAGGAGAAATAATATGGCAAGAAAGTGTTTGTTGGAAAATAACAAGAAAAGGACAAAATTAGAGGCTCGTTACAGAGCTAAACGTGAGGCTTTGAATGCCAAGATTCACGATTTGTCCTTGTCTCCGGAAGAACGTATGGAAGCTGTTATTAAGCTCGCCTCTCTTCCGAGGAATGCTTCTAGGGTACGTTTGCACAACCGTTGTGAAATAACGGGACGTCCGAGAGGCGTATATCGTAAATTTAAGTTATGCCGTATCAAATTGAGAGAGATGGCCTCCGAAGGTCAAATCCCCGGTATGTTGAAGTCAAGTTGGTAAGGGAGGAAAGAGAAAATGTCAATGACAGATCCCTTAGGAGATATGCTTACGCGTATTCGCAACGGTCAGAGAGCTAACAAGAGTGTTATATCCGCTCCTGCATCATTGTTGCGTCAGAATGTTTTGGACGTTCTTACACGCGAAGGTTATATCCGTGGATATAAAAGAGTAAATGTTCGTGAAGGTGTTGACGAACTTAAGATTGAACTTAAGTATCACGAAGGTCGTCCGGTTATAAGTGAGATACGTCGTGTATCTACTCCGGGTCGTCGTGTGTATTCAAAGGTTAAGGATTTGCCGAAAGTCTATAACGGGCTTGGTATTTCCGTAATCTCTACACCCAGCGGAGTTATGTCAGATCACGAGGCGAGAGTTGCCAATGTCGGCGGCGAAGTCTTATGTCAGGTATTTTAAAGGAGAGTGTAGAAAATGTCTCGTATTGGTAAACACCCGGTTGCAGTGCCTGATGGAGTTACGGTTGCTTTGGAAAACGGCGAAGTTAAAATCAAGGGTAAACTTGGTGAATTGAAAGCCGTTATCAGTGATTTGGTAAATGTTGAACTTAAGGATAACCACGTTGTTGTTTCTCCCGTTAACGAAACGAAAGAATCAAGAGCAATGTGGGGTACTACAAGAGCTAACATTAACGATATGGTTAAAGGCGTAAGCCAAGGCTTCAGCAAGAAGATGGAAATTGTCGGAGTAGGTTATAAGGCTGCCATGCAGGGCAACAATTTAAAGTTGTCTTTGGGCTTCAGCCATGAAGTTGACTTTCCCGTTCCCGAAGGAATTAAGATAGTCTGTTCTTCTCCCACGGCTTTGGAAATTTCCGGCTTTGATAAGCAAAAGGTCGGTCAGGTTTGTGCCGAAATCAGAAAGTATCGCAGCCCCGAACCTTATAAAGGCAAAGGTATAAAATATGCCGGTGAGGCTATTTTGCGTAAAGAAGGCAAAAAGAAGTAAGGAATAGTAAAATGAATAGTTTAAGAGACTTGTTCGAGCGCCGTAAACAGCGGACTCGGTATGAGATAAAGAAAAAGGCTTGCGGAAAGCCGAGACTTTCGGTCTTTCGTTCCGACAAGCATATTTATGTCCAAGTAATTGATGATACTACGGGCAGGACTCTGGCTTCATCTTCTTCCGTTGCGAAGGATATGAAGGGAAAGCTTAAAAACGGTTCTTCTATGGAAGCAGCTGTCGCTATCGGTAAAGACGTTGCCGAGAAAGCTCTTAAAGCAGGTATAAAAGACGTAGTATTTGACAGAGGCGGCTACATTTATCACGGCAGGGTTAAGGCCTTGGCTGATGCAGCACGTGAAGCCGGTTTGAATTTTTAGAGGTATATTATGGCTCGCACATCTAATGAACAAAATCACGAGAATAACCGCTCCGGTGCAGAACGTGATGAAGAATTGGTTGATAAGTTAGTCCACATTAACCGTGTTACAAAGGTGGTTAAGGGTGGTAAAAGGTTTTCATTTGCTGCTTTGGTCGTTGTCGGTGATATGAAAGGTCGTGTCGGTTTCGGTACCGGTAAGGCTCACGAAGTTCCCGAGGCTGTCAGAAAAGCTACTGAAGATGCTAAAGCAAATATGATTAGGGTTCCCTTGCGTGAAGGCAGGACTTTGCATCATGACGTACACGGTACTTTCGGTGCAGGCAATGTTTTCTTGCGTTCGGCTCCCGCTGGTACCGGTATCATCGCCGGTGGTCCTATGCGTGCAGTTTTTGAAACTATGGGTATTCAGGATATTGTTGCAAAATCTCAGGGCTCTGCAAATCCTCACAATATGATAAGGGCTACATTTGCCGCTTTGAAGAATACCGCTTCTCCCAGAAGTGTTGCCGCAAAGCGTGGTAAAAAAGTCGGTGATATTGTGGCAAGACGTGATGGAAACATCTCCGAAACGGCAGCTAAAGAATAGGAGTTTTCGTAAATGACAGAACAAGTTAAAGTAGAAGTCGTACAGAAGGGCAGCTCTATCGGTCGTTCCAAGAAGCAGCTCGGTACTTTGGCAGGACTTGGCTTAGGTAAAGTCGGTGCCAAGAAGACTCTTGTCCTTACTCCTGCCGTTCAGGGTATGATTGATAAAGTCTCTCATATGATTGAGGTCAATGAGGTTAAGTAGTAATCTCTTTTTAATGGATTCAGAAAAATGAAATTGAATGAAATTCGTGATAACGAAGGTGCTCGCAAAAGCAGAACCAGAGTAGGCAGAGGTATGGGTTCCGGTAAAGGTAAAACTTCCGGAAGCGGTCAGAAAGGTCAGAAGTCTCGTACCGGTGTTGCCATAAACGGTTTTGAAGGCGGACAGATGCCCATTTACCGCCGCTTGCCTATGCGTGGTTTTAAAAACATCTTCAGATTGCAGTATGCCGAAGTTAATCTCGGTAAGTTGCAGTCGGCTATTGATGCCGGCAAGATTGATGCGTCAAAGGATATTGATGCTTCCGTTTTGCGTTCGGCTGGTCTTATCGGCAAGGTAAACGATGGCGTTCGTTTGCTTGGCAACGGTCAACTTAATACCAAAGTGAAACTGATTGTTTCCGGTGCTACCGCTTCTGCAAAAGAAGCTGTGGAAAAAGTCGGCGGAGAGTTGGTAATCGTTGATATGAAAGAACTTAGGGCCGCTGCCGCAAAGGCAGATGCCGAATAAGTACTTATAAGTAAAAGGTAACGGGAAAATATGGCTTTATCAGATAAATTTGCGGCGAATGTTAATTTGTCGGCTATTTCCAAAGCGGAAGATTTACAAAAAAGACTTTTGTTTACTTTGGCTTTGTTGATTGTGTACAGGCTTGGTACTTTTATACCTTTGCCCGGCATTGATGCAAATGTTCTTGGGGATATATTCCAAAGGAACGCAGGCGGTATTATCGGAATGTTTGATATGTTCGCTGGTGGTGCTTTGTCTCGTATGTCCATTTTTGCATTGAACATTATGCCCTATATTTCTGCATCAATTATTATGCAGTTGTGTACGGCCGTATTTCCCAGCCTTGGTACTTTGAAAAAAGAGGGCGAGGCAGGTTATCGTAAGATTAACCAGTACACCAGATATTTGACGGTTCTGATAACAATTCTTCAGGGCTACGGTATTGCCGTCGGTTTGGAAGCGGTTACAAGCTCCACCGGTGCTTCGGCAGTAATAATACCCGGTTGGTTGTTCCGTTTTACCACGGTTGTTTCCTTGCTTGGCGGTACAATGTTTATCGTTTGGCTCGGTGATCAGATTACGGCAAGGGGTATAGGTAACGGCTCGTCTTTGATTATTACAATCGGTATTATCTGCGGTATTCCCACGGGATTGGCTACAAGCTTTGAATTGGTCAGAGTCGGTCAGCTTTCTCCGATTGTATTGCTTACGGTTTTCGCTATGGCAGCCGCTTTGATATTTGTGGTTGTTTTGGTGGAAAGAGCTCAACGCCGCATTATTATTCAATATCCGAAGCGTCAAATGGGTGGCAAAATGTTTGCGGGCGAAAGCTCTCATCTTCCTTTAAAGATTAACCCCACCGGTGTTATTCCTCCCATTTTTGCAAGTTCTTTGTTGTTGCTTCCTATGACGGTATTCAACCTTTCCGCAAAAAGTGAAGATGCTGCCGATTGGATTACGACATTGACGACTTTGCTTTCGCACGGTCAGCCTTTGTATTTGATTTTGTACACGGCTTTGATTGTATTCTTTGCATTCTTTTATGCCGCGGTTGTTTTCAATCCGGAAGATACTGCCGAAAATTTGAAAAGACACGGTGGATTTGTTGCCGGTATCAGACCGGGTAAGAGTACGGCGGATTATCTTGATTACGTTATGACCAGATTGTTGGTTTTCGGTGCCGCTTATCTTGCTGCCTTGTGTGTTTTGCCGGAAATTTTGATTGCTAAGGTCGGTATTCCGTTTGTTCTTGGCGGAACAACTTTGTTGATTGTTGTCTCCGTTACCATTGATTTTGTTACTCAGGTTCAATCTCATCTGATTGCTCATCAATATGAGGGATTGATTAAGAAGGCAAAATTAAAAGGACGCTTGAAATAATTGATTGGTTAGGGTGTTTGCAAATGAAAAAAGACTTGAGAATTATTTTTATGGGACCTCCGGGTGGCGGTAAAGGTACGCAAGCAAAGATATTACAGGAAAAATACGGTTTGGAACAGATTTCCACGGGTGATATGTTCAGAGCAGCTATCAAGAACGGAACTCCGCTCGGCTTGAAAGTGAAAGAGATTTTGGCAAGCGGCGGTTTGGTTCCCGACAGCCTTACCTGCGGGATTATAGCGGATAAGTTTGATTCTATGCCTAAAGATAAGGGATTTATTCTGGACGGATTCCCAAGAACGATTCCTCAGGCAGAGGCTTTGGACGCCATGCTTAAAATCAGAGGTATGGAACTTGATTTTGCGGTTAATCTTGATGTACCCGACAGCTATATAATTGAAAGAATCGCAGGACGTTATACTTGTGCCAAATGTAATGCTATGTATAACGACAAGTCTAACCCGACTAAAGTCGCAGGTGTTTGTGATGCGTGCGGTTCCACAGAGTTTATTCGCAGGGAAGATGATAAGGAAGAAGTCTTAAAATCCCGCTTGGAAAATTATCGTGATTTGACGGCTCCTTTGCTTCCTTATTATGAAGAACAGGGTAACTTAAGGAATGTTGACGGAGTCGGCAGCGTTGCCGAGGTTACCGAAAGGATTGAAAAGATTTTGGAGGAGAAGCAATAGCTTTTTCTTGACGTTTTGCACCTTTATCGGTGTAAGATTTGTGTTTGGTGCCGATGGGTCGGGAAGCATCGGCTTGGTGTTAAATAAAAAGATTGGTATTAAAATTTGATTTTATGCTTGACGAAGTTTTTTTTTAGTTATAAACTCCCGCAACTTCACCTCAAGATAGAATTGTAGTTTTAATAGTATATGGAGAATTACCTTGGCGCGTATCGCTGGTGTTAATATCCCTACCAATAAACGAGTTGTTGCCGCTTTGACTTATATTTACGGTATCGGTGACACTTTGGCAGGGGAAATTTGTAAGAAAGCTGAAGTTTCCGAAGATAAACGTGTTAGTGATCTTTCGGATGATGATGTTTCTAAAATTCGTGAAGTCATAGACAACAATTACCGTGTGGAAGGTGAACTTCGCAGGGATGTTGCCATGAACATTAAACGTCTTATGGATTTGGGTTGTTACAGAGGATTAAGACATCGTAAGGGCTTGCCCGTTCGCGGACAAAGAACTCATACGAATGCTCGTACCCGTAAGGGACCTGCAAGACCTATTGCCGGTAAGAAGAAAGCATAATAAAGGGGTATAAAATGGCTGATGCTAAGAAAAATCAAAACGTAAAGTTGCGTCGCAGAGAGCGGAAGAATATCACCTCCGGAGTTGTGCATGTAAACTCTACATTTAATAATACGATGGTTACGATTACCGATGCACAGGGTAACACGATTTCATGGTCTTCTGCCGGTGCACACGGCTTTAAAGGCTCCAGAAAGTCTACACCGTATGCTGCTCAGGTTGCTGCGGAAGATGCCGCAAGAAAAGCTGCCGAGCACGGTATGAAAACGGTTGAAGTTATGGTAAAAGGTCCCGGTTCGGGGCGTGAGTCTGCTTTGCGTGCTTTGCAGGCTGTCGGATTCGTTGTTACTTCCATTAAAGATGTAACGGCAATCCCCCATAACGGTTGCAGACCTCGTAAAAGACGTAGGGTATAAGGTTTTTGGAATTTACGTTTCGGCTGCTTTTTTGCAGTCGGAACGGTGTTTATTTTTTATATATAAGGAGCCATTTTCGTGATACAAAAGAACTGGCAAGAGTTGATAAAACCGGGTATAGTAACCGTTACACCGTCCAAAGATAATGAACATAAGGCAACGATTGTTATTGAACCTTTGGAAAGGGGCTTTGCTACTACTCTCGGTAATGCGTTAAGAAGGGTAATGCTTTCCTCTCTTCAGGGCGGGGCTGTAACTTCCATTAAAATTGACGGCGTTTTGCATGAGTTTTCCTCCATCGCAGGCGTTCGTGAAGACGTTACGGATATTGTTTTAAACATCAAAAGCCTTGCGTTGAAAGTTGAAAGTGAAGGTAATAAGCGTATGTACCTTAAGGCGGAAGGACCGGGAGAGGTTCTTGCTTCCGCCATACAGACCGACGGAACGGTTGAGATTATGAATCCCGATACTTTGATTTGTACTTTGGACGACGGAACAAAGCTGAATATGGAGCTGACCGTCGGTACGGGTAAGGGTTATGTAACCGCCGCTCAAAATGCCGGAGAAGAAAGTGTCATCGGAATTATTCCCGTGGATTCTATGTACTCTCCCGTTCGTAATGTTGCCTACCGTGCAGAGAATGCCCGTGTCGGACAGATTACCAACTATGACAGGCTTGTTATGGAAGTTGAAACCAATGGTGTTATAAGACCGGAAGATGCGGTTGCATTCGCTGCTCGCATCTTGCAGGATCAGTTAAAGCCGTTTATCAACTTTGATGAACCTGAGGAGGAAGAGAAAGAAGCCGCCGCTCCCGAATTGCCTTTCAATCGTAATTTGTTGCGTAAGGTTGATGAACTTGAACTTTCCGTACGTTCGGCAAATTGCTTAAAGAACGACAATATCGTTTATATCGGTGATTTGGTACAGAAGACTGAGGCGGAGATGTTGCGTACGCCTAACTTCGGTCGTAAGTCTTTGAACGAGATTAAGGAAGTTCTTGCTCAGTTGGGACTTCATCTCGGTGCGGAAGTTGAGGGCTGGCCTCCTGAGAATATAGAGACTTTGGCAAAAAGCCTTGATGACAACTTCAGTTAATGGTTTTAAAAGGTAAGGGCGGGTGCTCTTACCTTTCTGCCGTGGTGGCAGGTGCCGCACTTACAGACTTCGGTTATGGAGTTGCGGTTTTGTTTATCGGCAATTTTGCCGGAATAGAGAAAAGAAAGGAAAGTAAAATGCGTCATGGATTCGCAAAACGTAAATTAAATATCAGTATTGCTCACAAAAGAGCGTTGTTTGCCAATATGGTGGTGTCTTTGGTAACGGTTGAACAAATTAAGACCACATTGCCCAAGGCTAAAGAATTAAGACCTATTGCCGAAAAGATGATTACTTTGGCAAAAAGAGGTGATTTGCATGCAAAAAGACAGGCTATTGCTTTCCTGCATGATGAAGAAGCCGTTAAGAAAATGTTTGATGTCTTGGCTCCTCGCTTTGCCAAAAGGGCAGGCGGATATACCCGTATCGTAAAGGCGGGCTTCCGTTACGGTGATGCTGCTCCCATGGCTGTTATAGAATGGGTTGAACGTGATGTTAATGCCAAGAAATCACCTAAATATGTTACGGCTGTTGACGGTGAAAAGGCTGTAAATATGGACGCAGATGTCGTTGCCAAAACTGCCAAAAAGGCTGTTGCAAAGGCAGAAGCCGACAAAGAAGCATAATTTGTCTTTTCAAAAATATAAGATAAAAAAGACTGAGGCGGTTTAAATGCTTCAGTCTTTTTTTATATGTACATTTTCAAATAAAGCCGAATTTTTGAGCAGTAAGGACGGCTGATTGGTGGGCTAAGCCTGCATATTTTCCCGTGAGTTTAACAAAAACATCACTTACTTGAGCCTTTACTGAGCACCGTTTTCTTCCAACAATTTTGCGATTTCCTTACGACCGCCATTGACAGCTGACATCAAAGACGTACGACCGTTTCCATTCGTTGTATCGGCACCGTACTCCAACAAAACTTTTACAACTTCCGTATGACCATCAAAGGCAGCTATTCTCAAAGCCGTGCTGCCGTACTCATTCATTGCATTTACATCAGCACCGTATTCCAGCAACAATTTTACAACTTCAGTGCGACCGCTCCGAGCGGCTAACATCAAAGCTGTCCAACCGTTTTTACCGGTTGCATTTACATTGGCACCGTATTCCAACAGCAACTTTACTTTATCCGTACTGCCTTTTTTAGCAGTTGACATCAAAGCCGTTTCGCCGTTTTTATTCGTTTCATCTATATCAGCACCGTTTTCCAGCAGTAATTTTACGATTTCCGTATAACCATACATGATAGCCAACATCAAAGCCGTGTAGCCTATTCTGTTTTTTGCATTTACATCAGCACCGTTTTCCAACAACAATTTTACGGCTTCAATATCACCATCACCTGCGGCTTCCGGCAAAGCATTACCGGCATATTTATCCATTGTATTTATGACTGTTTTCGCTCCTTGTACCGGCATCTTTTGTCCGAGTCTTCTTTGCCCAAGTCTTCTTTTTCCCTGCTTTCCTTTTTTTGATGATTTTGATAATTGCACCCGATGAAATACAGCCCATCCACCACATAGCAAAACTGCCAAAAATACCAGGCATACTGCTATCACCAAAATAGTATTCATATTAGAGCTCCTTATTTCATTTTACAAACAGCGACGATATAACCTCATTCTGCACATTTAACATCTTATTACCAAAAAATCAAACAGTACAGTGAT
>Ga0310690_10006570_pt1 | contig 15234 bp, 11 predicted proteins | sample AusTroGonzalo_MG_2_FD_207661 | JGI IMG/M metagenome (GOLD analysis project Ga0310690, IMG submission 207661) | Bovine rumen microbial communities from tropical cattle in Woodstock, Queensland, Australia - Gonzalo_04 (v2) (version 2) | ecosystem: Host-associated > Mammals > Digestive system >...
TCGGCCACATAGAAGAGCAGCAGCACCAGCATGGCGGTCCAGTCGCAGTGAAGGGGAAGATGGAAGAGCGTGGGCACCAGCAGCGTTCCGTACACGCCCAGGACGATGAAAATGAGGTAGTAAGCGAATCCCCTGCCCAGGACGATGCGCCCCATGCCGCCGCCGGTAGCGTGCTGCGTGAAGCTCCGGCCTTCCTCACGGAGCGTTCCCGCCAGGGTGGAACTCCCGTAGAACATGACCTGCTGCAGGATCATCATCAGGGCCATATACACGAAGAACATGGTGAAGGAGATGGCGGGATTGTACTGCAGGTATTCGTCGTACTGCACCGGCTCGATGAGCTGGGTAGCTTCCTGCCCGGTATAGCCGGCCGCCGCGTAGCGCTCCGCCTGAATCTTGTGTACCTCGTCCAGCATCACCTTATTGGTGGCCACCGTCAAATCCTTATAATAAAGGAAGGTGGACATGTCGGCATAGGTAGAAACCGTCGCCTGTTCCATCCGGTTCAGCTTTTCGTCAAAGTCGGAGGGAACGTAGATGATGCCGTGCACTTTCTGCTGCTCCATCAGCCGCTGCGCTTCGGCCATGGAGACGCAGTCATAGGTGATGGCCACTTCGCGCGTGGCGTCCACCTCGCGGATATACCGCCGGCTGTAGCTCCCCTGGGAATTGTCCACTACAGCAACCGGCATCTCGTCCACCACGCCATAACCGTAAATCCAGTTATAAAGCAACGGATACACCAGGCCGGCGAAGCAGAAGATGAGCATCACGCCACTGTCACGCACCACCATCCGGAGCTCTTCGACAAAGATTCTGTACGTGTCGCGAATCCATTGTCCCAAATATGAAATCTTTTCTGCCATAGCTAATTGCGGGGATAATTCTGGTTCACATAGGCACCCTCAAGGCGCCGGATACCCAGAAGCGGAATCAAAAGGAATACGAGCAGGGCCACGGCCGACGTCCACCAACCGGCGAACCCGGTCCCGAAGATAGCCTCCTGTACGTAGAATTTGTAATAGAAACGGAGGGGATACAGCCAGGAAAGTCCCTGCAGCGCCAGCGGAAGACTGCTGATGGGCAGGGTGAATCCGGCGAAGGAGAAGCCCAGTACGCTGTACAGGGCGCTGATACAGACGGAAAGCCGCAAGGTGGGGACCATGGACACCACGAACACGGCAATGGCCTCATAGGCCAGCACCAGCAGCAGCATGGCAAGGACCATGGCCCAGATGGATCCCTTGAGCGGATAATGCAGCGGACCGAACAGGCACAATTGCAGGACCGTTCCCAGCACCGTGAACAGCACCGTGTAAGGAATCAGCTTGGCGAAAACCGCCAGCGGTGCGGAATGGCCGCCCAGTTCCAGCAGCTGCCGGGACGTCCCGTACTTCAGCTCGGAAGCCAGCGCATAGGACACCACCAGCATGATGCTCATGGCCAGCACGCCGGTCAGGATCATGTTGCACAGGTAATAGGCATAACTGGTGGGCGCGTTGCCCACGTTATGGGCGTCGATGACCATCGGCTGGATCCGGGCCATCACCTCGCTCTCGCTTACCCCTTTTGCCCGAAGGACTTCCCGCTGCACGGCACCGTTCGTCAGGTTCACCATGAAAAGGAGGTCCTTGTAGGAGAGGGCGCCCCCGATAACCGGATTCATCGCGTTCACGTACACGCCCATCTTCGGGCAGCGGAATGCCTGCACGTCCTCATCGAACCGTTCAGGGATGATCACATAGGCCGAGATGCGGCCGGTTTCCATCTCGCGCCGGGCTTCGGCGACGCTCCCGAAGGAGACGACCCTGCCCAGCTGAGTTGCATCCAGCTGCTGGACAAAGTTCCTGGAAGTGGAAGAGTTATCCCGGTCCACGACGCCGATGGGGATGTCCTCCGGCATGCCTTTCCCGAAGAACGTGAGAAAGAACACGGCCGTTGCCAGCATCACTCCCAAAGAGCCCACCAGATAGATGGGCCGCTTTGTCCAGAGATGCAACTCGCGTTTGACGATATTTAAGATGCTGTTCATTATTTGACGCTCTTCTGAAGGATGACACTCATGCCGGGACGAAGGCCCTTGACGGGCGCATCCGGCCGTGCACGGACCTCGAAGGTACGGGTATCATATTCACCGATTTCCTTGGTTGCACGCCAGGTCGCATAGGACTCACGGACGGCGATGTAATACACCGTAGCCGTTACAGGGGCGTTTTTCAGGGCCGGGACGGTGAGCTGGAGCTTGTCTCCGGACTGCATGCCCTCCAGGCGGTCTTCCCGGATATTGAAGGTGAACCACACATCGTCCAGGTCCTGGATGGTCATGATGGGAGAGCCCTGGCCCACCAGTTCGCCCACCTTGGGATAACGGGCGGCGATGATGCCGTCGGCCGGAGAGGTAAGGGTGATTTCCTCCTTGTAGGAGTTTACCAGGTCCACCGCAGCGTTTGCACGCTCCACCAGGGCCACGGCTGCATCCTTGTCCTCCTGACGTGCGCCTTTTAAGGCCATATCATATTGGCTCTTGGCAGCCCTGGCCGTGGCGGAAGCGGCATCGTACTGGGCCTTGACTTCGTCGAACTTCTGGTCGGAAACCACTTTCTCGTCGTGCAGTTTAACCATGCGCTCATAGGATTTGCGCATCACCTCTTCGCCCACCAGGGCTTTCTGCCACATTTCGTAGGCGCCGGTAATCTGTTCCTGACGGGCGCCGTTATAGGCCTTTTCCTTCTGGGCGCGGGCGGCGGCACGGGCAGCCGAAGCCTCGGCAATCTTGGACCGGATCTCCGGGGAATCAATCAGGACCAGGGTGTCCCCTTTGTGGACCTGCTGCCCTTCCTCGGCGCGGAATTCTTCAATTCGGCCGGGGACCTTCCCCGACACGCGGTACTCCGTGGCTTCCGCCTCCCCTTGGATGACGGTTTCTTTCGGACGGGAAACGATGTATCCTACGACGGATACGACAAGAATCACAGCAACCAGTGCAATCACTCCTGTAAGGAGACTGTAGTTTTTCTTTTCCATAGTATTTCTTTATTTAATTTCTGCGTTGTAATTGCCCTCGGCCTTCTGGAGGGATGCGGCGGCCATCTGGAGCTCGATGCCGGCGTCGATGTATTCGCTGTGGGCGCTCAGCCAGGCGGTTTGGGCGCCAAGGACGGTGTTCGTTTCGATGACGCCGGCTTCATAGCCGACGCTTGCTTTCCGAAGGTTCTCTTCGGCGCTGGCCAGGTTGTTCTCGGCCATGGTCAGTTTTTCGAGCGCTTCGCTGCAGAGCTTGCGCTGCTGGGCCACCTGCAGGTTGATAAGTCCGGTGGCGTCTTCGTATTGGTCGGCGTACTGGCGCGCTTCGGCCTTGGCCTTGCGATATCTGTACAAGCTTTCCCCCCCATGACAGATGGGGACGCGCACCATCACGCCCGCGCTGAGCATGCCGCCCTGCCAGGTGTTTTGGATGCCGTTGAAGGCATTGGGATTGGAAACCAGGTAGTTGCCCACCAGCGCTACGGTGGGAAGCATGTCGGCACGCACCACCTTGGCTTTGCGGTCATAGATTTCCTTTGCCAGGGACAGGCTGCGGGTTTCGGGACGGTCGGCGTAAATGTCCTCCAGGGACTTCTCGCTGGCCAGGACAGGGACGGGAATCACCTCCAGGTCCTCATCGGCCAGCACGATTTCCGTATCCAGGGGAAGACCGACGCGCTTGCAAAGCAGCATCTTGGCCAACTCCAGGCCGTTGGTGGATTTGGTATAAAGCATATCGGCCTCATTGGCCTTCACCTGAATCTGGAGGGCGTCGGATTCCGTGGCCACTCCGGCCTGGATGGCGTACTGCACATCGGTCTGCATCTGATGCAGGAGTTCACTGTAGGATTGGGCCAGTTTCTTCTTGGCCGCGATGGAGACAATCTGCCAGTAGGCCTGGTCCACGTCCAGGAGGACATCGGCGTACTTCATGTCATACTTGGCGTCAGCCAGGTTTTCAGCCAGGGAAGCCATCTGGTTGGAGTAGATGATTTTACCGCCAGCGAAGAGGGGCTGCTCCACCGTAACGGCGCCGGCCCAGACATTGTGGAGGTCGGGATGCAGGGATTTGTCGATGTCCGCGCCAATGGCGTTGACCGGATCTGCGATGTTCGGAACCAGGCCGGCAAGGGAAGAAGGATCCACGCCCTGGAGCATCTGGAGGATGGTCTGCCACATAGGGCTGCCCATATACTCGGCGGCCAAGGCCGGATTGGTCTGGATGGCGGTCATCAGCTGCGTCATTTTCTGGTTCATCGCCGCGCTCATCTGGGTCATGGCGCCACTGGCCGCTGCGTCCAGCTGCCCCTGCATGAGGGTGCCGGCGTTACACAGCAGCTGGGACTGGCTGTCGCTGATGAGGGCGATGTCCCTGTTATTATACACGTACGCGCCTGTAGCGCTGATGTTGGGGAAGTAGTTGGCCAAAGCTATCTTTTTGTCGTATCCGGCCATCTCCCGGTCAATCTTTGCCTGGTCCAGTTCCTTGGAATTCTGTACGGCCAGGTCACGGCAGTCTTCCAGGGTGAGAAGCGTCTGGGCATGCAGCTGAACGGATGTCAGCAGCAGAGCGGCCCAAATGAGTGTCTTTTTCATATATAAGAAGTTTTTAAAATTATCTTTTCGTTTTCTGGGTGCAAATTTATTGCCTAAATTTCCCCTAAAAAATATCAAATGTTGCCATATAATTGTATTTTGGTAGAATTTTAAGAAATATTTGCAATTATTACGCAGACTTCTTATATTTGCAGCCGCATTTCAAGATTAGACCTTATTACAAATGGAGCCCCAAAACATCAGTATTTCAAAGATCTTGCAGCTCACGTCCGAAGGCGTTGACATTTCCGCATTGGGAGACGACTTTATCCTTGGAGAAGCCCAGGGAACCAGCGCCCTCTCGGACAACCGAATCCTGGAAATACTCCACTACCCCATCCGTTTCGACGGATACATCTTGTTCTTTTTAAAGAAAGGGCATTTCCATATCGATTTCAACCTGAAAACGTTCGAAGTGCACGAGGGCTCCCTGCTGGTCACCGTCCCGGGCAATATAATAAGGGTAGGCCAGCTGGCCGAAGACAGGCTGGCCGGTATTGAACTGGTGTACGTAGTGCTATCCAAACAGTTTATCTCCGGATTGCAACTGGACTTCAACAAGGTATTCCAGGACAGCGTTCAAATGCTGGAGAACCCCTGCATCGCCCTGAACGAAGAACAGCTTGCCCTGGCCGAATCCTATTTCCTCCTGGCCCGGCAGGTGGTGCAGTCGTCGCTTTCCAACAAAAGGGATATCATCGGCGGACTCCTGTCGTCCTTAAGCTATATGACAGAAGACATTTGGACGGGGAAACTGGAGGAAAGGCAGCCGCTGGCAGACAGCAGCGCCCGCGCGGCCCTTACCTACGACCGCTTCATGAAACTGGTCACCGAATATCACAACCAGGAGCGCGGAATGCAGTTCTACGCCGACAAACTCTGCCTCACGCCCAAATACTTGTCCAAGATCGTCAAGGAAGCCAGCGGGCGCAGCGGTCCGGAATGGATCGACGCGTTCGTTATTCTGGAGGCAAAGAACCTCCTCCGTTATTCGGACGAGAGCATCAAGGAGATCGCCTACAAGCTCAATTTCCCCAGCGCCAGCGTATTCAACAAATTCTTCAAAGCCAACACCGGCATCGTCCCTTCCGATTACCGGCGACGGGAATAGGCTACCGCACGCCGAAGGCGTAGATACAGTGGCTGTGATAGGTTTCGCCGGGGCGGAGGACAACGGAAGGCCACTGGGGCTTGTTGGGGGAATCCGGGTAATGCTGGGTTTCCAGGCAGATGGCGCTGCGGCGGGGATAGGCCACGCCGCCCTTGCCCACCACGGTGCCGTCCAGGAAGTTGCCGCAATAGACCTGGATGCCGGGCTCGGTGGTATAGACCTTCAGGTCGATGCCAGTTGCAGGGCTGTAGAGCTCCGCAGCTACAATAGAAAGGTTTCCGGGGGTATTCAGGACCCAGTTGTGGTCATAGCCATGGGCGTTGCGGATCTGCGGGTCATCGGCCTCGATGCCGTCCCCGATGCAGCGGGGCCGGGTGAAATCCAGCGGCGTGCCGGCGACCGGGAGGATTTCGCCGGTGGTCATGAAGGTGTCGTCCACCGGGGTGAAATAAGACGCATTCAGCGAAAGCGTATCGGCCGTAATCAGATGGTTCGCCGGGTCTCCGGAGAGGTTGAAATAGGCGTGATTGGTCATGTTCACCACGGTCGGTTTGTCCGTAACCGCCTCATAGGCAATGTCGATGGCATTGTCATCCGTGAGGGTGTAGGTCACGCGGGCCCGGACATTCCCCGGGAAGTTGTTGTCTCCGTCGGGCGAATCGATCTGAAGTTTCAGGTGGCTGGCATCCGCCTCCAGGACCTGGTACACCTGGTATTGCCAGCCGGTGGGGCCGCCGTGCAGGCAGTGCCCGAAGTTGTTCTGCGGCAGCTGCCAGGTTTCCCCGTCGATGGTAAGCACTCCCTGCCCGATGCGATTGGCATAGCGGCCGATGGCCGCGCCAAAATCCGTGGCGTTGTTCTCCGGGAAATAGTCTTCCACCTTGTCGAAGCCCAGGACCACGTCACGGGAAACACCATCCCGGTCCGGAACCAGGATGGAGACAATCCGGCCGCCGTAATTGGTGATGCACACCTCCATACCGGAGGCGTTGGTAAGGGTGTACAGGGCCGTCTGGGCGCCGTTCACCGTAGCTTCAAAACGGGCCGGATCCAGGCCGGAAAGGGTTTGGGCCGGCTGAGGGGACGTGCAGCCCGCCACCAGCAGGGCCGCTCCCATCAACAAAAGGGAAAAGCTTGTACGCATATGTTAGTACCAGAACTTAAGTTCATCCAGATACAAGACTGAGCCGTCGGCGCCGGTAAAATAGTCGCCCAGGGCACTGGAAGAGGCTACGATAGCTACGTATTTGGGCGTTCGGTCGTTGCGGTATTCAATCTGGATGCTGAATTTCTCATAGGCCGTCATCTCCTTGTCGAAGACGGCCCTTCCGTAGCCGATAATCCCGGGATCTCCCTCCGTATCCAGCAGAAGGTCCGGCGGGCTTACCTTAAAGGGTTCGTCCCAATCGGCCAGGACCACGAAGACATGACCGGTATCCCATTCCCCTTCTTTATCTTTGTAGGGATCCTGCGTCCAATCGATGACGGCAGGCTTGTAGCAGTAGTAGCCTTCCAGAACCTTGGGCCGCTCCGTGAAGGGCGTCCCCCAGAAGATACTGGCGCTCATTTTGGCGATGTCGATATCGCCCGTATGGCCGTTGAAGACGCTGCCGGCGGCCAGTTTCTTGACGATGCCGAAGAGGGCATCGATCCCGCAGGTCTGCAGTTTCAGGGCTTTCTTTCCCTCCCCTGCCTCGGCCAGGAATTCATCCTCCGGGCAAATGGTGGTATAGCCCAGAAAATTGGTGGAAGCGGCGGCTGATCCCCACACCGCTTTCTCCGCATCGGTGGCGTCTTCGTCGTATAATGCATCATAGTTGGCGCCCAGCAGCGGATCTTTGAGCACACACCAGTGGTCGAAACCCATGTTGTAGAGTTGCGGTCCATCCTTAAGCTCGTCAGGCTGATCCGGTTTATCCGGTTCATCGGGCTTGGCTTCCGCCAGGGAGGCTGAGACAACCCACGTGTATTTGTCATAAGTGGTAAGGGTGACCGAAAGGGGCGAGGAAAGGTTCAGCACACCGCCCACCTCAATGGCCGGATCACAGGTAGCGGAAGGCTCCGAGATGGAAAAAGCCGCCACGGTAAGGGTCGACAAATCCGTCTCGGCCGGCATCACCACGGAAATGGTCTGTTTACTTTTGGTGATGGTGCAGCTGGTCTGTCCTTCAATGGCAAAGGCCGATATTTCGGCCTCCACTTCTTCATGGACCAAATCGTTCCATTGCCGGCTGCAACCCGCCAGGGCCAGCCCCGCGCACAAATAAGCAAGGATTTTTCTCATCATAATCCGGGATTAGAAGTGGATGGTGATGCCCAGATGAAGCCCCAGGATACCGGGCTGAAACTGGGCGAAGGCATGGGAGCCGGCTGCGTCGTGCGCCTGCCCCTGAATCTGCCGGGTCCACTCATAGCCGGCTTCCAGCAGCGGCAGGGAAACCTCGAAGGCGATACAATCGGTCACAAAAACCGAAACACCCGGATACAGGCCCAGCGAAAGACTGGAAACGTCGGCATAGCTGCCCACCTTGCCACGGTCCAAGTTCTCATAATTCTTGTTGTAACCCATGCTGCCGTTCAGGCGGGCTTCGCCGAAAAGGGCAAGGACCTTGCTATTGAACAAAGGAAGATAACCCCGGAAAGCCAGGGCGCCGGTGTAGGTTTCCGTGGCCACATGCTTGTTGGAAAGCGTGAGCAGGGACATCATGGAGGCGTTATCCAGGTCAATGCCGGTATGGGCATACTGGAAGCGGAGGCCCAGGGACATGTTGTCCGCGACGAAGCAGGCCAAGTTGGCGGAAGCGCCCGCCGTCGTGATCTGGCCGGAGAGGTCGGTTACCAGACCATACAGGGAATACCCCTGCTCACCGCCGGCGTTGTAGCTGTGATAATTACCGGAAAGGCCCAGGGCGACCGTTCCCTTAGGAATATACGTACTGTGGGGGTTTCCCAACCCCCTGTCAATAGCCTGCAGTGCCTGAAAACAAAGCAGGGACACAAGAAGGAGCAAAACTCTTTTCATAACGTACAAAGATAATCATTCTTTCCGGAAACCGCTACGCCTTGTGCCCGCTCCGTGTGCGTTTGGGACCGCTTCCGCACACCAACTGCCTGTCATGCCCGCTCCGTGTGCGTTTGGGACCGTTTCCGCACACCAACTGCCTGTCACGCCCGTTCCATGTGCGTTTGGGGCTGTTTTTGCACACCAACCCCGCCTGTCACGCCCGTTCCGTGTGCGTTTCACACCCTTTTTGCACACCGGCCGTCCGATACGCCCGCTCCGTGTGCATTTGGGACCTATTTTGCACCCACAGCTGTGCGGTAAGACACACACAGCACTGGCGTTTCTGGGGTGGTGTTTGCGAAACAGCAACGGGAAGGGACAGGGCGCGTCGAATGGAAGGTGCTGGAGCATAGCGACTTACGTGAAATGCCCTACCTAAAAACAGGTAGGGCATTTCACTTATCATGTTGATAGTCAGCCGTTTCCATTCTACGGCCGTGTGTGATATGAGTGGAAGCGGCAGCGCTTCACGGCGGGAAAGGTTATTCCGTGACGAAGCGGAAGAAGGCGTCGATGTCTTTCTTCTCCTTGAAGCGGGCGATGTAGGCGAAGTCGCAGAGATCGTCCGCCAGGGCGGCGGGGACGCGCTCCGCCATGCAAATGTCCGCGCCGTAGCGGGCCATGACCTCGTTGTGGCTGTGACGGTAGCCCTTCCAGTCACGGCGGCCGGCGTAGGCGCAGTAGTACTGCTCGCCATCCGGCTTCCGGCGCTCGTCGAAGGCCACCATGTCGGCCCAGATCTGGAAGACGTCCGTGGAGTGGGCGAAGTTCATCATGTCCGGGGTGTAGCCTCCCGGCGGGCGCATGTTCACTTCCAGGCCCACGTAGTCGCCCTTCTTGCCCAGGCCTTCGCGGTCGCGGTCCAGCTGGAAGAACTCCAGATGGACGAAGCGGCTCTTGATGCCGAAGGCCTTCACCGTCCGGCGGCCGATGGAAGCCAGCTTCGCAGGAACGGTCTTGTTGGTCCAGTAGCAGGTTTCCAGATTGTCATGCACGATGTCCATAATGGGCGTGGGGAACACCGTGTTGTTCTCAAATATGGGCTCTCCTTTGGCGTTGAAAATGGCATCGTAGCTGACCAGAAGGCCGGTGATGAACTCTTCGATCACGAAGTAGCCGTAATTGTCGGCATGGTCCCGGAACCAGGCGGCCAGTTCTTCCTCATTGTGCAGTTTGAAGGTGCCGGAGGCGCCCATGCCGCTGTCCGGCTTGGCGATGACGGGGAAGCCGGTCTTCTTCACGAAGGCCTTGACCTTGGCCTCGCCTTCCGCGCCCTTGATCTGGCGGGCGGTGGGGATGCCGCCCAGGGCGTAGTACTTCTTCATCTCGCTCTTGTTGCGGATGGCGCTCACTTGGTCGCTCTTGATGCCGGAGGTCACATTGAAGTCTGTCCTCAGGCGGGCGTCCTGCTCCAGCCAGTACTCGTTGTTGGATTCGATCCAGTCTATCTTCCCGTACCGGTGGGCGAAGAAAGCCACAGCACGGTACATCTCGTCATAATTCTCCAGATTGTGGACCTTGTAATAGTCCGTGAGGTTCTGCCGGAGCTCCCAGGGGAGATTCTCGTAGTTGGTGTCCGCTATGCCCAGGACGTTCACGCCATTGGCGTTGGCCCCGGCGCAGAAATGCCAGTAAGTTTGCGGGAAATGGGGGGAGATAAAGATTAAGTTCATAAAGCTGTAGGATTTATTTTCTTCTGATACGCGGCGCATGGCGCCCCGGGTGATTTCGTAGGCCTCACCGCGGAGTTCCGCCGGCTTGCCGTCCTTCTGGATAACGTAACCGCCGTCCCGGAAGGTGTAGAAGCGATGCCCCCAGCTGTCTGGGAAGGCAATATCCTCGAACAGGCGCAGGCCGTCCACCGTGGCGTAGCGCACTTGCTCGAAGTGGGGCACCAGTTGGATGTCCGTCAGGCCCAGTCCCTTGAGCCAGCGGCGATACCCCGGGTCCACGGCCTCGCCGGGCAGCTCCGGGTGGGAGTACACTTCATCGGCGCAGTTCATGCTGCCGGCGCTGCAACCCATCACCACGCCCTTGAAGCCCTTTAACAGTTCCCGGAGGCCGATTTCGTGGATAAACCGGTTCTGCGTGGGAACGTGCCCGCCGCAGAGGACCACCCAGTCGGCCTGGGCCACCAGCTCCGGCGCCTGTGAGGCGTTCCGGCGCTCCAGCATCACGATGGAGGCCGTCCGGATGCCGGACTTGTGGATGCAATCGCTCATGCCCTTTTTCACCGACGCCGTGAAGCCTTTGTCGTCCGGGGCGGCGCTCACCAGCAGGACGCGGGGCAGGCGGTCCGGCCCCATGACAGCGGCCAAGGCTGCCTGGACTTCTGCCAGGAAGCCATTGTCTTCCGTAAAGGAGGGCTCCCCGAAGCGGGTGGGGCTGCCGGTAAGAAATAGTGTCATACGCTCCTGCAAATATACAATTTTTTGCAGTATGCGTCGCGGCTTACTGTTGGCGGCACTGCTCGGCCTTTTCCATCAGATGCACCAAGGCCTCTCTGTAGCCACCCGGATCGAAGGAACAGGCCTTCGACACCAGTCCTCTGGCCATCGTAATGCTTGCATCGCCCCGGTACTGGGATTGCCGCAAAGCCAGGCCATAGGCTGCTATGCCGGAAGCGAAGCGGATGTTCTCCGAGGTAGACTCCCCGGCCGGCACTTCCAACGACAGGGAGCGGCTTTGCGAGTCCTTCAGGGACAGTTTGTATTTGACCTCGAAGGTGGCGGGCGAAGCGGATGTACCCTGGGCGGGGACGATCTCGTACAGGGCGGTAATGGTCTGTCCTGCGCCAATCTCTCCGGCGTCCTTGGTGTCGTCCTCGAAGTCCTCGTTGGACATCACCCGGTTTTCATAGCCGATGAGCCGGTACTCCGCCACGGCCTCCGGATTAAAGCGGACCTGGCACTTGGTGTCGTTGGCCACGGCCCAGAAGCGGCTCCGCTCGTTCACGAAGACCTTGATTATTTCGTCCTCGCAGTCGATGAAATTGTAGGTGCCGTTGCCGTGGTTGGAGATATTCTCCATCCTGCTATCCTGGTAGTTCCCGCGTCCAAAGCCCATGATGCTCAGGTAGATACCTTTATCCCGATAGCTTTCCACCATCTCTACCAGGGCCTCGGTGGAGCTCACGCCCACGTTGAAATCGCCGTCCGTGCACATGATGATCCGGTTGTTGCCACCGTCCACATAATGCGCCGTCGCCTCCTGGTACGCCATCTTCATAGCCTGTCCGCCGGCGGTGCTGCCGTTGGCCTTGAGGGAGGAAATGGCCTTCTTGATCTTGCTGGCGCCCCCGGAAATGGTGGTGGACTGCAGCAGCATCTTCACACTGCCGGAATAAGTGATGATGGCAATCCGGTCGTCGGGACGCATATAGTCCACCAGGGTAATGAGGCCTGTCTTTACCAGTTCAATCCGGTCGTCCCCGTTCATGGAACCGGATGTATCAATCAGGAAAATGAAATTGGCAGCGGGGATGTCCTTCTCCAGCATGCTCTTCCCCTTGATGCCCAGGCGCAGCAACTTGTGCTGCGGCGTCCAGGGGCAGGCGCCAAGCTCGGCATTGATGGCAAGGGTCTCGTCCCCAGTCGGCTCCGCATAATCAAAGGTGAAGTAGTTCAGGTATTCCTCGATACGGACGGAATTCTTGTCCGGGAGCATCCCGTAGGCCTGTAGGCTGCTGCGCATGATGGCATAGGCGGCGCCATCGGCATCGACCGAAAAAGTGGAAACCGGTTCCACCGAGGTCTTCACGAAGTCGTTTTCCTTGATGGTGTCATAGGATTCGCCGGCCATGGGGTCCGCTTCGCCATCCATCATCGCATCATATTTTGCTTCCATGCTGGCGTTGAAGCCGTACCCCCCTTTGCTGCACGCGGCCGCCACCAGGGTTATTGTCAGAAAATACAAGATTCTTTTCATACGTATTCTGTGTTGTTCCGCCCTAATAATACCCGACAGTGCGGAATCTTGCATTCCCTTCCCCAAAATACACCACCCGATGCCCCGCCGGTGTGCAAAATGGGTCCCGAACGCACACGGACGAGGCATAAAGGGTAGTCGGTGTGCAAAACAAGCCCCAAACGCCCACGGACCTGGCAGAACGGACTGCAGGTGTGCAAAACGGGGGCAGAACGCCCACGGACAAAAAAAGCCGGGCCCCAGGGAAGGGGTCCGGCTTAAAGATTGCCAATCGACGGATTAGTCGGAGAGGGAGAAGCGCTTGAAAGCAATCACCTTGGCCTCGGCGTCCACGGCGGCGAGGGCAGCCTTGACGGTCTGCTTGTCGTCGGAGAGCTGGTATTCCTGCTCCATGAGGGTGTTTTCCTTCAGGAACTTCTGGATACGGCCGTTCACGATGCCGTTGATCATCTGCATCTTCTGCTCCAGGGAAGCCAGGGTTTCGGCACCCACTTTGGCGATGATCTCACGGGCCTGCTGAGCCTGCTCGGGAGTGAGCCAGCCCTTGGCGGTGTTGGATTCAATGTGGTCTTCGCTGTCCACGTGGGCGGGGTTGATACCGACCTTCTTGAGGGCGTTGTCCACGGCCTTCTGCACCTGCTCGTCCTTGGTCTTCTGGATGGCGACGGTGCGCTCGGACTCGATAACCTCGGCAGGGACGGAAGCCTCGTCAACAGCAACGGGGTTCATGGAAGCCACCTGCATGGCGATGCCACGGGCGATTTCGGTGGGAACCTGCTTGTTGAAAGCGACGATGGCGCCGAGCTTGCCGTTGAAGTGAACGTACTCGGACACGAACGGGGCCTCGAGGGCGCCGTAGAAAGCCAGCACGTGCTTCTCACCGGTCTTACCGGCCTGGTTGGTGATGTTCTCGTCGAGGGTATAACCATCGGCAGCCTTGACGGCCTTGAGGGCCTCCAGGTCTGCGGGGAACTCAGCGATAGCTGCATCTGCGATGGAAGCGGCGAGGGTCTTGAAGTCGGGCGTAGCGGCCACGAAGTCGGTTTCGCAACCCAGGCACACGAGGATGGCCTTGCCACCGTTTACACGGCTGAGGACGGCACCCTGGGTGGTCTCGTTGTCACCACGCTTGGCGAGGGTGGACTTACCCTTCTCGCGAAGGATTTCGACGGCACGCTTGAAATCGCCAGCGGCCTCTTCCAGTGCCTTCTTGCAATCCATCATGCCGGCGCTGGTCATATCACGCAGCTTCTTGATGTCTGCTAATGCGATAGCCATAGTTCTCTTTTCTTTTTTGGTTAATTACTCTTCGGTAGCGGGAGCCTCGGCTTCGGCCTCGGCCTTGGCGCGACGGGGACGGAGCTTCTTGGCGGGAGCCTCGGCACCGGCCTCTGCGGGAGCGGCGGGAGCCTCAGCGGCCTCTTTCTCCTTCTCGAGCTTGCGCTCTTCAAGGCCTTCGCTGATGGCCTTGCACATCACATCCATGATGAGTTCGATGGACTTCGTAGCGTCATCGTTTGCCGGAATCACATAATCAATAGGGGTAGGATCGCAACAAGTGTCAACCATAGCGATTACCGGGATGTTCAGACGGGCGGCTTCCTTCACGGCGTTCGCCTCTTTCTGGACGTCGATTACGAAGAGGGCGCTGGGCAGACGGGACATATCGCGGATAGAACCGAGGTTCTTCTCCAGCTTGGCCCGCTGGCGCTCTACCTGGAGGCGCTCACGCTTGGCGAGTTTCTCGAAGGTGCCATCTTCCTTCATCTTGTCGATGGTGTTCATTTTCTTGACGGCCTTGCGGATGGTGGGGAAGTTGGTAAGCATACCGCCCGGCCAGCGCTCGGTCACGGAAGGCATATTGACGGCGGCGGCTTTCTCAGCCACGACGTCCTTAGCCTGCTTCTTGGTGGCGACGAAAAGGACCTTACGGCCGCTGCGGGCCATTTCTTTAAGGACGTTTGCCGCCTCGTCGATCTTGACGACGGTCTTGTGCAGGTCGATGATGTGGATGCCGTTTCTCTCGATGAAGATATACGGAGCCATCTTGGGGTTCCACTTGCGGGCGAGGTGTCCGAAGTGTGCGCCTGCATCAAGCAATTCCTGGAAATTTGTTCTTGACATGGGTTTGTAATTGTCTGTTTTTTAACTCTTTCATCAATCCGAAGTAGCAGTCCTTGACTGGTCTCCGGGATTTTTTCGCAGCCCGGCAATCCTTTTTGTAGCCTGGGAAGATTCTCATCCTCACCGGGATCTCAGGATTTGATGATACCGCGGCTGTGCTGACGTAAACTCCAATAATAGCGGGCGATTAACGCTTGCTGAACTGGAAGCGACGACGTGCGCCAGGCTGACCAGGCTTCTTACGCTCGACTTCGCGGGCGTCGCGGGTGAGGAAACCGGCGGCCTTGAGGGTAGAACGGTAAGCCTCTTTATCGACCTCGCAAAGAGCGCGGGCGATGCCGAGACGAACGGCCTCTGCCTGACCTTTGGTACCACCACCGACGAGGGT
>Ga0310690_10006571_pt1 | contig 15234 bp, 11 predicted proteins | sample AusTroGonzalo_MG_2_FD_207661 | JGI IMG/M metagenome (GOLD analysis project Ga0310690, IMG submission 207661) | Bovine rumen microbial communities from tropical cattle in Woodstock, Queensland, Australia - Gonzalo_04 (v2) (version 2) | ecosystem: Host-associated > Mammals > Digestive system >...
GAGGCGACCTGTGGCGGGGTTGATGAGTTTTGGGAAGGAGTCGAGGTAGGTGCCGATGAGTTTGGTGATGGAGCGGTATTCAAGCACCAGGGCGACGACAGGGTGCTTGTCTTTCAGTTTTTCCAGGACATCCTCGGCGGTGGAGTACTGCTTGGTGGCGGTGCGTGGGGGCTTGTCAGTGACCTTGAGCCGCTCGTAGAGCACCTCGCCCAACTGCTTGGGTGAAGAGATGTTGAAGGTCTGTCCGGCCAGTTCGTAGATGCGCTGCTCTATGCCTTCGCGCTCGGCAGTGAGGCGTGCGGAATAGTCGCGCAGGGCATCGACATCGATGCGGACGCCCTCCTCCTCCATGCTGATGAGGACATCGACGAGGGGGAGTTCGACCTCGGTGTAGAGTTTGTCAAGACCGGGTGTCCCGGCCGACGATTTCGCGTCGGAGAGCTTGGCTGCCAGCAGGGGGTATAGTTGCCAGAGGGCTGTGGCGCACTGCCCAGCGCCGTCCATCGAACTGCCGAGGAGTCCGAGGCAGATGCTGTCGAGCGAGTGGCGCGCCTCGGCGTCGACGAGGTAGTGGGCGAGCTGGACATCAAAGACCTGTCCCGCAATCTCGATGTCGAGTTCGCGGAGCATGTATTTGAGGGCCTTGAGGTCGTGGCAGAGCTTGAGGGTGTCGGGGTTCTGCAGGAGGTTGCGGAGCTTGCCGAGATTGGCGTCGCCCACAGCGCAGGTGTAGACCTCGTCGGCGCTACGGGCCACGGCGAGGGTGGCGCCGGAGAAGAAGATGGCCACGTCGCCCTCGGCAGGGAGGTCCGCGAGGTTCTCTATCTCGACGGTGCGGCTCTCGTCAACGGCAGGGGTGTCGAAGAGGGTGGGTTGGTCGAAGAGGGTGGGCTGCTCATTGGCGGGCCTCGGGGAGGAGGCCGTGGTGCCCTTGCCGGCGGGCCTCGGGGAAACGCCCGAGGCACCTTGCTTGGGGGCGAAAGAGGCGATGGCGGATGGGTTGGTGACGGAGAGGTCGGTGATGATGCGGCGGGTGAGGTTGCGGAATTCGAGGCGGGTGAAGAGCTCCTGCAGCTGGGGGTAGTCTGGCTCGACGATGCGGAGTTTCTCGTCAGAGAGTTCCACGGGGACGTCGAGGGCAATGGTTGCCAGCTGCTTGCTGAAGACGGCCTGCTGGCCGTACTCCTTCACGAGGTTGCGCACCTTGTCGTTGGAGATGTCGTCGGCATGCGCCACCATCTCCTCGACGCTGCCGAACTGGGTGATGAGTTTCTTGGCTATCTTCTCCCCTATTCCGCGGATGCCGGGGATATTGTCGGAGGCGTCGCCCCAGAGGCCGAGGAGGTCCTTGACCTGGTCGGGACGCTGGACGGAGAATTTTTCCTGTACCTCGGCGACACCCATCAGCTGGTCGGGACGGCCCATGCGGCCAAAGCGGTAGAGGAAGACGCGAGGCGTGACCAGCTGTGCGAAATCCTTGTCGGGCGTGACCATCACCACACGGTCGAAGCCGTCGCCCTCGGCCCAGTGGGCAGTGGTGCCGATAACATCGTCGGCCTCATAGCCCTCGCAGGTGAGGATGGGGATGCGGAAGGCGCGGATGATGGCGCAGATATCGTCCATCGAGTCGAGGATGACCTCGGGGGTGGGTTCGCGGTTGGCCTTGTAGTCGGCGTACATCTCGTGGCGGAACGTGGGGCCATGGAGGTCGAAGGCCACGGCGGCATGGGTGGGGGCCAGACGCTTGAGGAGGTCGTAGAAGGTGGTGGTGAATCCCAACGTCGCCGAGGTGTTGACGCCCTTGGAGTTGGTGCGGCTGGCACCGTTGAGGGCGTAGTAGGCGCGATAGACCATCGCCATGCCGTCGAAGAGGAGGAGGGTTTTCATTATGAGTTTTGAGTTTTAAGTTTTGAGTTTTGAGTGGTATACCACTTACAGCTCACAGCTTACAACTCACAGCTATTTCAATGGATTGGCGGTGAGTTCGTCGTATTCCTTGCGGTTGCGGAGAATGTTGCAGGCGAGGTAGACGGCGCTGCGGAACGACTGCTCCGAAGCGATGTCCTTGCCTGCGATGTCGTAGCCTGTGCCGTGGGCGGGCGAGGTGCGGACGTAGGGCAGGCCGGCGGTGAAGTTGACACCCTCGGTGAAGGACATCAGCTTGAAGGGGATAAGGCCCTGGTCGTGGTAGAGGGCCAGGACACCGTCGAACTTGCTGAACTCACTGCTGCCGAAGAAGCCGTCGGAGGGGTATGGACCGTAGGCGAGGACACCTTTCTTCTGGACCTCGTCGATAACGGGCTTGACGACGGTCATGTCCTGGTTGCCGATGATGCCGTTGTCGCCGGCATGGGGGTCGAGGGCGAGAACGGCGATTTTGGGCATGGGAACGCCGAAGTCGCGCTTGAGCGACTCGTTCATGAGCATGAGTTTGTCGAACAGTAGGTTGTGGGTGATGGCGGCGGGGACATCCTTGAGGGCGAGGTGGTTGGTGACGATGCCTATGCGGATGCGGTCGCAGACCATCATCATGAGGCTGCTGCAGCCGAACTGGTGCGAGAGATACTCGGTGTGGCCCGGGAAGTCGAAGTCGGGGGCCTGGATATTCTTCTTGTTGATGGGTGCGGTGACGAGGACGTCGACCTTGCCGGCCTTCAAGTCTGCGCAGGCGGCGTTGAGGGAGAGGCGCGACTGGAGACCTGCCACATCGGTGGAGCGGCCTACGTCTATCTTCACCTCGTCGTTGGTGAGGTTGATGACGTTGAAGCGCTTGGGGTTGGCCTCGGAGGCGTCGTTGATGGCGCTGAACGTCATCTCCTGGTGCTGCGAGAGGAGTTTCTTGTGGTAGGAAGCCACCTTGGTCGAGCCATAGAGGACAGGCGTGCAGATGTCGTACATGCGGTTGTCGCTGAAGGTTTTGAGGATTACCTCATAGCTGACGCCGTTGATGTCGCCTTGGGTGATGGCGAGTCTTATCTTCTTTTCTTGGTTGTTCTTTTCCATATATCTTATTTTTTCATGAGGTCGTAGGTTTGGAGGAAGGCGTAGAGGAGGCGGATGCCGTAGCCCGAGGCGCCGACGGCGTAGTAGTGCTGGGGTTTGGTGAAGTAGGCCACGCCGGCGATGTCGAGGTGGATGTAGGGGGTCTGCTTGGCGAAGCGGGCGAGGAATTTGCCTGCCGTGATGGTGCCGGCCTGTGCGGTGCCGCAGTTCTTCACGTCGGCCATGTCGGACTTGATGAGTTCGTCGTATTCGTCCCAGAAGGGGAATTCGACGATGCGCTCGTAGACCTGCTCGCCCACCACCTTGAGGAGGCCGAGGGGGTTGGCGGCGTTCTGCTGCATGGCGGCGATGCCGAAGGTGCTGATGGCGCGGACGGCGGCGCCGGTGAGGGTGGCAGCGTCGATGAGGAGTTCGGGGTCGTACTTGTCGACGGCGTAGGCGATGGCGTCGGCCAGGATGAGACGCCCTTCGGCATCGGTGTTGACCACCTCGACGGTAGTGCCGTCATACATGGTGAGGATATCGTCGGCGGCGTAGGCGTTGAAGCCGGGGCGGTTGTCGGTCATGGGCAGGAGCGCCACGAGATGGATGGGCAGCTGGTTGTCGGCGGCGGTGAAGAGGACGGAGGCCATGGTGGCGGCGCCGGCCATATCGGACTTCATCTCCTGCATGTAGTCGTCGGGCTTGATATTGAGACCGCCGGTGTCGTACATGATGCCTTTGCCCACGAGGGCTATCGGCTTGGCGTTGATGGCCACGGCGGGCTTGTATTCCAGCACCACGAAACGCGGCTCGTCGACACTTCCGCGGTTGACGGCGAGGAGACCGCCCATGCGGAGCGACTCTATCTGTTTCTTGTTGAATACGGTGCACTCGACATGGTCCATATCGCGCGCGATGGTCTCCAGCTGCTCGGCGAACTCGGCGGCATTGAGGTCGGCCACGGGGGTGTTGACCCATTCGCGGCACCAGAATAGGCGGTTCCAGAGGCGCTGGTTGGTGTCGAGTTCCTGCTGCGAGAGGAAAGCCTGGTCGACAGTGACCGTGGCGATATGGTGTGCCGGCTTGGCTTTGTAGCGGTCGAACCGGTAGTCGGCCAGGAAGAGACCTTCGAGGAAGGCCACCATCTCCTCGGGCAGGGAGCCCTCGGCGGTGACGGCGAGGCTGTCAGCCTTGAGGTCGGCGAGCATGGCCACCAGCTTGGCGGCGCTGCGGCGCAGGTGTTCCTGGCAGATGGGGGCGGGCTTCTCGGCATCGAAGTTGACGATAAAGAGGTGGCCGGGGAGGCGGTCGAAACGCACGATTGCTTCGGGGTCCTCTTCGCGGCGGCGTTTCAGGTATTCCATCTCGCGCTTGGCGAGGGGGAGATTGCGGTCGCTGACCTCGTTGCCATAGAGGATGGCCAGTGTGCCGTCATAGTCTTTGGTGTTGATGGGCGATAGGGAATATACCATATATTATATATGTTTGATGAGGATGATGACTTTATTCTGCTGCTGGAGGGTATGGAGGGTTTGTTCGAACCTCTCGCGCGTGGGGATGTCCATCCAGGCGGTGGGTTCGTCGAAGAGGAGCACCGGCGCGTCGCTGTAGAGCTGGCGGGCCAAGGCGATGCGCTGCCACTGTCCCATGCTGAGGTCCTCGCCGCCATCGAACAGGCGGCCCAACGGGGTGTCATAGCCCTTGGGGAGCCGCTCGATGAAACTGTCGGCACCAGCCATTTCAGCAGCTTTGCGGATATTGGCTATCGGTGCGGCAGCCAGATTATCTGCAGGCATAGCCTGCCCGAAGGCGATGTTCTCGCCGGCGGTGGCGTAGAAACGCACGAAGTCCTGGAAGATGGCTCCGATGCCGCGACGCAGCCCTTTGAGGTCGTAACGCCGCACGTCGATGCCGTTGACGAGCACCTGCCCGCCGTCGGTGTCGTAGAGGCGCAGCAGGAGTTTGAGGAGGGTTGTCTTGCCGAAACCGTTCTGGCCCTCGATGCGTGTGATTTCGCCCGCGCGGGCAATAAGGGAGTAATGGCTCAGCACGTCGTGGTCCATGTCGGGGTAGCGGAAGGTGATGTCGCGGAACTCCACGCTCTCCACCTTCTCGGGGAAAGGCACGGGGTCCTGGGGGCTGACGATGCGGGGTTCGAGGTCGAGGAACTCGAAGAGGTTGCCGATGAACAGACGGTTGTCGTAGAGGGCGCTGACGCTGGCCACGAGGGTGTTCAGCTGGCTCTGGCCGCGGCGGAATGCCTCGAAGAGCATCACGAAGGAACCCACCGTGAGGGACCCCTTGACGGTGCCCATGAAGAGGAACATCACGATGAAGAAGAGGGCCGCTGTCTCGACGACGGCGCAGACGGCGTCGTAGGCCGCCAGCCTCCGAGAGATGGCGAACAGTCGTCCGACCAGCCGGCGGCGCACTTCCAGATAGCGGGCGCGGAAGTAGGCCGAGAGGCCGAAGGTGCGCATCTCCTTGGCGAAATCGCGTCCGCCGAGCAATGCCGAGTAGTAGGAGGTGCGGCGGTAGTCCTGGGTGCTCTCGCGGCGGAAGGCGTAGAGGCGTTTCGACTTCACCAGCCGCACGAAGAACGAGGGCAGCACGGCCACCACCATCACCACGATGACCAGCCACGACGCCGTAGCCAGCATGGCCACGATGCCTGCGATAGAGATGACTGCACCGATGAGGCCCATGAAGCCGTTGAGAATCTGCAACGGGCGGAACGCCGCCTCCTGCTGTGCGCGATGGAAGGTGTCGTGGTAGGCGGGATTGTCGAAATAGGCCATGTCGAGGCGGGCCGACTGTTGCTGCATGCGGTCGCTCAGGTAGTCTGTCAGCCGTTGGGTCATGATGTCGTTGTTCAGCCCGCTGAGGACAGAAATCAGCCGGTTGAGCAGGAAGATGAGGCAGTAGAGGACAACCAGATGGGGAATGGAGAGTTGGGAATTGAGTATTACGGGTGCCGTGGAGGTGGTTATCCCGTCGACGAGCATCTTCAGGACATAGAGGTTCACCAGGGGCAGGACGCTCTGCAGCACCACAAAGACTATCCGCCACCAGAACGAGCGGGGGTGGCAGCGGCGTATCATGTCGAGGGCTTGCAGCAGTGTTTTCATAGGAACCGTATCTCTTTGACGGCCTTGCGGCCGAGGTTGTCGTTAATCTTTTCGGCGAGGGAGCTCCGTCGGCTGAAAAGCTCCTGACGCAGGGCCGCCGATGCCATCTTGGCCGTGAGGACCCCGTCCTTGAAGGTCAGCTTCCACGTGAGGCGGCTGATGAGGTCGCCCACCAGGGCGTTGTACATGCGCCGCACCTCTATCTCGGTGACGGTGTCGTCCATATCCAGTCGGCGGAAAGCCTGCTGGAGGAGGTCTTGCAACGTATGTTCGTTACTGTACATCCAATTCTCCGGGGGTTACTGTGAATATTTTGTGTTCCACCTGGGGTATCTGCTGGAATATCTGCTGCACGCGGCCGGGCTGGGTGTCGGTGAGGAATACCTGCCCGAAGCGGTCGCTGCCCACGAGGTGCACCAGCTGCGTGACGCGTCCGAGGTCCAGTTTGTCGAAGATGTCGTCGAGCAGCAGGATGGGCTTGCGCCCGCAGTGGCGGAAGATATACTCGAACTGCGCCAGTTTCATGGCCAGGGCGAAGGTCTTCTGCTGTCCCTGCGAGCCGAAGCGCTTGACGGAGAAAGTGCCGATGGCCAGCTCGAGGTCGTCCTTGTGGGGCCCGACGGTGGTGTATTGGGCGTATTTGTCGGCCTGGCGCGCCTCGGCCAGTTGCTGGGCGAGTGGCGCCGACTGGCATATATACTCCATGCGGCCCTCCTCGCGGCTGCCGGTAATCCACGAAAAATACTCGTCGAAGAGGGGCTTGAACTCGACGAGGAAGTCCTTGCGACCCTGGTAGAGCACCTGTCCGTGGCGCACCAGCTGGTCGTCCCAGAGGGCCACGGCGGGTTCGTCCCAGGCGCGGTCTTCGTACATCTGCTTCAGCAGCCGGTTGCGCTGTTCGAGGGCTTTCTGGTATTGCAGGAGGTGGTTGAGGTAGCCGTGGTCGACCTGCGAAAGGATGCCGTCGAGGAATTTCCGCCGCACGTCGCTACCGCCGTTGATGATGGCCTGGTCGGCAGGCGAGACCATCACCAGGGGGATGCGGCCGATATGCTCGCCGAGGGTCTTGTAGGCTTTCTTGCCCCAGAGCATCTGCTTGGGCTGGCCGCGTTTCTGCACGCAGGAGACCTTCACCTCCTCCATTGCCGCGGACTCCGGGCCCTCGATGGCGTAGGTGCCGTGGATGGCGAAGAAGTCCTCGCCTGCGCGGATGTTCTGTGTGTCGGGCAGGCTGCTGAAACTCTTGCAGAAGGAGAGGTAGTAGATGGCCTCCAGGAGGTTGGTCTTCCCTACCCCGTTGTCGCCCACCAGGCAGTTGACGTTGGGGCAGAGCTCCACATCGAGGTCGGTGTAGGTCTTGAAGTTGGCGAGTTTGAGCTGGACGAGGTGCATGGGGGTTGTTTAGCGGTTAGCGGTTAGCGTTGAAAGTTTTTGGGCCACGGCTTCCATGAGCCAGCGGGGGGTGCTGGTGGCGCCGGTGATGCCGACGGTCTGCACGCCTGTCAGGTCGACAGAAGCCAGCCCTTCCGGGTCTGTGATCATGAAGGTCTTGGGCTGCACGCTCTTGCAGTATTCGTAGAGGTAGTGGCCGTTGGAACTGCCCTTGCCGCTCACGAAGACCACGGCGTCGACGCTCCGCGCGAATGCCTCCAGCTGCGTGGCGCGGTTGGCCACGCGGTTGCAGATGGTATTGTGGGCGACAAAGTCCTCCGACCGGGCCTGGATGTTGTCGATGAGGCGGCGGTAGTCTTCGCGGCTCTTGGTGGTCTGCGAGTAGAGTCGGATGGGGCGTGAGAAGTCGATGGCCGAGAGGTCGTCGGGGTGGCTGACGACGATGGCGGTGTTGTCGGTTTGGCCGCAGAGGCCCACGACCTCGGCATGGCCGGGCTTGCCGAAGATGACCACCTGCCCCTGGGGGTTCATGGCGCACATCTCCTCGTAGCCCTTGCGTATCTTCTGCTGGAGGGCCAGCACGATGGGGCATGTGGCGTCGATGAGCCTGATGCCGAGTTCCCTGGCGCGGGCATAGGTCGAAGGGGGTTCGCCGTGGGCCCTGATGAGGACTTTGGCCTGCGGAGTGTGAATAAGGTCGAGGCTGTCGATGACGCGGAGCCCTTTCTCCTTGAGGCGCTGCACCTCGGCGTTGTTGTGCACAATGTCGCCGAGGCAGCAGAGCGTACCCTCCTGCTCCAGATGCTTCTCGGCGGTGTCGATGGCCCGTACCACCCCGAAGCAAAAACCCGCATTATCGTCTATCAGTATTCTCAATTCCTAATTCCTAATTCCTAATTCTCAACTCAAGCATTGTCCTTCCGTGTTGGCGGCCTCGATGACCTCCTCGTACTCGGAGGGGGTGAGGTCGTTGAAGAAGAAGTAGACGGGGTTCACCTTGTTGCCGTTCTGTATCACCTCGTAGTGCAGGTGGTTACCCTGCGCCAGGCCAGTGTGGCCCACGGTTCCGACCATCTCGCCACGCTTCACCTTGTGGCCCCGCTTCACGGTTGTCTTCGAGAGGTGTCCGTAGAGGGTCTGGTAGCCGTAGCCGTGGTCGACGACCACGCAGATGCCGTAGCCGCTCGTCCCGTCGCCGCGGCCGGCGATGGTCACCACGCCGTCGGCTGTCGCGTAGACGGGGGTGCCCTGCTGTGCCGTCAGGTCGATGCCCGTGTGCATCCGCCGGTGGTGGAGTATCGGGTGGTAACGCATGCCGAAGCCCGACACGATGTTGCACTCCGACTTGCGGATGGGCATGATGGCGGGCATGGCGGCCATGCGCTGCTGCTTGCTCCCGGCCATACGGAAGACCTCGTCGATGGAGATGGACTGGGCGTAGAGGCGCTGCGAGAGGGAGTCGACCTTCAGGGTCGCCCGCTGTATCTCGCCTTTGCAGTCGAAGCCTTCGAGGTGGTCGAAGGAGCGCGGTTCGGGCGTCCGGGTCTCGGCGCGCAGGGGGGCAGCGCCGAATATGGTGCGGTACACCGCGCTGTCGCGGCTCTCCAGGTCTTCCAGCACCCGGCTGTCGCGGTCCACGCGGCTTTCCAGCGTCCGCAACTCGCGGCGGTACTGCGCTATCTCGCGCTTCAGCGCCGCCTCCTTGGGCGAGTCGACGAACAGCACGATCACCACGGCTATCGCCACACCGATGACCACCGCCGACAACGCCGTGAACGAGACCTTCTTCAGCCTCTCCTTCAGCGTCACCGTCACCTTCTCGTACGAGAGGGTATGCGGGTTGAACCGGTATATGAACTTCTTCTTCGTGGCCCTATAGCATCAATTATAAACTACTCACTATCAATCTTTAAGCCCCCCCCCTATAATCATTTATCTTCTGCACGAACTCACGCATGGAGGCAATGTCCTGCGAGCAGAAGCGCTGCTTCAGCGTGGGCATGTAGAGTTCGCCCACCACACGCATCCTGACCTTCTCCGTGGCCTCTTCTTCGGCCATGCGGCCGTTGGCAGGATTCAGCAGGTTGCCGTCGGGGTCGTTGACGGCAGGGTGATGTTTGTGGCGGTGGCGGGACTGGTAGGCCGAATACTCACTCGGACTCATGGCCTCCAGCACCTGGTCGTAGGGGATTTCCCTGAAGATGAAGGGCGTCGACTTCAGGGGATGGATGTCGAAATCGACGGAGCTGCGCGCCGCCACGAGGTAATCGGGATAGAGGAAATAGTCGACTCCCTGGCTGTCGCGCATCATGGGGGTCATCATGGCCGACTGGATGAAGTTGAAGATTCCCATCTCGAAGAACACCTGGTGGGCAGCCACGCCGCCGTGGCTCTCGTCCATGTGCCAGATTCTGTGGCTCGCGGCGGCCTTGGCAAATGCCTCGGCGACCTCGGCGAACTGGCGGTATTTCTCCTCGCCGACCTCGTTCTGCACCGTAATCTGGGCGAACCGCACGTCGTGGCCGAGACGCGCCAGGCGCGATTTGTAGGAGGTCAGCAAGCCCGTCTGGTAGCGTCCCAGGCGGCCGTGGCGCGACTGGTTCTTGACGGCCTGGATCATCCGCTCCAGATACTCGGCCTCGCTGGCCATGTCGAGCACATTGATGTAGGACTCCAGTATCCGCTGCTTGCTCTGGTCGGTGGCGGCACGCAAGGCTTTCTCGGCACGTTTTTTCTCACGCTTGAAGGAGAACTGCCTCCCCGTCACCATCTTCCACCAGTTGCCTTTCTGCTGCCTACTCACAACCTTGAGGTACCCGCGGTAGCTGTGGCTCGAGGTCGTCCTGGCAAAGAAGCCCGTGCCCGGAGTTCCCTGCTCGTAATATTGTCCCAACTTGTAGGTTGCGGAATAACGGCCGCGCACGCCGAAGGCATTGGGATAGTAATAGTTCGACACCCAAACGCCGAACCCCTTCGACACCCGCACATATTTCTTTGGTAATAACGGCATAACTATTTTAGTTTTTAGTTTTTACTTTTTAGTTTTACCCGTGGATGGCTTTGCCGTAGGCGGCCTCGACGGCCTCCATCACGGCCTCGCTCATCGTGGGGTGCGGATGGATGGCACCGGCCAGCTGCTTGGCCGTCACGCCGTTCTCGCGGGCCACGACGATGGAGGCAATCATCTCCGTCACGTTGTCGCCACACATGTGGCAGCCCAGGATCTCGTCGGTGTTCTTGTCGATGACCATCTTGATGAACCCGTCGGTGTTGCCCGCCGCGGTGGCTTTGCCGCTGGCCTTGAAGAAGAACTTGCCCACGAGGATTTCCTTGCCGGCCTCGACGGCTTTCTTCTCCGTCAGGCCCACGCTGGCCACCTCGGGGGTGGTGTAGGTGCAGCCGGGGATGTTGCCGTAGTTGACCTTCTTGGGGGTCTCTCCTGCCAGGTGTTCCACGCAGCAGATGGCCTCGGCACTGGCCACATGGGCGAGGGCGGGGCCGTGGACCACGTCGCCGATGGCATAGTAGCCCGGCACATTGGTCTGGTAGTAGTCGTCGACGGTGATTTTGCCGCGCTCGAAGGCGATGCCGGTCTCTTCGAGGCCGAGGTTCTCGAGGTTCGTCACCACGCCCACGGCACTCAGCACCACGTCGCAGTCGACGACACTCTCGGTACCGCGCTTCATGTCCTTGATGGTCACGTGGCAGACATTGCCGGCCTCGTCGATGTCGACCTTCTCGACGGACGAGGAGGCCATCACTTTCATGCCCATCTTGCGGAAGCTGCGGCTGATCTGGGCGGCCGTGTCCTCGTCCTCGTTGGGGAGAATCTGGGGCATGAACTCGACCAGCGTCACCTGCACGCCGATGCTCTGGTAGAAGAAGGCGAACTCGCTGCCAATGGCGCCGCTGCCGCACACCACCATGCTCTTGGGCTTGAAGGGCAGCGTCATGGCCTCGCGGTAGCCGATGATGTGGCGGCCGTCCTGCGGCATGGCGGGCATCACCTTGCTGCGGGCGCCCGTGGCGATGATGATATGCTTGGCCTCATAGTCCGTGGCGTTGCCCTCGGCGTCGGTGACCACCACCTTGTGGCCGGGAGCCACGCGGCCGGTGCCCATGAGGACGTCGACGTTGTTTTTCTTCAGCAGGAACTGTACGCCTTTGCTCATCGTCTCGGCCACACCGCGCGAGCGGGCCACCATCGCCTCCAGGTTGGCTTCGGCACCCTCGGCCTGCACGCCATAGGCGGCGGCATGATTGATATAGTTGTACACCTGCGCGCTCTTCAGCAGCGCCTTGGTGGGGATGCAGCCCCAATTGAGGCAGATGCCCCCGAGATTTTCGCGTTCCACAACGGCGGTCTTCATGCCCAGCTGCGAGGCTTTCACCGCGGCAACATAGCCTCCGGGACCGCTGCCGATGACAATGACATCATAGTTCATATTGCTCTAAATTTTTTATTTATATAATATTACTTTTTTTTAAGCACAATATTCCAATGTGCAAAGATACGATTTATTCCCCATATAGCCAAAGTTTTTTTTCTTAAACCCCAATCTTTCCCCTTTTTCACCCCCCTCTTCTCCCCTTCTCCACCCCTTCTTCTCCCCTTCCGCGACCCCGCCGCAACCCCGACTCAGCCCAGTTGCCCACCCGAACCAACCTCCCGTTTTACCCAACATTTATATTGTAGTTATATTGCAGTTATATTATAGTTATACCATGACTATCCGTATAACTATAATATAACTGCAATATAAGTATAATATAAGTAACGAAGAAGAGAAAAGTCCGCTACGGGGCCGCTGCAGGGCCGGAACGCCGCCGAATCCACCCACGAGGAAAAGGACAAAAATCACACAATAATGTCGCGGCATCTGCGTTATGGGGTATATGATGAGACGCTTTCTGCCCCTGTTGCTGACGCTTGCGGCCGCCCTTCCGGCGGGCGCACAGAGCATACGCCTGACGCCCTACCGGGCGCCGACGGCGCTGTATGCCGACCTGGGCCGTCTCTTCAACTACAACCTCCACGAGCACGCCCGCTTCGAGGCAGACCTCGCCTGGGTGCTGCCCAACGAGGGCGCTACCGACCCCAAGGTGTTCCTCGGCCAGTGGACGCTCGGCGGTTATGTGGCCTACGGCGTGCACGACCAAGCCTGGAAATACGGGGGTTCAGTGAGCCTCCAGCTTCCCGGTAACCGCGATGTGCGCGTGGGGATGAGCGTGAAGGACGACCTGGAGCAGGCCGCCAGCCGCCGGATGGAGGCGTACAACATGGTGCAGACCAGCCAGAACACTTCCTACGTTGCCTCGCGGTTCAGCCATGTGCAGGCGGTGGAGGGCATGGTCAGCTGGCGGTTCGCGCCCCGGTGGAGAAGCTCGGTGGCGGCACGTTACAGCCGTGAGCAGATGCTCTTTGGCGACAGTTCCGCGGCCCGTTATTCCGAGATGAAGGTGCGGGTGGACTACAAGGCCCAGTCGCAATTCTCAGTTCTCGTGCAGCCGGGACTGGAATGGTCTGCCGCGGGGACGCGCCCCTACGTCCGGACGCTGGCCCAATACGCCTACGGCGACCTCCAAAAGGGGCTGCACCTCTGGGCGCAGACGGGATACGCCACGGCCCTTCAGGGGCAACATCCGGAGGCTCCCGAGACGCGCCGCTTCGACATCTCCGGCACCGGCGGCACACCTTATTATTTCGAGCACACCTTCCTCACCATTCCCCCCAACACCCTCACCACCGACCTCTTCGCGCACCTCTGCGCCAAATACACCGCCCCGGAACCCCTCTGGCAGTCGTCGTTCTCCAACCCCCGCGCCTTCCTGCAGGCCAACGTCGCCGTACTCAAGACTCAAGACTCAAAACTCTTAACTCTCCTTGAACCCGCCACCGGTTTCGACGGCATCCTCCGCTGGGGTATCCTCGACATGGGCGTCGCCGTGGCCTACCGCATCACCCCCTTCGATACAATCAACCCCACCGACAACATTGCCTTCGCCATCGTGGCACGGCTAATAGTATAGAATGAAAATTGTTATATGAAAAAGACACTTTCCCTCTTGGTTCTTACTTCTTACTTCTTAGTTCTCCTCGCGCCTGCGGCGCGAGGGCAGAAGTACGAGATGCGCTTCGAACTCCCCAAGCATGACACCGGCATGTACTATATCGGCTACCACTACCGCGACGAGCTGGTGCCCCTCGACAGCGTCCAGGCCATTCCGGGCCGCAGCAGCAGCGCCGAGGTCGTGGCCCTTTTCAAGGGCAACCGCAAATGGGAGACGGGCATCTACACCCTATGGAAAAAGGGTGGCAAGAAGCCCATCACCGACTTTACCATCGACGGCAGCCAGCGCTTCACCCTCTCCCTCTCGCCCGCCGAAGAGGTGCTCCCCGAATGGGTCACCGGCTCCGAGGCCAACAAGGTGATGTTCACCTACGACCAGAAGCTGCGCGAGGCCAAGGGTCGCGCCCGTGAAATCGACAAGCGCAAGAAAGACCCCACCACCAAGGCCCAGGCAGAGAAGGAGATGGAGGCCCTCGCCGACGAGATGAAAGCCTTCGAGGAGAACTACTTCGCACAGAACAAGAAGTACTACTGCGCCCGCATCGCCGGGATGTTGCGCAACCCCGAGGTGCCCGACGAGGTGGAGGACAAGCCCCTCTACTACCGCTCGCACTACTGGGACGGCGTCGACTTCTCGGACCATTCGCTCGTGCGCACGCCCGACTTTTTCAACAAGATGAACTACTACTTCTTCGGCGTGCTCTACCACGCCGACGCCGACACCATCATGCGCTATGCCGACCTCCTGCTGGAGAGCATGAACGGCGACACGCTGATGATGCGCTATGTGCTGGACTTCATCATGCCGCGCTACTACCGCTCGACGAAGAACGTGGGCTGGGACGCCGTCTGGTGCCACCTCGTCCGCACCTGGTACCTCTCGGGCCGCTGCCCGTGGGCCACGCGCGGCGACATCGCCTACAAGCAGAAGGAGGTGCAGAAACTGGAACAGTCGCTCATCGGCGCCATCGGGCAGGAGCTCTGGATGGCCGACACCAACCAGAGCAGCAACCCCGACGAGTGGATCTCCTCCCACCGCTTCCCACAGAAGTACGTCATCCTCTGGTTCTGGGACCCCGACTGCCACCACTGCCAGGAGCAGACGGCAACGCTCCAGACCCTCTACGACTCCCTCTCGGCCGCGGGCAACAAGATTTTCGAGGTCTACGCCGTGGGCTATGAGGCCGACGTGGCGAAATGGAAGAGATACGTCCGCGACCACCACCTCCCCTTCGTCAACGTCGGCGGCTCCAACGTCAACATCGACTACCAGGTGGCCTACAACGTCCACGGCGCCCCCACCATGATCATCCTCGACGAACACCGCCGCATCATCATGAACAAAGTCCTCCCCACCAACCAAATCCTCCCCTTCCTGAAGAGATACGAGGAGAAATTGAAAGAAAAATGATAACCTAGGCTATCCTAGGCTATCCTAAACAAGAATAACAACCAAAATACAAACACCATGAGACAACACATTGTAGCAGGCAACTGGAAGATGAACATGACCTTCGAGGGTGCCGACGACTTGACCAACGAAATCAAAGAAATGCTCGAAGAGCACAACCTCCCCAAGGATACCCTCCTGGTGGTATGCCCCCCGTTCCCCTACCTCGAACTCGTGAGCGACTACAGCTCGGAGAGCTACTTCGCTG
>Ga0310690_10006572_pt1 | contig 15233 bp, 23 predicted proteins | sample AusTroGonzalo_MG_2_FD_207661 | JGI IMG/M metagenome (GOLD analysis project Ga0310690, IMG submission 207661) | Bovine rumen microbial communities from tropical cattle in Woodstock, Queensland, Australia - Gonzalo_04 (v2) (version 2) | ecosystem: Host-associated > Mammals > Digestive system >...
AGTGTGTAACGCCCAATTTTTAGCATTGTCGTAATCAATCTTATCCCATGGAATTCTATAAACCTTTTGGTTATTAAAAAAGTTCCATTCTAAGAAATCAACTCGTATGCCAGATTCAACAAATGGGATTGTATATAAATATTGTTGATATTCATACTTTCTCATTTTATCAACGCACGACTTAGAAACTTGTCCCTTCTTTGTTAATGCGATATTGGCAGATTTATGATCCATAAAAACCATATTGCCGTCTTTATCAAGGTATCGCAAATCAATAAAACCAATAAACGGTTTGCCACCAAGTTCAAAATGAACTTTTTCTTCAATACCAAGAATCCTTATTTCATCCAGTGGTAAATCAATTTCTTCAAAATATCTCTGACCCTTGAGATAATAAGATTCCCGAAGGTCGGTGTACTGATTATGTGGGAAATCGGTTACAACTTCTTCGGAAAATCTTCGCTCATACTCGTCGGACAAATCAAATAAGTCAACCTCGCCCTTTTCATATTGCTCAAGAAGTTTATGACAACAAGATCCATATTCGGCAAACGCGTTTGAACATTTTGGTTCGCAGTCTATGTATGTACGTCGCCAAGCAAGTGGGCATTGATAAAACGATTCAAGGCGACTAAAACTCCATGTAAAATTATCGACTATAAACTTATCTTCCTCAGTCAAAGTTTCACCCGCCTTTCATATAGCTGTTTCCAAATATCCGGTCCTTGATCACAAGGAGAATCTTTTTCTTCTAATAGTTTCCACTTATCACGTATTACCCAAACGTTTGCAAACTTCTTTAATAATTTAGTACATTCTTTAATCTTAGATAATACAACGTCTTGATCAAATGCTATTATTACATCACGAATGTGGTGCTGAATAAGCAACGCTATCTGGTACTCGTTCAATGTTGAAGTTTCGGCTGAAACAACGTTTTTATACCCCCATTGTGATAGTTTCATAATAGATTTGATACCCTCAACAATTATGATCTCGTTCTTATCGCCGATACTATCTTGCGCTTGTTTCATACCGGTGAAATAGTCCAATACGCCAATACGATGGTAGTTCATATACTTCATAATACCAAGGTCTTTATAATTGGTAAATCGAGTACGTCCTTTAATACCAATCATATTGAAATCAGCATCAAGCACAGGATACACAATTCTGTTACTGTTAGGATCAACCATGATATTATATTGTTTCATTGATTCTGGAGAAATACCTTCGTCAACCCATTCTTGCGGTATCTCGTCCTTAAACCGTGAAAAATAGTCTTTGTCAATATCTAATATTGTTCTGTGTAGGTCTACTGATTTTCTCGGCTGATTCATCTTGTTCATCAACCGTAAAAAACTCATCAGTTCAGATTCTGTATACATTTCAACCGAGGAGCCGGTTATATTTGCAACCTTCTGAACAGCCTGATCGAATGTAAGATTTTCAGTCCACTGAATCCACTTATATATATTACCGCTTCTTCCACATCCAAAACAATGGAAGAAGTTCTCCTCTGTGTTAACCGCAAGACTTGCTGTTTTTTCACTATGGAATGGACATATGGCATAGTGTGTAATCCCACTACGTTTTACAAAATCGACTGTACGACTTGCATAATCCAGAAGATTTATTTTGTCGGCCATTTCCTCAAGTGCATCTTGCGAATAATTCACATGAATCAACCTTTCTTATTATCTTCAAATGGTGTCTGTGGGATCTTATCGTGCTGTTTCGCCTCGGAAATATTCATCTTGTCGCCAATAAACGAAATATCTATATAATCATCATCGTCATGAATTCTACCATTTCTGTTTTTAATTACTTGCAGATAATAATTCCCACACGAATAGCCATCTCTGTTTATTTGTTCTAAATCTTTTTCTTTCCAATACATAAGGACATCTGCATAACGTTCTGGTTTCATACTGTCTGCAACTTGTCCTGTTAATTTATTTAACTGCAAACCACCCAAAACTGGTACACTAAGATTTCCAGCTATTGACTTTAAAAAATCAGTCATTAACCCAAGACTTTGTGATATATCCGCTGCGCCATATCGCTCTGTGGGCTTAATATAGTCATAAATAAAAAAACCCAACTTACCCTTGTTTGCCCATTTTCGACAAATTTGTTCAATGACAAGTTTATTAAACGTTGGCACATATTCGTGAACAAGACTGTTCTCCTTTTTTATCCAATTAATTGCGTCTTGAATTTTAGCCTCTTCAGACTGGGAATAATTGCCGTTCTTTATTTGTTTTACGGTGACTCCTGTTAAGCAAGCAAGCAGTCGTGGGAACCACACTTCGTCGGTTAACTCCGTATCAATGATTACAACCGGCACATGATGATTGAGTGCATAACACGCTTCATTAAGAAAATAAGAACTCTTACCCTTACCAGTCGGTCCGGCAACAAGCACCAGTTCACCTTTGCCAAATGTCATAAATTCATTCAATGAAGGTAATAAACTTGGTAATCCAACTGTTCCATCGGCGTTCCTATTTTCGCGGATCGTACGCCAAATCGAATCTATTTTTTCTCCAAACTGAACCGTATCTCCGCCGAATATAAACTTTTCAGCGATCTTAGACATTCCGTTATTAGCGAAATCATTTAGATCATCAAGGCTTATTTCCTGATTAAAGCATTCTCTGCCAATGTCATCTGATAAATTACATAGTTCACGCCTAAACGCCAAACTAATTACCGTGTTGGCAAGAAGCTTATATTCTTCATAAGTTCCTCTGGATGCCGCCCTTGCCATAGTGATATACTCTTGAAGGTTCGTTAAGCCATATCTGTCTGCTACATTTTTACATCCGGGATTACTTGAAATCATATTGAGCAAATTAAGGCTATCAATTTTAGTAACGCCACTTTCAACTAGTTTATCAATTGCCCAAAAAAGGACTTGGTTTTCTTGATTCCAAAAAAAACGTGGGCGTAAATTATTATCATTTAATAAGTATTCGGGATGGTGGATAAGGCTCGCAATAACTCCCCCCTCGGCACTATTATCTACCAACTCCGACACACTTCTCGACATAATTTACACCCCCAATACTCTTGAAAATTTCGATTTATTATCTGGTTTATAATCAGAATTATCGTTGTTTAACTCAAATCCACCGTGTTCCTCTTCGCTCTGCTTCTGTAATTCTTCTTTAATGCGTTGACGTGTTATACGATCACGCTCTTTCTTCCATGCGTTTTCAACTTCACGACTTTGAACAATATATGCAATTCCACCAGGATGTTTTAATGAGTCTGGTTTGTTTTTTATATAATATCTCAATGCAAACAAAATATAATCTGCGTCAATATGTTTAGTAAAAACCATATTATTCACAATCGAGACAAGTTGACCAACTTGTTTCCCAGTCAATGTTGGATTGACATTGGTGTAAAATTCGTCTCTAATTTGATTAATTGTTCGCATTGTATAATAACAATCTGGGTGATAGTAATACCTACTAGCACCCTGAATAGCATCTTCTTTATTTAACTCTGTAGTGTCGTGGAGATATTTGCATTTCGGATATCTGCATTGAACCAATTGGTTGTTCTTTTTAGCCACGGATTATACCCTCAGAACGGCAGTTCTTCGTTTGCACCGTCCGGAATATTCATAAAACTGTTGTCTCTGGTGTTATTGTTTTTCTTCACATCAGATGACGAATTAGATGCGTTGTCTGCTTTGCTACCAACAAACTCTACGCTATTAACCTGAACATCTGTTGTATAAACTTTAACGCCATCACGATTTGTGTAACTACCAGTACGAATGCTTCCAGTAACACAGATCAAACTGCCTTTATGGAAATATTTGTTTACAAGCTCCGCTGTCTGGCGATATGCAACGCAATTGATAAAATCTGCATCATAATTTCCTTCAGCATTTTTATAATTGCGCTGAACAGCTACCGTAAAACGGCAACTAGCATTGGCATTTTCTCCGGTGCTATAATGAATTTCCGGATCTCTTACAAGTCTACCAAGCAAAATCACATTATTCATATCATTACTCCTTTAATAATTAATTTATTAGTTATTAGTTAGCGCATTTAGTTCTTCAAGAAGCTGTTTGGCCTTATCGACATCACGAATAGCATTCGGATTGCCACTCGCAACATATTTTTTAATAATCGACATTACCGATTCGTTGCTAGAACCACCGGCTGCTTTAGCAACATTAATGATTTGATTCTTAAGCTCTTTAAGATCATCGGTCGGCTCTTCCTCTTCTTTTCTTACAACAGGAGTATACCCCTCGCCGGAATTTGCCCACTGAATGATTTTACGACCATGATTTTCGGAAAGAACTGTCGGACCTTCTTTATCGAAGATATGGGTATTATCTTTCTGTACTTCAGCAGTATTGGTCTTCTGATCAATAAGGAAAGTTACTGTGAATTCATATTCAAATCCGTCACGCTGTTTGGCACCAACACCAAGTTTCTGGACGTTTGTTTTACCCTTATCATCTTTGGTCATCTCGTACTGATCCTTGCCACGCATAGTTGCAATGATGTGAATAGGGCTATCTGCAATGGCATTAATGAATTTATTATGACGAGGAGTGACCCTTGCCCATGACTGATATGTGCCACCAGCTTGCTGATGAAGCTCAAGACAACCACCCTTACCTTCCCATTCGTGAGAAGAACTATCAATAATTAGGATATCGTATCCTTCCGATACTGCAAACTCAATTAATTCCACGTATTTCTCAGGGTTATGCGGCGGATCAATATCGACAATATCATAGCTAAATTCGTCCGCATAATAATAACCACGCTTGCCCTCTGTGTTTGCGAGAAGAATTTTAGCGTCTTTGCCTGTTTCTTTTTTTAACTCATCTGCCATGCCAGTTGCAAGCCTTAGACCGCCATATGTTTTGCCGCCGCCAGACGGCGCCATTAAAGCTAATTTTACATAAATCTTTTCTCGTTTTGCTTTTTTAATCTGAAAAGCCATATCACATCATCCTTTCTCTTCTGAAATTTTATCACTAACATGCTTGAGGCTATCTTTCTCCCAATTAAGTAGATTTTTTAGCCTCGCATTTATACTACGTTCTCTCGACAACGGCAACACATTTTTACCGGACGGAATCTTAAACTTATACTCTTTGTCGTTTGCCATAACTACCTCACACAATTATTATATTGCCCAAATCAATAAAGTCAATTCATTTTTAATATTTAATCAATATGCTTATCGGATGTCTACATCTCCAAAATGGAGTCCAGGGTTGATCAATATGCGATAATCTTCAATGGTATAAGAGCCGTCGTCGTCAACATGGATTTGATCGCCACACGCCTCTATAAGTTTATTAATTGTTTTCTGATTCATAATCAAATACGGCATAACCGCTTCTCGATTCCCATAATCTTCTGCTTGCTCCAATAAATACACTGGATCAACAGATGTTCTTGCAATATTAATTCTCAACGTTATCTCCTCTCTTATCGTCGGGAATTAATGCTTCATATCGTTGAGCTGCCGCAAGAATGCGATCAATTCCCTTAGTTCTATAAATCTCATTATGTTCTTCATCTTCGACAATTACATAATAGTCGTTATTCTCATAGCAATCTATTAGTGGCTGTATATCTTTAGTTGTATCAAATGTATAATTATTACCAAATATATCATACCGTGTAATATGATGTCCAGGAACGTCTTCGTACTCCAACAATAGTTCTATATTATTAAGATCACCACCGATCCGAGCATATTCATGACCACCATCGCAAAAACACGCTCCACATCTACACTGTTGAAAATCATGAACTGATTTTGACTCAACAACATCGTTGCACAACAGACAACGAATTGCATTTGTTTTTATTACTCTCATTTCCCATCGTCCTCACATAAAGAGCAGAACAAATTATTTGTTTCAAGCTCTTTTTTGTCAACTATGGCAAGCCCAAGTTTATCAAGATTATTAACCAGATTCTCGCATTCCCAACTTGCCCAATCTGATAATTTATATAAATCATCTTTACCCAGTTGCTTCACCATTTTTCTTCTCCCTAGCTTTAGCAAGTCTGATTGCCGCCGCTGCCTTTTCTTCTTCGGTAAATTCTCGTCCTTTGCGCGGTGGACTAAATTTAAAGTAACTTACTGGCACATGAGCCACGATACTACCATCGTCGTTTTCGGCTATAATCTCGATGTCCTTATCATTCTCTGCATATTTCTTCAGCTTATTAACCCATTTCTTTTGAGAAAAAGTCACAGTTGCCATCTTTTCTCCTGTATACCACTCAAATACATTATCAATACAAACATCAAATGTAGCCATATTTTCTCCTATTATTCCGAATACACTCCATAATAATCAATATCTGCTTGAAATTTATCGCATCGTTTTTCTGGCTCTACGGCGTAAAAATCATCAATATCATCTTTGCTATATTCATCAGAATCTTCCTCTAATGACAAAGCGTAGAATTTGTCATAACGCAATCTTCTTTTCTGATCTTTTGTCAATATAACTCCCACCAAAAATCAAATACTTTTTTATATCCGCCGTTGTTTGGAATATAGCCTTTATATCTACGCACTTGTCTATTCCCAATCTTTTTCAATGTCGAACTTATACGACCACGATATTCTCGTTTGATATAAACTGTCTGGTTAGGGTCATCTACCCAATAACCATCAGCATCAACTCTATATGCTCCGCATGGAAAGTATCTTCCTGTGTCTGCAAGTCGTTCTAGATGTTGTTTATATTTTTTCTTTCTATAATATTTATTTAATTTTTGGGGACGCTGAGCATTTTTCTTCTTCATAATATCTTCAACCCCCTCGCCACAATGACCACATAATCCTACTAATCCTCCTAATTTTAAACAAAATATATCTTTTGCTTGATTTATAACATATGGGCAGTCGATACAATGAACATATTCATTTTTTGTTTTTATTGTTAAGCCATTCATCAACATATCTAATTTGTTTTTCATTTTCTTGTTGTTCTCGTGGATTTTCTGCGAATAAACACCATACCACGAAAACCAAAACTGTGAATATAATGATGCCAATACTAATCCAAAAACCAGTCATACTTCACCTTCTTAATAATAATTGCATGAACAAGAGTCGAACTTGTATTTCTCCGATATTAGGCCCCGGAGCGTTTTTCCATTAAACTATCATGCGAACAACTCTTATACCATCGTTACTTGTCGGTGATTGATCGGATCACCCCACCCTCTCACTGCTGCTAACCATTCCCTTAGTAACTACTCTCTAAGAATCGTTGACACATCTTTTGCGCAACAATGTGCCAAATGCTCCAGATCGGACTTGAACCGATACGAGATAAATCTCATGAGGGCTTAAACCACATGTGTCTACCTATTCCACCACTGAAGCCAATTAAAAATAAAAAACTTATCTTTTATTTTTGTTTTTTCCTCTATAAGTTTGTGTTGTAGCATGACAATTTGGGCATAAAAATCTTAGATTCTCTTTTGTATTATTATGAGTATCTCCATCAATATGATCTAATTCTAACGCTATATTATAACCCATCCAGTGTCCGTCATTCCCACACATTGCACAACAATATTCTATAGAATTGTTTCTTATAATATATTTTCTAATAACAGCTCTAGTTAAAGTGCTATTATTAGTAAATATAGTATCGTCTGTATATTTCCAAACAGATTTAATGCGACTATCATCATTGCTTGTTTTTCCTTTACTCCATAACTTTCCAGTAAAATGAGATATATCAATATTATATTTTTTAATATTATTCTTTAGTGTTTCATAATTCCCACCAGCTGGCTTTAATCCCTTTTTCCTAATTACTTCTGCATATGAAAAAGATTCTTTACAAGCCTATTCAAGCCATTCTTTTGTATATTTTTCCATAATAAACATCTCCATATACTATAATTATAATAATCGGAAGCCCGTGAGTCGAACACGGCGCAACTGCTTTATAAGAACAGCCCCATAACCGCTTGGGTAGCTTCCGTATTTAACAGGGCGTACTGGATTTGAACCAGTGTATCCAGGAGTCAGCATTGAAATTAGACTTGAACTAATATCTCCTATAAAGGCGCATTACATTATGCTATTCAATGAAGTCCTGTGCCTTACCGCTTGGCGAACGCCCTATGCGGCAGACTACTGCGAACTTGCCGTCTGCCATGGCGACTCATTTAATTTCTCCTCAATGGGATGCGGCGCAATGCCATAACTGCGCAGTTGTAAGAAAAGAAAAAATCTATGAAGGAAAGCTATAAAAAACTTAGTGACAGAAAACCCGCCCAAACTCTTGCCACCATGTAGCATCCCCTTGCAGCTACGTTCCATTTATTTATTAGATTACGTTCCCCACCGCATCTTCAACCGCTTTATATCTATGTGTGTTGAGTACATCCAATACGGCTTCATACGGATCTGTTTTGCCGGACATAACCATATGAAGGAGATGAACGCTAAACCCACTGCAAAGCACAACTCCAAGATCATTCCTCTGCATAGGAATTGTCTTATTAACATTGCCGGATAAATTCCAAAAGATAATTCTTGGAAGTTTGTAACCATGTTCTTCAAATATGTCAGCCATATGCTCGAACAGAACCTTTTTGTCTCCACGAATTGTAACCATCGAGTCAAACTGGCAATCTGACAATATCAGCACATTATTGGGCATTTCGTCCTGAGTGCATTTATTTTTGATTGCTGTGTTTAAGATTAGCATCATGGTTCGCTCGATGTCTGTATTGGCGATTTCAGAATTTTCATAAGCTACTACCAACTTATCACGAAGGGTTTTGCAGTTACTTAAATCGATGAAACGAGGATTGCTCGAGAACGTGACATATTTGTCTTTCCACACACCATTATTATGGTCTGCCATATAAACAGCAAGTGCATTAGCAACATCCAACGGTCGTACTTTTGATCCATATCCACTTGTCATCGATCCTGACGAGTCACTGACCACTAAAGTGTCTCCAATTGTCTCGTCGGGCAATGCTTTCCACAACTGTTCAAGGGTTTCGTCATATGTATTTATGCTACCTCTTGACCACCTTCCAATATTGCTAACATATTTAGCAACAATCTCATGTGGCTGTAAAGTTGAAGCATTAATTTTTGTCTCACCTCTTTTGAGCGAGTCAAGATACGCAATGCGGCGATCCTGATCATGCTTCATAAAAGCGGCATTATATTTTGTATTAGCCTGAGAAGGCACCGCTTCGTATTTAATTTCTCCCCACGCATTCGCAGAAGTTTTAACTTCTACAACGTCTAGATATTTGCGCATTCTTGAAAGCGTTTTACGGTACTGGCGAGGAGTTAATTCGAGACTCTCACGGATGATTTTCGCATATCTCTTAGTATCCGGCGATGATGCGTTTTCGCTACACAACCACTTTGCAAGTAGCGAGATGGGTTTTCCGTTCTCACAACGCTCAATGTCTTCTTCGATCTGCTTCTTAACAAAAGTGCAAACATCGTCTTTTAATTCAGTGTCAAGCAAACACCAAAGATCATCCCATCTGCCGTATTCGGGGATTAATCCAATAACAGCTTTTGCTACCTCTGGCTTATTCTCGGCAAGCCAAGTCAGAAATGCGCGGAAAATCTTGCGCTCTCCATTGCCGCCCCTAACGTCTCTGTCCCAGAACATAAATTTATTGGCAATAAGCGGATCTTCGAAATATACCTTAGCGATTTCGCGCTTGATATAATCATTGCTCTGCTTGCGAAGTGCCGTTGTTGCAAACAAAAAGTCAAGCAGCGCTTTCCCAGCAGTTTCGTATGCAAGCGCACCGTTTTCTGTTAATGTCATTTTCCTTTTGCTTTCTTCTTTAAGAGCATTCATGAAATCCATAATTTTTCTCCTTTCAAACTAGATACTTTTAAATTAATTCCACAATTAATCTTGAATAATAAGTTGCTGTTAGTATCTAAAACTAGACGCAGCAATGGATTTGAACCATTTCGATAAAAACTTGACAGATTTTTCCTTTAACCAATATATTTGCTGTGTGCGTCTATAATAGCTAGACAGATTTCTGGTAAATTAGATTAAAAGTCTATTCCAAAAATAAATTGCTGTTTCTGTCTAAAGCCTGGGGACCGGACTTGAACCGATAACACGTAAAACCCATTAATTTCAAGAATAATCAATTTGCTGTTCGTGTCTAACGCTAGACGCGAGAAAAATTAAATTACTGCTCTACCAATTGAGCTACCCCAGACAAAAACTAGATGCCGTAAAAATGCGATCAAAAATTTCAATTTCCCATTGCACAAGTTTGCTGTTGGCATCTAAATTAAATAAACTATACATTATGTTTTACGAGTACTTCCACGGTTGTTTCTCGCATTACTGTTGCCCTTTGGCGAACTTGAAGGGCGAACAGGCTTGCGTTGAAAATTATTTTTCCCAGAATTGTTATTATGTTTTAATTTCTTTTCATTATGACCGTGGTTGACATCAACTTTCTGTGACTGTTCTAATTCAGAATCTGAATCTCTTTGATTAAGATCATCTTTATATGTCACAGATTCACCCTCGACCCAACATCCCCATTCGGTCGGACCACCTTTGTGACGTATAGGGTAATCTTCTAACCACACCTGGCTTCCATAACGGTGAGTAACCGTTACTTCAACCCCTTTATAATAACCCTTACGAGCAAATTTAACGCCGGCTTCATTATCAACTGCTTTCATTATTTAACCCTCGCTTTTTTAATTTTTATTTATTATAACATTTACGACGGCAAAGTCAACACATTTTTAATATTTAATTATTCTTTTTTGCTTGCCTTATCAATGGTTATCCGATGGATAGATGGAATGTTGGCAATCAATCCAGATTTAATTAGCTTACCTAAATTAACAGGGAAATAACCAATCACATTTGCAGCAACATTGAAGTATCGGCAACCATCAACGTATTTCTCCATTGTATTATGATCGTGTCCATGAATGTTTACAGCAAAAGGTAATCCTATTGGCTCGTGAGAAAGAAGAATTTTTTCCCCGATAAATAATGGTCCGGTGTATAGCTCTTTGAAGTAAGGCTCATATTTACCATATGATTGATCGTGATTACCCATTAATCCAATCAAATTTTCCGTTTTGATTTTTTTCAACCATTCAGGATTACCGAAATCTCCGAGGATGATTAAATAATCGCTACGAGTTACTTTGGAATTAATAAGAGCAATCTGATCAAACGAGTCCATATAACCAAAATGCTCTATCATATCTTGGTCATCAAAGTGTGGATCAGAGTAGAGGTATACACTACCTCTCTCTGACCATGATTGAAATTTGGGATAAAGCGATTTAATCATTATTCTCTAATTCTCCAACTTACTTGGTGTTTAAAGACCCCATATCAATAATTGTGGCACCAGATCCTACCACCATAGGTTCTGCACCATCCCACTGATTGACTTTAATATAATCGTTTAATTCATCTGTAATTGAATCAGCAATCAGCTTATTCGCCTCTGCTTCTGCTCTTGCCCTAGTGAGTGTTGCTTCGGCTTCACCTTCAGCTTTAATTTTTGCTTTTTCGGCAGAAATTGCAGCAACTTCTTTTTCCTGTTGAGCAGCAATAAGGGCAACTTCTTTATCTTTATTCGCCTGAATTGTTGCGGTCTGCTTCTCAATATTGGCAAGTTCAAGTTCTTGCTGGGCATTTACTTTTTTCTGTACTTGCGCTCTGGTCTCCTGATCTGCATCAATATTAATAAGCGATACATTTTCTACAATAATTCCGTAAGGATCAAACTTCTCTGAAATATACTGCGAAAGTGCAATATTGAGGTTCGCACGTTCATTGCCAAGAATTTCTGTAACTGGATACTGTGCGGTTACTTCTTTAGTCCAACTGATAATGTTGGGTTTAATAAAACTATCTCTTACTTCTTTACCAGACTGCCCTTTAAAGCGAGTAAATAACGATGTTACTCTTTCTGCATCATATCTGTATGTAAAGGTTAAGTCTACCATAAGACCCTTCCCATCAGATGACGGCACTTCGAAGCTATCATCTTTCTTCGAGTCCCCATCTTCGCCGGAAGTTAAATATGACTGCTCAATACCTACCGAATACAGCGTAACTTCTTTTGTTGGTGACACAAGATGCCATCCCTGTGTAAGCACATCGTCCGAAATCCCACCATTCATACTGTAGACAATTCCAACATAACCAGCTGGAACCTTCTCAGCACATGAAAATCCAACAAGAAGAGCAATAACAATAATAACACCAAGTACAATACCACCAATCATTCCTTTTTTCATAACTTATTCTCCTTTTTTATTAAATGAATTTTTAAAACCATCAACAAACGACTCGACTTTACCTCTATCATCATTATCAAGAGCATCTTTTGTTTTCTTAATTGTATGTTGAGTTATGCTACCGATTAGTCTAAATAACCCAGACAATAACAACCATAAAAGTCCCGCTCCAGCGATAACTAAAAACACAAACACTGGATTCACAATATTACTCTCCTTTCTAAGCAACTCGCTCATCCTGAATCACTTGCCACATAGACTCAACATCATCCATAATTGGATATAATCTACTTGGATCAACCACCATTGAATTAAGCGAAAACACTCCTTTCACCATATCAACAGCGAAAGTTGATGTCCCTTCTTCGCCTTGGAACAACTCTGACCACTGTTCGCTGTTGACTAATCGTTTTGCATTAAGCTGCTGAATGGCAAGATTATCAAAACTAATAACATCAAAATGATTAACCATTGACGGCAACATATCATATAAATATCTCTGTCTCATACGAATAGCAATTTCATTATCTATTTCATATTCTTCACCACGACCAACATTTTTATAACCAAGCACCAACAACTTAAGTCCATTGTCCCTAAGTGCCTCAATATCTTTTGGCTGAAGAATTCCGTTAATTACATGGATAACAGCATTAGGAAATCGTTTAGCAAGCTGAACAAATTCGGGAGTTGCCTTAGTTAGCGAGATTCCCAATCCCCATAGGCACTTAGATTTGCAAAGGCCCCCCAGCACTTTGTAATATTTCATGAAATGATCCTGATTAATTGTGCCGTTAACAAATACACCTCTATCTCTCATGCGAACAAGAAATTTCGACAACTGTGGATGCGATAAGTCGTTCAGATTAATAGCCAATTCTGTTCCGGCGTGAAGTGTATCGAGAAAGCTTGGCTTTAATATATCTGCATGTTCCCCATCGCTTGTACAATTAAGATAACAAAACTTACATCCGTGATCGCAACGATGCGTAATGGTCACATCCATGTTGAGTGGATAATTAAGCTTGAATTCATCGTCATCTGTTTCAATAATGCGAGTACCATCTTCATAAAGTTTGATATGAGCATTTCCATTGAAGTAGTCTGCAATAGGATTGGGTTTATTTTCGATTATCTTAATCATGATCTCTCCTTAAAACAATTATATCAACCATCTCTGCCGCACTTCCATTCAACTATTAGTTCTTCGCCACCAGGAGTTGTATACGTTTCATCACCATATTCTTCCCAATCGCTGTCATGCCACTTCTCATATCCACTAAATGTTTCGCCGTACATTTCATAAATGAACTCATCAACATCGCCATCCCATTCTTCTGGATTATATTTGTAACCGCTCTTTTCAAGGAACTCCAATACTTCTTTTTGTGTGTAAAGCTCACCTTTTATCGGTTGCTCATCTTCTGGCAAATCTTTGAATGGATTCCACCATGAACACTGGTAGTAATACAAATTTTCTTTTTCCCAACGCTCATTCTGATCTTTCGACATAATTATTAACGAATGAGACATTGATGAGTTCGTCTCAAATACACATTGCCTGATTCTATACATAAATACTCTCCTTTAATTAATGATTATCATTGTCAATTAACAACCCAACATTATCATCAAAGATAAATCGTTCCAATGTAATGTTCCAATCATCAAGAAAGTCCTGAAGCGAATCGTAGCATTCACAACTCTGGTGGTCAATATATCCGTTGTGGCTCATATAATATATTGTTTTCCCATCCCATGTGTACGATCCTATTTGGAAATTTGGATAATCAATAACCACACCGTTGCAATGACATTTCTCTTGAATTAACTCATTGATTGCTTTCATGCCATCGGTTTGATAGAATTCATCTTCGCTTAAGCACTTTTCTGTTTCTGCAACCATTGTCACCGCATATGATAATTTTGTCATTGCGCTATAGTATGTATCAATTCCCCATTCAAATTCTCCAAATTCTATATGAACAAGATTATCATATGGTTCTGCTTCTATATCGTTGTAACACATCACACCTGGCTTTCTAATAAGCAAAGAGTGCGAACTCGATGAATTACTTTCAAATGCAGTATTTCTTGTTAGTCTTTTCATAATTTCTCCTTAATCATTACCAATACGCAACCCAACCCATTTGTTAAATACAAACTCCTGAATGCTTTTTGGTTCCCATTCTTCAACTAACGGCAACTCATATTCTGGTTGGATTTGATGATCAATACCCCAATCTTTGTTTTTTCTGAGGATACGAATTCCATTCGCTCCAGTATACTCACAAATAGCATCTTCAATATGACGAAAATGATAATCATCCCTTGTGATATCTTCGTCCCAACCATTCAGATAGTAACAATTTGTAATCAAATATGACAATTTGTCTTCCTGTGACCAGAATTCTCCGGCTCCATAATCGAATAATCCAAAATCCGTCAGTATATAGCCATCCGCATCAACTGGTAATTTACTTGGTTCAAGACCAGCATTGTCAACGATTAGCGCATTTGTGGCTGATGAGTTGGTTTCCCATACATAATTACGAATTACTTTCTTCATTATTTTGCTCCTTTAACCACTGTTGATAAATAATATCATCATCGCTTGTTGAATATTCTTCTTCGATAAAATCCATATTAATTAATCTGGCATTTTTCATCTTTTCAAATTCTTCATATTCATCGCCGTCAATTACAATGATATATTTTTTATTTGTCAAAAACTCTTTCAGCGTAATTCCCTTTTCTTTAAGGAAATTGGTTAAGATACCGCTGCTCTGATGGTCGATAACACCAATATTTGGGATTTCATAAACCTGATCTGATAGTGTTGCGACCTTTTTTGTCCCATCTTTAGCTGTATATACATAAACCGCTGAATCACTATCTCCATCCCAATGGTC
>Ga0310690_10006573_pt1 | contig 15232 bp, 12 predicted proteins | sample AusTroGonzalo_MG_2_FD_207661 | JGI IMG/M metagenome (GOLD analysis project Ga0310690, IMG submission 207661) | Bovine rumen microbial communities from tropical cattle in Woodstock, Queensland, Australia - Gonzalo_04 (v2) (version 2) | ecosystem: Host-associated > Mammals > Digestive system >...
TATTAATTGATATTCCAATCTCAATTTACAAAAAATCTTCCCCTAGCGGGGAAGACTTATGAGACTTTCTGTCTCCTGGAGAGGTAATCCCGACTAGTCGGGAGGGTGAGGTTCCTATCAAACTATTTCTGAACCTTTAATCCTTTACTCAAATTCTTACTCAAAGTAGAAAGAGCATTTTTTAATTGACTTCAAGTTAATCCATCATAAGCAGCTTGCCATTGAAGATCATTTAATCTACTTCCATTAGCATCTACTACGTCGTCAGAATCGTAGAATTCATAGTGAGTAAATACTGGACCTCGTGCAATTCTTTTTCCATTAACATCGTCTATCATTACAAGCATTAATGCAGGGCGACCAACTGCTTCATAAAGAGGATTTCATCCCTCAGAAGTGAATATATCAGCAATCAAAGCTGCTCTCATTTCTTTCTGTGTAACTGCATCGCCGAATGGGAATGTGATTTGAGATAGTTTATCAAATGCTGTTCTTATATACTCAAAGTCGTCGTCGCTGATTACTTCGTTTTTCATTTGTTGCTCTAAGATTGATTTCATCTTGTTCAAGAGTTCGTCAAATGCAACGAAATTCGCTAATACGGAGTTATCAAGTTCAGAGAAATCAGATTTTGTTTCATTATTTAATTCTATTAATTTATTCAATACATCAATATCAGCTTCAATATATCATTTAGGAACAGGTAATAATGGTGGGTCAACTTCAATTGAACAATCTCATTCACCACCTCATCACATTTCAGCATAAGCCTGTTTAACATAAAGTAATGTATCATGTTTCAATTCAGTATAAGAACCCATATAACTAACCAAATTCTTAAGTCTATAAATTGGATCAAGTTTGAAATATGGAGCATTTTCTTCAGCTTCATTGATTAGATATCCAAGCATATCAATCCATTTATGATATACAGTATCCATAATTGTAGTAGTTCAAAGTTCTTTCTTTAATTTTTCAACGGCAGCTTGTTTAACTTTATTATAACTTGAGTATTGAGTGAAATCTTTATCTTCCAAAACATCTTCTTTTACAATTCTGACATTCATCCAAAGGTCAACCATTTCAGCAGCATCAGAATTATTTTCAAGTATATCTGGCACGATTAAAGCAGTCTGTTTATTTGGCATATAAGCATATTCTACTTCTGCACTACCTGCAGTCGTTAAATCAAATATATAACTATCAAGTGTGAATTTCTCTCCAAAGAATACAAATCCAGCAGTCATATCTTTTGCATCATCCGAACCAATGCTCATTGTATCTTCTGTGCTGTAAGCAGTAGATTGAATTTTTTGTGGAACGAGTTTGAATAATTCAGATTTCTTTTCTTCTGAAAGATTTTTGATAGCATCTACATTGTTGATTTCATTTTCTTTCATCCAAGCAGTCAAAGATTCCAAAGTCAAATCGTCATCTCCTCAAATCAGCTTTTTAATCTTTGCTGATAATTCTCAAAGTCTAGCAGTATCTTCATCTGAAATATTATTCACCATAACCAAAGCAGCATTAACTAATTTATCATCACCGAAATAGAATTTTTCTCTCATGAGCCATTTCATAGCCATGAAATAAGTCTTCAATTCTGCATTATCAGTATAATGAGAACGTGGAGCAAATTGAGTATAATCTTGTTGAATTTCGTTAATCACTACGAAATCAGGACTATAATTAGCTAAGAATGGGTCAATTACGATTTCCTTAGCAGCAAAAATCTGTTCCAAAATGCTTGAAACTAATTCTTGGTCGGCAGTATCAAGCTTTGAAGTGTATTGTTTAGAGTTTTCTCTAATCAGATTTCTAAGTTCTTCATTATCTTTTACGGTTCATTCAATTCGTTCACCTTTAGCTTCATCAAAATGTGGTTCGATTTCCATTTTCTCTTTTTCTACCAAAATCGCAGCAGGCACAGCCCAATAAGTTGCAAGGAATTCGTAAGTTTCTTTTAATTTAGGATCAGTTTCAGATTTTGCTAAATTAACAAATTTCTCAAATAAATTCTGACTTAAATCTTTGATAGTATCCCTAGAAATAGTTTCCTCATAGTATTTCAGAGTATTATCGAATAATTTGTGGAAAGAATGCAAAAGCAAATCATTTGTAATCAGAACGCTACTTGCAGGATTCCTTTCAAATTCAGAGTTATCTCATGCGATTTTATTATAAACTTTAATCCATTCTTCTGGACTATCGTAGGCATTACTAACATTATTTTCAGCATATTGCTCTTCATAAGTAGTCATTGGTAAGTTTTCAATTCTATCAGCAGGAACGATTGTCCATCATTTTTCAGCTAAAACAGCTTTATCTTCGTCTGTTAAAGCTAATTTACTATCGTCAAATTTATATGTTCATGCGAGAGTTAGGACATTTCATTCTTTTACTTCATCTTTTGAGAAGTTGTTAACATAATGAGAGTGACCTTTCCAATATCATCCATAGATATTAAATCATGTCATATCTTTTGCCCATTCTTGTCATAAACATTTATTAAGCATATCGGCATCTTCACTTGTGAGTGTGTATTCTTTCGTCCAATCTTTTGTGTATCCATTCAAAATGGCATCATAGTTTTCCATCTCGTCAATTGATGGTTTTTGCATGGCTACAGCCCATTTCGCTGAATTTTCTCTGTTTCCAAAGAATGGAGTCTCAGCCACCTGAGTTTCTTCTACAGGTTTTTCATTGTCCAAAGCACAGATATCTCATGTGCAGGCTTCCTCGTCGCTACATCATGATAGGATTATTGCTATTCACGCAACAATCAAGAGTCAGGTTTTTTTCATAATTTCAAAGTATATAAAAAATAAATTGTTTCACATTGAAATTATTCAAATAAAAGATATTTTCAATATTAATTGAAAGAAAGTAGTAAAAAACTTGATAAAAGGTTTGATTTTTTAGGGGGGGGGTTATATACTAAATACAATTTTATTTCTTATCTATATTTACATGAAACAAAAGACACTCACTTTATCGACCATAGTTGGTTGTTTCTTATCTCTCTTATTTTTGTTTGTTGGTTGTGCATATTTCTTATCTTATAGAACAGCATTAAACGGTGTAGAAAATGATATTCTATCAGCACTACCAAGCGGACAAATCAGCGAACAAGAAATGCAAATTCGTGAGGTTGCTACAATTCCATATTATATTCAACAAACTATGTCGGACAACCATCTAATAATTGCGGCAATCGTATTATGTTTAATATTCTTATTTAGCCAAATTATTGATTTGATTAATAAGGAATTTAGTCGAAAATCATGTATTGTATGATTAGTAATTAATTTATTGTTATATTTTGTCAGTTTATGATTGCTTGTAAATTTCTAAAATTACATGAAAATTATTTAATTCTAAAAAAATTAAGCCCTCCGTTTGGAGAGCTTTTTTGTTTTTGTTCCCCTTTACTTAAAGGGGATACGGCTTTAGCCGAGGGGATTTTATAAATGTGATGCTAAAAAATCTCCCGTCCACCGATAAATCGGTGGCCACCCTCTTTATATAAAGAGGGACATTTTTCTAATCTTGTTCTTTTTTATTGTTTCCCATTTCCTCAATTCTTCAATATAAGTCTTCAATCACTCAGTCCAAATTATAATATATTTGTTCATTTGTATATCTAATAACTGTAATTCATAAACTATTCAAATATTTTGTTCTTTCTGCATCTTCTTCTCATTTTCGGTCATGGCTTTGGTCGTCAACTTCAATGCAAAGTTTTAATTTAGCACAATAGAAATCAAGTATATAATTTCATATAAGTTTTTGTCTAAGAAATCTATATCAAGTCTTATCTTGTTTTAAAGCTGTATTCCATAAAAGTCATTCAGCTTTTGTCATTGTGTTCTGATTTCTCATAGCTTTTCAAAACTTTTTATTGTGTGAATTGTATTTGTAGAAAGCCATAACAAATATTATTTATAAATTACATTCACATTAATCTTTGGAAATATTCTTCCTTAGTCATTCACTGAATATTCAAAGTTACTTTTTTACCCAATTCTTTTTCAAGTAAAGCTTCAATTTCTTTACGCTCTTTTTCAAGCATAGTCTTTGCTATCATATTATTATCATGTATCAAAGAAACTTCGGAATCTGAAACTTTATCAATAGTCATATGGTCTTTGAAAACTTGTCTTGTAGTAGACGATTGAATCTGACTAATCACACGTTCCCATAAATCTCAATTATTTTCATTATTTGATTCTGGTTTCTTCTCTTCAACCTTTGGAGCTTCTGCTTTTTCTGGTTTTGCTTCTTCTTTCTTCTCTACTTTAGATTCAGTTTTTTTTTCAACTTTCTTTTCAACTTTTACAGGAACTACTTCGTTATCTCCATTTAAATATTTATTAAATGCTATCTTGTAAAGCACTGCTGGATATGGATAGAATCTTACCTGACGCATGATTTCAGAAAAAGTTTCTGAAACTTTCAGATAAAAATCTGTATCTTCAATTATGTGAGCATCAATATATCCAATGCATTGTTTCGCGAATTGCTGTAAATCCGTTCATTGAGCTAATTTATCAATCTGCTCAAAAATCTGATTTCTATCGTTCGTTTTAACCACTTCAAAGAATGATTTAATCGTCGCATCAGTAGAAATTCAAAGGAATTGACTTACATTTTCAGTAGAAATTTTTCACAAAACGCTTACCTGGTCCAAATATTTAATAGCATCACGTACACATCACTCCGATATCGTAGCAATTAATTCCAATGCTTCATTCTCAGATTCAAATCATTCAGATTTACATATATCTCATAAATGAGCAACCATTTCATCTTGAGGGATTTTCTTAAAATTGAAAACCTGCACACGAGAAACTATCGTTTGAGGAACTTTTTGTAGTTCAGTGGTCGCTAAAATAAAGCATACATTTCCACTTGGTTCCTCAATAGTTTTGAGTAATGCATTGAAAGCTGCAGTAGAAAGCATATGAACTTCATCTATCACGTAGATTTTCTTTTTCAGAGAAATAGGCTGATAACCTGCTTGGTCAATTATCACTTCACGCACGTTATCTACTCAAGTATTTGATGCAGCATCTATTTCCACGTAATCTGTAGTTTTTCAGCTGTTTATCAATTCACAGTTTGCACATTTGTTGCATGGATTTCCATCGTGTGGATCCAAACAGTTTATAGCTTTTGCTAAGATTCTTGCAGAAGTAGTTTTTCAAGTTCAGCGAGGTCCACATAGTAGATAATTTTGCAAAGAAGAGGAATCTGACTGCATTTTAGCTTTCAGAATTCAAATTATGTGTTGCTGTCATATCATTTCGTCAAAAGTCTGAGGACGATACCTATTCGCTAAAGATTGAGATTTAGTTACATCTGCCATTTTTTAGTTCGTAACATAATATAAACTATGATTATAACACATCGCCGCCCTTTAGGGCGGTGATTGTTTTCCTACTCTTTCAATCTATCTATTCAGACTTTTTTTTCAAATATAAAATGATAATATTATAATAATAGTAAAATAACTTATATTGATTATCATATATTCTTATATATAAACAATAAATACATTTAAATTCCTATATACGTAATATTAATGAAATTAAAAGTGCTTCAACGAAATGTCTGGTTTAGAGAAGGGGCAGAGAATTTACTCCAAACGATGAAGAAATGTAATCCTGATATTATATGTTGCCAAGAGATAACATTAGGTTCATGATTTAATGATAAAAGAGATGTGGCTAAATTTATAGCTAATGAATTATGATACAATTATTATTTTTCTAAAGCTCATAAATATGAGTATCCTATAGCTCCTTTATGAGAAGAAAATTATTGATGAAATGCTATTTTTTCTAGATTTTCAATAAATAATAGCTTCGATTTTGCACTTATTAATCCTAATGATTTACCAGATCATCCTTATGAAAGAAGGACATGTGCTGTAGCAGAAATCCAATTTTGAGAAAAAGTTTTAACTATTGCAACAACTCATAAATCTTATAGTTCTAGATTTTCTGAAGACGAAGATAAAATAGAAGAAACTTGCAAACTGGTGGATTTTTTCAAGAAAAATAAAAATATAATTTTTACATGAGATTTAAATCTTCCACCAGAAACTACATCTATAAAAATGATAGAGGAGCAGTTACAAAATTGTTGACCTGATTATAGCCAACCAACACGGACTACAAAGCCTTTCTCTTTTATGTGATTTGAAGAAAATGAATTAAGATGGAGATTAGATTATATATTTGCATCAAAAGATATTAAAGTAGTTTCCTCTGAAATAATACACACAGATTATAGCGATCATTTGCCAATATTGGTTGAATTAGAAATAGATTAAGTTTAGTAGTTAAATTAACAGATGAAAAACATTTCATACTTAGATATGGTTAAGGAATTATTGAGTGAGTCAGAATTTTTTGAGTTTGAAAAATGTTACAATAATCCTGTCAAGAAAAGCATTAAAATATTAAATCACCGTTGATATAAAAATAATAAATCTGATTTACACAATATAGTCCAGTCCATTCTTTCACAAGAGCGAGATTTATCAGAGCCAGATTTTTCTTATAACTGAAATAAATATAACGACGTACTTTTCGCGACTAGAAAAGAAAATCTAAAATCTGCTAGTCTATGAAGTCATTATCTCCATCAAGCAGGATTGATTTATGTGCAGGAAATGGCTGCAAGTTTAAGTGTACAAATGCTCGGAGTTCAAGAATGAGATTATGTTTTGGATATGTGTGCAGCCCCATGAGGAAAATCAGTCCAAATTGCTGATAAGTTAATGTGAGAAAGGCCTCCCTTTGATAAGGGAGGTGCCGAACAAAGTGAGGCGGAGGGATATAATAACTCTTTAAATATCCCCCCTTTATCCCCCCTTGCCGAAGGGGGGCAGAAAATTTGATTCCTAATCTCCAACGAGATAGACCAATGAAGGAAAAAAGCCCTAGAATCAAATCTCCATCGCTGTGGAATATTTAATGTTTGAGTAATCAATCAAGATTGATGCGTTATTTGAGATAAATTTCCAGAAACTTTTGATAAAGTTTTGGTGGATGCTCCATGTTCATGAGAATGAATGCAATATAAATCTGATAAAAAAGTCCGACAGCGAGACGAGAAAAAATCCAAAAAGCTTTCAGATTTACAGATTCAATTACTTATTTCATGATTGAAGTCATTGAAAGTTTGAGGAGAATTAGTTTATTCCACATGTACCACAAATGTACTAGAAAATGAATACGTAATTTCACAAGTCTTGGAAGAGTATTGAGATAAAATTGAATTATTAGAAATTCCATTAAAAGAAAAATCTGAATGAATTACCACTCGGCGTTGAAATGAGATTTTATCACCTGAAAATGCTAAAAAGGTTGCTAGGCTTCGGCCACACGTGCAGAGAACTTGAGGATTTTTCATTGCTAAATTTAGAAAAATAAAGCCTCCCTTTGATAAGGGAGGTGCCGAACAAAGTGAGGCGGAGGGATATAATAAGTCTTTAAATATCCCCCCTTCATCCCCCCTTGCCGAAGGGGGGCGAGAAATCTTTTCTCCACGATGAATTTCTCCAATTACAGATTTAGATTTCTTCGTTTCAAAATACACGATAAATATTGCTCCAAAATCACTAGCCCAACTTCATTTTGAAAGTAAGATTCCAAACATAGAAATCTGATTACCAATATTCAAAATCGTAAAAGATAATAAAAATCAAACTGAAAAGTTCATTCCACTCGTGTGAATTGCTCAGACTTTGGGGAATTTAGCTACTCAAAATGTGTTAGAAATTACAGACGAACAGCTAAAGTCACTAATGGAGAAAAGAGATTTGATTGACGATAGATTAGCCGATTATGAATGAAATTTTGTAATTTTGAAATGGAATTGAGTGGGAGTTTGACTTGTTTCAGTTCAGAAATGAATATGAAAAAATAAGTGTTTCTAAAAAAAATCTCCCCTAACCCCTCTTTGTCAAGAGGGGAGCTTTTATTGTTTCCCCTTGATAAAGGGGATACGGCGAAGCCGAGGGGATTTGAATATTTTTGTCAAAAAAATATTTGATTTAATCTTGTAATCAAAAAATATATTCATATTCTATTGTCATGATTTATTATGACATAGTAAAAATGGATATTAAAAAGCAGAAAATTTTAGCATATTCGCTGGATGAAAATCTGACTCCATCGGAGCTTCGTAAATCTGAAGATTTTTCAGAATTCTTTGAAAATCTAGATAATCAGCATTCAGCTGAAAAGTTAGATTCACGAATAGAACAACATAATATTATATGACTACTAGACGATGACCCAAATTTTCCACATCAGCTATGTCCTATCAAGAATCCACCAGTAATTCTATACGCAATGTGAAATCTAGAAATCCTGAATAATCAAATTCTCTGAATAGTTTGACCGCGTGATATGTCCGAATATGCTAATCAAGTCATGCAAGCATTATTCACTCAAATCTGAAACTCAAATATCGTCACCGTATCGTGAATGGCTAGGGGAGTGGACCATTTATGCCATCAGCTTTCTATTGGTTATCATTTACCGACTATCGCAATTCTCGGCTGAGGAATTCGCTATTACCGAAATAGTTCAGCTCGCAGTTTTATGGAGCAAATCATCCAAAATGGTTGACTGATTTTATCAGAATTTAAACTGGATTTCAAACCTACTACATGGAGTTTTCCTCAGAGAAACAGATTGATAGCGTGACTGAGCGATGCGGTTTTCTTGCCAGAAGCACGCGAATGATCCTGAAGCTTGATTACGGCGGATTTCGCATATCAGCAGCACAAACCGATTTTCGTGGTTCCTAATCCAATTTTTTCAGAAAATTGAATCTGATCCAATAATTTAGTCTCATCTTGAAAAGCAAATCTACTCAGTGATTTTAGTCCGATTTTAAAATTATTTGGAATATGTGACTGAAAAGAAGAAATAAAATCAGACTGTCAATATAATAATACATCTCTATTGGAGAGTCTTACTCAAGAAGAAAAAGATTTAATTAAGATAGTATCACAACATGCCAATCAGGACTTTTCTCTATGGATAAGTGAGATTTCTCCAGATTTTTGAGAAGCAATGGTAAAACTTACTGATTTAGAAATGAATTGATATGTGATGCAGTCTGCACCCTGAGTTTATTTTGTCAAGTTGTAATTGGAATTGAATCTTGCAAAAATTAATAATATTTCTATGATGTCAGATGGTTATCTTAAATTTTTACATAAATAAAATAGATTCATGAAGAAAAACACAATTAAAGCGTTTACATTAGTGGAGATGCTAATCGTAATCGTAATTATCGGTATCTTGATAGCATCATTGATGCCAAGGATGCAATCAGCACAGTGAAGGGCAAGAGATGTAGCACGTAAGAATGACCTATCACAGATTCAGACAGCTGTTATTACATCACAAGCAGATCGTGGTTCTCGACCTGGTATGGCTAATAATGAATGAAAGGATGAAAGTTGTAGTGGTGATGGTGTGACTACAGCAAACGATTGATTGATGATTAAACAGATTGCTTGTAATTTACAGAAGGCATGAATGACGCAGATTCCTACAGATCCAAATGGTTCAAATGTTACTAATTGATTCGGTGAGTCAACTAAAACATATTCTGGTGGACAGTATACCTATATAGTAGCGAAGAGGAATTGAGTAAATAATGCATGATTTGCCCTTATGGCCAAGACAGAGGTAGAATGAAGTTCGAACTGGGTTGTATGTGATGGTTGAAATCGTGCTGGTGCACTTTCAGGTTGAAGGATTAAGTCCTCTGATGATTTAGCACATCTTACGTTGTGTAGTAGTGTATCAAAGGTAGATACCTCTGGTGATTGTGAATCAAATGTTAGAGATTGTAAATATAATGAGACATCAGAATTGAGATATCTCTTGGTATACTAATATAAATCTTGTAACGGGGAAAGTCCATTCATTGGAGATGAATGGATTTTTTTCTTAATTCATAATATTTAAAATATTGTACATCATATCCAATTACTTATATAAACTAAAATATATATAATGTAAATTATACAGATATTCTATACATCATTGTCAAGGTGAAATTAGTGTAAAGTATTGCAATAAAGAGAAATAAATTTACCATGATGTACGGTTTAATTTAAAATTATCTTTTATTTTTTATATAAACTAATGAAGAAAAACACAATTAAAGCGTTTACATTAGTGGAAATGCTAATAGTAATCGTAATTATTGGTATCTTGATAGCATCACTGATGCCAAGGATGCAATCGGCACAGTGAAGGGCAAGAGATGTAGCACGTAAGAATGATCTATCACAGATTCAGACAGCAGTTATTACATCACAAGCAGATCGTGGAGCTCGGCCTGGTATGACCAATAATGCATGACAGGATGAAACTTGTGATGGTACTAGTACAACGGGAGCAAACGGTTGACTAATGATTAAAGAGATTGCTTGTAATTTACAGAAAGCATGAATGACACAAGTTCCTACGGATCCTAATGGTTCAAATGTCACTAAATGACTCGGAGGTTCAACTAAAGATTATTCAGGTGGACAGTATACGTATTTAGTAGCGAAGAGGAATTGAGTAAATAATGCATGATTTGCCCTTATGGCCAAGACAGAGGTAGAATGAAGTTCTAACTGGGTTGTGTGTACAAGTTGAGGAACGTCCACAGGTCAATGATATCTGACGAGTAGTGATGATTTAGCTCATATTACTTTGTGTAGTCAAATTACAAAGGGATCACCATGTGTATCCAATAAAAGAGAATGTGTCTATGAAGAGACAGCAGAATTAAGATATCTCTTGGTATACTAATATAAATTTTGTAACGAGGAAAGTCCATTCATTGGAGATGAATGGATTTTTTTCTTAATTCATAATATTGAAAATATTGTACATCATATCCAATTACTTATATAAACTAAAAAAACATATAATGTAAATTGTACAGATATTCTATACATTATTGTCAAGGTGAAATTAGTGTAAAGTATTGCAATAAAGAGAAATAAATTTACCATGATGTACGGTTTAATTTAAAAGTATTTTTTTATTTTTTATGTAAACTAATGAAGAAAAACACAATTAAAGCGTTTACATTAGTGGAGATGCTAATCGTAATCGTAATTATCGGTATCTTGATAGCATCATTAATGCCAAGGATGCAATCAGCACAGTGAAGGGCAAGAGATGTAGCACGTAAGAATGACTTATCACAGATTCAGACTGCTGTTATTACATCACAATCGGATCGTGGTTCTCGACCTGGTATGGAGGGTAATGTCGCTAAAGATGTAGACGGTGGTAATGATAAAACTACAGCTAATACATCATGACTAAAGGTTTCAGAGATGGCAAAGAATCTTCAGGATGCGTGAATGACGCAAGTTCCTAAAGATCCAAATGGTTCGAATGATAATTATGGATTGTGAAGCTCATTAAATACGTGAAATACGGCTCTATGAGAATATATATATATGGTTGGAAAGAGAAATTGAGTGGATAATGCATGATTTGCCCTTATGGCTAAGACAGAGGTAGAATGAAGTTCGAACTGGGTTGTATGTCAGGGAGGAACAACAACAGGTCAATGATATTTAACCGGTGGTACAGATTTAGCTCATATTACATTATGTAGTACTGTAACTCTTACATGAGATTGATGATGTAAATCAAATCAGAGAGATTGTTATTATGAAGAGTCAGCAGAATTAAGATATCTATTGGTTTATTAGTATATGTGACGATTATTGAAAAAGTTCATCCAGATGGATGAACTTTTTTTATAAATCCAATAATTCTGATAACTTGGATATATAGCTTATTTAAATTATATAAGGTTTAAGATTATATTCTTATTGACCAATAATTACCTTACTAGGGAAAATCGTAATTTTGTCTCAGTTTTCTTTCTGATAATAAAATCATTGTTCAAATACCTGAATTATTTTTCATTTCAGTTTTTTATCTTCAGTTGGTTGAGCTCAGATTGGTTCATGAAACATTGTATCAGGAGTTTCATGTAATGATGGTATAGGAAACACACTGAATTCTCCTAATGCTTTGATAAATCTATCGTATACCATTTGTACTCATTTTCACATTGCAGAGTTTTTATCTTCCTCTGAAAGAGTTTGTAGTGATTTACGTAAATCTTCTACGAATGGTAATAGTTTCTTCACGATTTTTACCAATAAATCCTGATGCATAGATTCAGCTTTTATGGCTGATTGACGCTGAATCATTTCCATATCATTCTTTGTACGAAGATACGCTAATTGTGCATTCTTTACTATTTCATCTTTTTCTGCGAGTTGAGATTGCAGCTTTTTGATTTCGGCTTGTAGTTTTTCAATCATATCATCTTCATCTTTGTCAGATTTTACCTGTTCAAGCATTTCTTCTAAATCTTTTACGTCTTGATCATCACTTTTTTTACTCATATTTACTATATATTATAAAAGTTAAAATTCTTAACTTATTTCTTTGGTTCGATATTTTCATAGAAATATTCTGCGAAAGACTGATTTCTATTATGTAATATCGTAGCTAATTGAACTCAAACATATCTCCAGTGTCGTGGTTCTACCATTTTACCATCTATTTCCATTCATTTTTGATAAGTATTGTGGAATCCATACTTATGAGCATTATCTACTAACCATTGATAATATTTTCCACTTCATGCTTTGATATTTACGCCATTCACGCCCAAATCCAAAGCTAGTCATGCTTCGTGTTCACTTGTTCATGGAGTAGCACAGCGAGATGTAGAACAGCTTTCCACTAGCTTACGTTGATAAGCTTGAGATCTTCGGGCTGAGTTTATAGTTAATTTAGCCTTAAAATCAAATGCTCTTGAAAATGCCCAAGCCATTCATTCAAACATTTCAGATGCCTCTTTACGTAGCATGAAGTCTGAAGATTTATTTGAAGTGAAATCTGAGTTAATTTTTACTATATCGTTTGCTTCATAATTTCATGATAATGGATGATTATCATCGAGGAATTTTTGGAAAGAATCGTTAGAATAGAAGTCAAATTTCTTAGCTTTTTCTCGTTGAATTTCTTTTTCGATTTCTTCTTTGCTTTTCTGTTCATAGAATCCTGAAACTGGATTGTATATTCGGGGAATATTTGGTTGATTATTAAGAAATGGAAAGCTTTCCCATCAAAAAACTATGCCTCACGATAACATTCCAAGAAATGCTCACACTATAACCAGATTTCTTTTCATTTATAAACTTTTATGTAATAAAAAGTTTACCACTAAATTATATCAATATCCAATCTTAAATCAAGAAAGATAAAAGTTCTTGTTTTTCAGGTTAAAAATCTTAAATTCAATTTACGATAAATTCATATTCAATACACGAAAATCAATGGAATTAACTCCTGCCATGAAACAGTATCAAGAAATGAAAAAGCAGAATCCTGATTGTATTCTATTTTTTCGTATTGGAGATTTTTACGAAGTTTTCTTTGAGGATGCAAATATCTGTCATAACGTGTTAGACTTAGTTCTTACATCCAAAAACAAATCAGTTGAGAATCCAATTCCTATGGCGTGAATTCCACATCATAGTATAGATAAATATATCCCGAAGTTGATTCAGCATTGATACAAAGTTGCAATTGCAGAACAGATTACAGACCCAAAACCGTGAAAACTCGTTCAACGTGAAATCACTCAAATTATTACGCCATGAACTTATATTCAAGAATGAACTAAAAATTTCAATTATATGCTCGCCATCACTAGGAAAGAACTTAGTTTATGAGAAGTTTATCATTTGGCATGGTGAGATTTCACGTTAGGAGAGTATCAGACCAAAAGTTTTTCAAATCTATGAGATGCACAGAAACGAATTCTGACTTTGTCACCAACTGAAATAATTATTGATGTAGATTTTCCTGAAAAAGATAGCATTTCTACTCCGATTCAGCAGTATTTACAATGTTTAATATCGGTCTACGAAGTGCCAGTTGATCCTGAAAGTTTTCTATGTAATATGGCAAAGGTTCAAACTTTATCCAGTTTCTGACAAGCGGTAGGAGAGTGAAGACTCCAAGCAATCGCATTATTGCTTCATTATATTAGACACGTTCAGCAACAGAATATCGCAAATATTTCCAAAATTTCATATCATGCTCAGACTGGATTTGTCCTCATGGATGAAATTACAATTAAAAACCTTGAAATTTTTAGTTCTAGCTATGAAAATAACCAACAATATTCATTATTCTGAATACTAGACCAAACTAAAACGAGTGCATGAGCCAGACTTTTGCATTACTATCTAGCTAATCCAATCAATTCATTATCAGAAATTCAAAGAAGACAAAATCTGATTTCTCATTATCAGGAGATAGATTATTCCAAATTTATCCTCAAAAAGTTAGGGGAATCTTACGATTTGCAGAAACTCACAAGCTCAATTCTATACAAGAAACTTAGTCCAATTCCATTTCTAAAACTTAGGTCAACTCTGAATTTATTTTTCTGATGAAATGAAGAATCAAATATCTTACTTGGAGAACTAAAATTACTTTGACTTCAGCCTGGTGAAGAAAATGAACTAAAATCATTACACGAAACTCTATACAAAATGCTAAAATCTGACCAAGAAGTGATGGACTCAGAATATTTCATTGCAGATTGATGGAATAATGAAGTAGATGAACTGAGAAAAATAGCTTTCCATAGTGATGATTTACTCTTGCGATATCAACAATTCCTAGTTCAAGAAAGTGGAGTGCAAAATGTGAAGTTGAAATTTGTAATGAATCAATGATATTTTATTGAACTCACAACTAAAGATTCTGTTCAGTTTGAAGAAAAACTCTGAATTTGAATATGAGATAAAGAAGATGAAAGACTAAACCTATATCGTAGAAATACATTGAAATGAAATCAGCGTTATTCTTCCACTTATCTAGAAAAGCTTCAAGAAAATATTCTAACTGCTCGTGAAAAACTTACTAAACTTGAAAATTCTCTCCTCAAAGAAATGGGAGAGAAAATTTGAGATAAAAATGCAGAAATATCTTCATTCGCTCAAAAGGTTGCAGAATTGGATGTGCTCTGTTCTCATGCGGTTTTTGCATTTGAAAATAGGTATATTCAGCCAGAAATGAATAATAAAAATTTGATTGAAATAGTATGATGAAGACATCCAGTAATTGAAGCGTATTTACCAATTGACCAG
>Ga0310690_10006574_pt1 | contig 15230 bp, 13 predicted proteins | sample AusTroGonzalo_MG_2_FD_207661 | JGI IMG/M metagenome (GOLD analysis project Ga0310690, IMG submission 207661) | Bovine rumen microbial communities from tropical cattle in Woodstock, Queensland, Australia - Gonzalo_04 (v2) (version 2) | ecosystem: Host-associated > Mammals > Digestive system >...
ATTGTCTATTCATTTTGCGTTTGCTCAGAATGTAACGAGTAAAGGTATAATGAAAACGAACATCAATAAGTGAATATTCTCCAGAATTATTATGTATATGTAGAAGAATATTTCTTTCACGAAGTAAAATCAGATTTTTATGTACTTTAGCATTGTATTTGCTGTTAAGTGGTAAAATGATTTACATTTGATGAACTAGGTTTCCGCTTGAATATCTTTTTAATCATCTATTGAAAACAAATATTCATAGTGCTAAACTCAATACGCAAAATCATATTAATAATAACCATTGTCGTAAAGTTGCTGTTCAGATAATCATTTTGTATGGTAAAATCAAAGAAGGGAAAAGCAGAATACACATAAAGACTAGAACTACTTTTTTGTCTTCATAAATATCAGGTGGATACTGCGAAAATGATACAAACATACTATTAAATAGATTTGCTACTTTTGATCATTTCTGCATCCAGAATGAAGCGCATCACACTACAATATATATTCATATCACGATTATAGCCGACAAAATCACGATGGTAAACCCTTTCAATAAAACTATTAATGCTGGAGCATCAGCATATGCAAATGCATAAATTGCTACGCATGAAAGACTGAATATTATATCTCCTAAATCCATAACTCAGATTTTTTTACTGATTAGGAAGTACAGTGGATTGACAGGGAAACTTAGATAGTAATCAAGTTTTCATTGCTCAACGATTTCAGGTATTTTTGAAATGTTAGAGAATAATCAGTGAACTATTCCATATCACATACACGACATAGAACAAAGAATTAGAAAATTTCAGAAAGTTAGCCCGGTTTCAGTAAAGTATCACAAGAATATTATGAATATTATCATGAAGCACGCATCATTGAATATCATTGTAGCGATACTTGCAAAAAAGTTTGTTCTATATTCTCGTTGTTCTTTCATGGCAAATTTCATGAATTGTATGTATTTTTTCATTTTGGATAGATTAATGATAAAACTCTTCAATTACATCTTCCAGTGGTACATTTTCTACTTTTACATCCTCTACTTCCTTATTCTCAAACAAGAACTTCAAAGTCTTTTGTACTACTTGAGGATCGTTTTCTATCACGATTTCTTCTCGCTGTAGAGTATCTTTTGATTTATATCTAATGAATTTTTTATTTGCGTGAGTAGCCATCAAATCTTCCAATTGTCAGTCGTACAATATTTCTCATTTATTGATTATAATCGCTCTATCACAAAGGTTTTCTATATCATTCAAATCGTGAGAAGTTAGGAAAATTGTCACATTTTCTTTCTTATTAATCTCGTTTAGTATTTCATACAAGACTTTCTTTGCAATAATATCCAATCAAACTGTAGGTTCATCTAGGAATATTGCTTTTGGTTCATGGAGTAAAGATGCAACGATTTCTCATTTCATTCTTTGACCTAAACTCAGTTTCCTAACAGGTTGATCTAAAAATTCTTTCAGTCAGAATTTTTCAGAAAATTTATTCAATCTTTCATCAAATTTATCATGTGGAATATCGTACATAATTCTGAAAAAGTTGAAGCTATCAATCAAAGGTAAGTGATAGAGTAGTTGGCTTCTTTGGCCGAATACCGATGCAGTTTGTTTAGCGATCTCTTCTCTTTCAATCATTGGATCTTTATCAAAAATTCTGATTTTTCAGCTATCATAATGTAAAATTCAGAGAATTGCCTTAATTGTTGTAGATTTCCCTGCTCCATTAGGTCAAATAAAAGCTACTTTCTCTCATTGTTGAATGTTGAAAGATATACCTTTTAATGCATGAAACTTTTCATGCTTTGGTGCGAAAAGATCTTTCACCCACTTTCAGGTTTTAATTCTTCTTTTAAAATCTTTTTTTACATTTTTTACCTCCAACATAGAATGTTCTGCCAAAGACATTTTGTTATGGGTTACAAAGTAAAGCCGAGAAAAAGCTACGGAAGTTTTGATGTGATTCCGTAGCTTATATATTTATAGTTTTATGTTATCCCTTATATGTCCCTTAAAATATACTCACTACGCAAAACACCAATCCAAGATGGAATGTTATCAAAGACAAATGTTGCATAGCCATTTCAAAGTAACATGTAACAAAGGATTTATGAAACTAAATATACCTCTATTATACTTAACGAATGAAATTAAATTTTGTGACAAAAAAGAAAAAGCTGATTCGTAATTGAGTCAGCTTTTCCTATAAAATTATAAAGTTTTTACGGGATATATTGTTTTAATTTGTTCCATATAGTAAGAATTTGATCTTCAGGCTGTTCATCAATAGTAACCTACAATATATTGATACTTTGTATCATCTAATTTTATATCCAATCAAGGATACATTTTTCTTAGTCTTTCAAGAGCTTCTTGTTTTTGTTTCTCAGAAAATTCTTTCATTTTGAATATCATAAGCTCTAATTTGTGCCATTCTGCTGTATGATGATAACGTTTTAGAATTTCATAAATAGTAGGATTATCTTTATATTTTTCTATTTCTTGTGGATGTACGGATAAATAATAAATATCATCAAATTTATCCACAAATTCTTGTAATTTATCTTCATCCCTTAAGAAATTTTCAAAAATATAACTTCCAGTTTCATCTCTAATTTTGCCCAATTCAAAATCGGGTAAATTTAAGTCTAATTCTGATGAATTTTTAATTTTATCCATGATAATAAGACACAATTAAATTTATTCCTCATTTCAATTTCTAGGCTTCATTAATGGGAACATTACTACATCACGAATATTTTCCTGTTGAGTAAGAATTGCTAATATTCTTTCTAATCCCATTCCAAATCCTGACTGTGGAGGCATTCCATATTCCATAGCTTCAACGAATGCATCATCTCAACTTGTTGCCTCATCGTCTCATTTGGCAGCAGCTTCAGCCTGTTTATCAAAGTTGGCTTGCTGGAATAGAGGATCAACTAATTCTGAATAAGCTTTACAAATTTCCCATCCATTTACTAATAATTGGAACTGTTCAACTATATTTGCATCAGCATCAGAAACTCTAGCGAGAGGTTGCATAATGACAGGGTAGTTATATATGAACGCAGGTCCAATAATAGAAGGACGTAATACTTTCTTAAATAGATAATCAATTAATGTTGTTGTTCACATATCATCTATTCATTCAAAAGTGATTCATTTTGCCTTGATATCATTTCTAAGTTTATCAGCATCATCTACTCCGTATTGAGTAATATCTATTCCACTAGCTTCCAAAATTCATTTCGTATAATCAATTCTTTCCCATGGAGTAGTAAAATCTACTTCTTTTTCTACTCATTCCTTATCTTTCACTTTCAGCTTTCTATCTAATTTTAATTCATCGAATAAGAAATCAAACATTTTCTCAGTGAATTTCATATTATCTTCATAATTCCAATACACAGCGTAATGCTCAACTTGAGTAAATTCCTGAATATGAGAAGGGTCAGATCATTCATTTCTAAAATCTTGACCGATTTCAAAAACTTTCTCAAATCTTCATACAGTTGCCTTCTTTAATGAAGTTTCGAAAGCAATTCTCAAATATACATCTACATCAAAGTCATTATGGTGAGTGATGAATGGTCTAGCGGCAGCTCATGAAGCGGCATTATCTAGTATTGGAGTTTGAATTTCGATGAATCATTCTTTAGTATAGAATTCTCTTAATTTTTGATAAAATTTAGATTTAAATAAGAAACGTTGGTAAGTCTCAGGATTCATAATCATATCAAGATATCTTTTTCTATATAATTCCTCTGCATCATTGATTCCATGATACTTCTCAGGTAATCCACGTACAGATTTTGAAAGGAACTTAAATTCAGACACAAATATAGTTAATTCTCATTTGTGAGTTTTGAATACTTCTCCAGTTACTCCGATAAAATCTCAAATATCTACCATTTTTTCCATGAATTTATATGCAGTCATAGCTTCATCTCATTCTCATAATGAATCTACTAATTTTGGTTCATCTGCAGAAGTAGAAATATCTATTTTACAATTATCTCTGTGAAACATTACTTGAATCTTTTCACTACCATCCATAATAGTTCAGAAAGATAATTTTCCAAAGCTACGATAAAGCATCAGTCTTCATGCAGTTTTTACTTGCTTTTCAGGAGTTGGAATAATTACTTCAATCTCTCTCATTTCTTTATTTGAGTATTCATCTACGATTTTTGCGATAGATTGTTGTTTGTCAAAATGTTGAGCGAAAGGTACTACTCATAATTTTTTCATTTTTTCAATCTTTTGGATACGAACATCTCTTTCTGATAACTGTTCCATAATATTTTAATCAAATAGTAAAAAACTAATCTGAATGATAGTTTTATGATAATTAAATGCAAGAAAAATCAGATTTTTTCAAAATAAAAAAGATCTCCAAAATTAGGAGACCTTCAATATTCATAAATCTGAAATTATTGATAGATTTTCATTGCGTCAGCAGCTTCTTTTGAAGAGTTGAAGAATTTCTCTCCATTTGAGATATAAACAGTTTTCCCTTGTGCATTTAATGCAACAATAATTTCATCAAAAATAATTTGCAAAATTAGGTTTAAATTTTTCTTCCAATTCTCATAGCTTTCAGGTTTTTCAGCTTTACGCTTATTTAGACCTTCTTTATAATCATCCCAAGTCATTTTCAAATCAAAACTTTTCATAAGTCATTTTCCTAAAAAAGAAAGTGAATTATAAAATCAATCTACGAATGTATTGAAAACAATTCCTACTCTATCATCGATAACATTAATAGTTACTTGATTGTCTTGGTAAGATAAAACTTGTTCTTCAATAGCTGGAGTAACAATAGGAGCAATTTCTCCAGGAGTTTTTGAATTTACTCCTAATGGAATAAAGTACATAGATCCATATTGATCTTTAAAATGGTCGAGCAGTTTTGTAGCTCCTGTTTCAACTGCTTTTGTAATAACCGGTGTAAATTCAGACATGATAATTAATTAAAGTATAAAAATTATATAAGGTTCTGAATTATTTTTTTTCGAAGAATTCAATAGCTCTAGCTAGTTCCTTGTGATCTTTTGCATATTCATGAATATCAATTCATTTTTGGAATGCCTCACATGCTTGAACTAATGCAGTAGCACCAGCCCTAGTTCCATCTGGATGTGCATGACAACCAGCTCCCATTGTAGTAATAAAATCAGCATTTCACATCAAATCCATAAATGGTTTTAATAATACTGGATTTAATCCTCCAGATACGATAGGGCAGCATTTTTTAATTCCTCTCCAACTATCATCAATTAGAATTTCCATATTCTTTTTATCGATTTCGTTGATTCCGATTAAATCTTCGTCTTGAGGAGGAATTTTAGTCCAAGACTGTTCAAATGTATGTCACATATCTGTGAAATATCTAATTTCATGAGCAGCAGTTACGTCTTCTCCTGGAGTTCCAGCCATTTTACCTACTCCGGCAGTTCCAGTATGAATTCCACTTGCTCCAGCTAGTCTAGCAAATTTAGAAAGGACTAATACTGAATATCCAATAGGATTTTCAGGTCTAGTGTAAGCTCCATGTCCAGCTCTGTGGAAATGGATAAATACATCAGGGTAGTGTCTTCTAAGAGTTTGAACAGCCATCCATCCGGCAGTCGTTCCATCGATAAGAAATGCATAACTTCCAGGTTCCATTCCACTATTTTTAATAATCTCACATCTCTGAAGCATTGTATCGAAATCCGCAGCAGAAACATTGAAAGAGTGAATCTTTTTATGTCATGTTTCCTTTACGGCTTTATCCATAGCTTCCTTTACATGAGCTACCATTTTTTCATAAGGACAGAAATCTTGATCGGCTTGAGGTTCATCGTTTTTAACGAAGTCTCCACCTCCTACCCAGAAATCATAACAAACTTCTGCATATTCTGCACTACTAAGTCACATTTTAGGTTTTACGATAGTTCCGAGAATTGGTCTATCATAAACGTTAAGATATTTTCTCATATCATCAAGAGTATAGCTTGGTCCATCATATTGTTCTAACATTACAGGAGGAAACCATACGTCAATCAATTTTAAAGCTTTTACATCCCCCATTCCGAAGATATTTCCAGCGATATAAGTGAAAATATTCTGAATATTTCCATTTCTATCGAATAATCTCCATGGGAAAGCGATTTTTACCATTTCAGCTTCTTGATCTACTTCATACACTAGAGCATTCAAAAGTCTAGCATAGGGAGTTTCAGTTTTTACTGGAAAATTAGTTCCAGTACTTGATTCACTAGCTACCTCACAAGCTGCCTGTAAAATATTGTGCTTGCTTGAAGGAATTAAATGATAAGAAGCTAACATATAATCACCATTTGTAGCTTTTTCTCCTAATTCTAGATCGACATAAGCTTTCTGATGATCATTTAATGAATTTAGTAATTCTTCTTTTGTCATTTGTTTTTGTATAAAATAAAATCTGAATCTATTCTAATTATAAACGAAAATTTTATTAATGCAAATTTTAAACTAGATTTTAAATATTTATAAAAAAAGATATTAAAAATCTATTGCCTTTTTTAAATTATTACTTATAATAGCATTAAGTGTTAAAGTTTATTTATTTTTATTTCTGTTGGAATTATAGTAAATGATGACTTTTAATTTGGATTGAAGTATTGATAAATTAATTTTAGATCGTGAAGAAATTTGTCAGGACTGCCAATTATGAATATGTATTACAAATTGTAGAAATTGCCTATATGATGCTTTGCTTGATTATAAGCCATTTAATTCCTTTTATTTAAATGATTAGAAATTAATCTAATAAAAAAAGACTGACTCAAATTACGAATCAGTCTTTTTCTTTATTTAAATATATTAATTACTCATCATCATCAGATTTTATAGTTCCAGCTCTCTCAGCTATAATCTTCTTGGCAAGAGCTTCAGGAACTTTTTCATAGTTAGACATTTGCATTGTATATTGAGCTCTACCTTGAGTATTAGATCTTAAGTCTGTAGAATATCCAAACATCTCAGCTAATGGAACTTTCGCTTCAATAGCAGTAGCGTTTCCTCTTGGAGTTTGTCCAAGAATAAGTCATCTACGAGAACTAATATCTCCCATAACTGTACCAACATATTCTTCAGGTGTAACTACTTCAACTGACATTATAGGTTCTAGAAGAACTGGACCAGCTTTAAAGAATGCATCTTTCATAGCTTTGTGAGTTGCAACCTTAAATGATACTTCTGAAGAATCCACATCATGGTAAGATCCGAAGAAAGGAATAACTTTTACATTGATGATTGGATATCCAGCCAAAAGTCCTTGAGCAACTACTTCTCTAGCTCCTTTATCAATGGCAGGTATGAATTCGTTAGGGATAACTCAACCTTTAATTTGAGATTCGAAATCGTAAATCTTTTCGTCGTTCTTCTCGAGTTTCAATACAACATGTCCGTACTGTCCACGTCCTCATGACTGTTTCTTGAATAATCATTCTCATTCAACGTTCTGAGTAATAGTTTCTCTGTAAGCTACCTGAGGGGCTCCAGTATTAACTTCTACTTTATGTTCTCTTCTCATTCTTTCGATAAGTACCTCTAGATGTAATTCTCCCATTCCAGAGATAATAGTCTGACCACTTTCTTCATCTGAATGGTATGTGAAAGTAGGATCTTCATATGATAATTTTGCAAGAGCAAGTCACATCTTTTCTTGATCACCTTTTGATTTTGGTTCAACAGCGATTGAGATAACTGGCTCAGGGAATGTCATACTTTCAAGAACAATAGGATTCTTGATATCACATAATGTATTTCCAGTTCTAGTATCTTTAAGTCCTAAGAAAGCACAAATGTGTCCAGCTGATATTTCAGTAATTTCTTCCCTCTTATTAGCGTGCATCATCAAAAGTCTTCCAACTCTTTCTTTCTGTCCTGTGATAGGATTCAAAAGCATATCTCAAGACTTGATAACCCCTGAATAAACTCTAACGTAAGTTAAAGTACCTACGAAAGGATCAGTCATAATCTTGAAAGCGATAGCTGAAGCTGGTTGATTAACGTCAGATTTTCTAGTAACTTGTTTCTCTGGATCATCTGGATCAGTTCCAACGATTTCACCTCTATCCAATGGAGAAGGTAAGAAATCAACAACAGCGTCAATCATTAATTGAACTCATTTATTTCCAAGAGCAGATCCACACATTACAGGGAATAAGTCTCCACTACATGTTCAGATTCTAATAGCTTTCTTAAGTAATTCTACAGGAATTTCTTCTCCTTCGAGATATTTTTCAGCTAATTCATCATCGTAGATAGAAACTCTATCTATCAAAGCTTCTCTGTATTCTTCAGCTTTAGATTTTAATTCTTCAGGAATTTCGTGCTCTACTACATTTATTCATTTTTCTCATTCGAAAGTGTAGTATTTCATATTAACTAAACTTACAACTCCTGCAAAAGTATCAGAAGCACCATTTGGTAATTCGATAGGAATTGCTTTGTCAGTTAATCTTTCTTTAATAGTTTCAACTGAATTGTAGAAATCAGCTCCCATTTTATCCATCTTGTTAACGAAGATCATTCTAGGAACGTTATATTTGTCAGCCTGTCTCCATACAGTTTCAGTCTGAGGTTCTACTCAAGCCTGTCCATCAAGTAATGCAACAGCACCATCAAGTACACGTAAAGATCTTTCTACTTCAATTGTAAAGTCAACGTGCCCTGGAGTATCAATAATATTAATATGATGACCTTTCCAGAAACATACAGTTGTAGCTGATGTAATAGTAATTCATCTTTCCTTTTCCTGGTCCATCCAGTCCATTTGAGATTCTCAGTCGTGAGTCTCTCAGATTTTATGTGTTCTTCCTGTATAGAAAAGAATTCTTTCAGTAACAGTAGTTTTACCGGCATCAATATGCGCCATGATACCTAGGTTTCTCACTTTTTCGAGAGGTGTAATGTCTGCCATAGTTAATAAAATTTAAAGATAATAAAAATCTCGCATTCATTTATACAAATGTGAGATTTGTTTTCAAGCTAAAAATTTACTACTTAATTTATATTCACAATTTTGATTCAATCATAATAATATTTCAGAATCTGATCATAAGTCATTCACTGTTGTGCAAATCGCTCAGCTCATTTTCATGCCAATCATACTCAATGTCATACAAAATCACTACAAGCATTAAAATCATATACTGATTTTAGGTATGGAGTATCATTCCATCACCATTTTTCTTCAGCAGATAATGTAAATCCAGCAGAACAATTAAAATATGGTAGAATAGGTAAATAGTTATCATACATGACTACATAATTTTTTGTTGCATCCAATGCCTGATACCATTTTTTCAAAGTCTTCTCTAATCATGCTCATACATATTTTTGGAAGAAATTTGGATCATCAATTGCAGTATAATTTGCATCTTCTGGAATGTTAGGGTGGATATTTCCTTTATCTATATAAAATAGAGCATAATTCTTAGCAATCATGGCCATCACTTTATTCTTTTCTAAGGTTTCAGTGTCGTTCGTTTCAACTATTCATTTCATATATTCCGAGAATGGAAGAATATTGATTACTATGAAATCTGATTTTTGTTCTCAATTTTTTAGTGGATAGCTTCATTTTTCAAAGCTTAAAGTTCATTTAAAACTATTCCATGGAATTCATACATAAGATTTACGATTATAATTAGAAACTTTGACTGCTCAATTGGATATGGAAGATTTTACGGAGACTTTATTTGCAGATAAAATACGATCTGAATTAATATTAATCTTATCTGATAAAAATGTTAGAGTTGCTCAGGTCCAATTATAATTTATTCCATCTATACTAAATATACATTTCATATCACACGTAATTTGAAAACTATCATATTCAGTTGAAAGTTCATAGAGTAATACAGATATATCTTGATTCGTTAAATTCTTTATATCGTTGAGTGTGTATTTTTTTGTGATTTTTGATATCAGATTTGATGCTTTTGTAAGTTTTCATTCAAATTTTTCTCTAGCATATTGTAGTGCGTTTTGTAATACTTGGGGATTATTCTCTTTTAGTTGGGCTAATTGTTTAGGAAAATCTTTCACACCAGAACTATTTTTACTTGAAGATGTATTTGAAGCTGATTTAGTATTAGTATTTGTACTTGTGACTTTTTTAGTATTGTTTGATTTTTTTAACTCATTAGCTCGGCTTGAAGGTAAATCTGCATCTCAAATTATCTCATTTTTCATTCTACGTAAAACTTCATCCCTTATTTGAGGTAAATATTTGTATAGATTAGCTCCAGGACATGCAGTAGACTTTACATTTTTGTGTCACATGATATTTGGATTTTTTTCAGCTACAACATATGGCTCTTCTTCTGTGTTTGTGGAAAATGTATAAGTATATCAGTGAGGATCAATATGATAAAATTTCGCTACAGCTGTAACTAAATTGACTAAAGACTTCATCTGTTCAACTGTTGGAGTATCATTTTGAAAATTTCACATTAAAGCTATTCAGATGGATGTTATATTATTACTAGATGCATGCATTCATACAGCTCATTCACCACCAGCACGTCATTCATATATATTTCACATTTGATCAATTAAAAAGTTATATCCAATATCACCAAAATCACGATTAAATGTATGATATTTATAAATATCTTGAATTTGCTTCTTTACATCATTAATAGTCCAGTTTGGATCATAATTTACAGCAGTATGATGAATCACTATTTTATTTTTATGATGATTGAAATAGTCTGGATATATCAAATAATGTTGTCACATCATAAAATTAGAGGATTCGTATTCCCATTCTAATGGAAAATTTTTTGCCATCCAAGCATTACGAATTTTTGAGATATTTTCAGTTTTTTTTTGTTCTTCAGTTTTTTCTCATAATGAAGTTTTATTAGTTGGTCTAGGTGTGCTACGAAATCTAATAGTTTCATCAGCTCACCGTTCAGCACGTGTTATTATCTTTACTCAGGGTAAATTCCATTTTGCAGCGAAAGTAGTATTTCAAATAATTACTCCAAAAATAATCAAAGAAAAAAAACAGATTTTATTTAAGATTTTCATAGCAAATTTTAAACAAATAAATTACCATAAACTTCTTATAAGTTTTTTATAGATAAATGCAAATAGATGGGGTAATAAAATAATATAATAATTTAGTTGACATTTTTATATTTATCATTATATATAATTTATGTTAAACAAAAAACCTAAACAAGATGAGAAAAATCGTAATCAGAAGTTTAAGAGTTGCTCTAGTACTAGCAATTCTTTGTGCAAGCTTGAATCTTGTTTTATTCAAGTCTGTATGGTTCTTACTTGTGCTCTTGCCAAGTTTGCTGCTCTTTGACTCGGCAGACTCTATGTTAGTCTGGAGACTCAAGAGAATTACTGACTCTAAAGCAAGAATTACTCTCATACGCGCATATTTAATTGCTGCGTTGTTCTCTACCTTTTTCTGTCTTTACACTATTGCTTCTAATGCGAATCCAATAGTAGAAAGTCCATACACTATAACATTGATTATGTATTATGGATTGGCTTCTATATTCTCATTCCGATACTTTATTATCGTTGTAAGGGTTGCGACTAGATTTGGGGACAGGGATAAGTGATTATTGCTAGCAGTTGGTTCCAGCTGCTAGCTTTTTTTAAAATAGAACTTAAATATACCATAAATATTCATTAAAACATTTGACATTACCAATAATTTTTTTATCTTATATATATAGTCTATGATAGATTTATTATGTAATCCATATCATAAATGAAAATATTATGAAGTTTTAATACAAAACTTGATGAACACGAATTGTATGATGCAATACAGGATAACTGACAATGAAATGCAATTTTGACGAAAAAACATCGAATATATCTAATTCGTCCTATGGTATGGATGTTATTTGCTTTCGTTATGTTCTGACTCTTGATTCGATTTGCATATAGTCAATTTTATGAGTCTGAAAAATGGATTTTTTGGGTTTTAGTGGTTCTATACTCATTAGTCACTTTTTCACGATGTATTCATAGTATAAGAATGATTATATTCGATATTCAATCTCAAATAGAAAATAGATATGGATATATCGAAAAAGTAGATGAAAGTGAATTTAAAGATGGAAAATATGAATTCTTTCTAAAACATACTTTTATATCATCATGATTACAAGTAGTACTGATGTTAATTAATTCTTCAGCATCATTCTTTGCGGGTAGTGATACTAAAAATATTTTTTTCAATATAGTATGAATAGTTGTAAATATAAGCTTTATATTTCTTCTATATAAAGTTTTGGATAAGATTATAGATTATGAAATGGATTTTAATATTTTTACAACTGATCAGTTTATTATATATCGTCAGCATTGATTTTTTAAAACTGAAAGTACAAATATAGCCGCTTCAACTATAAAGATAGTAAGAGAATCCAAAAGTTGATTTCGATGATCGTTGTTTCATTACTGAAAAGTATCCATTCATCCCGAATGAAATGTTGAAAATTCAAAAGCTATAGAATTGTTTTACGTACCCCATCCAAAAGATTTAGCAAAAAAATTGAATGAGTTTATAGAAAAATCTAAAGAATGATTGAATGTTTCAGTCCTATCCTAAAATATTAAAAGTTTTCTGGTAATCTCTTAGAAAACTTATGACTTGGGAAAATCCACTTCAAAAATAATTTACGGTGAATGTCGCTAGGTCAATATTTTTCTAGTAATTCTTTATGTTCTTTAGTCCCATATCATTTATGCTTATCAAAATTATATTTAGCATACTTTTTTGGTAAATTCTCCATGATATGGTCACGTGACACTTTGGCTATAATAGAGGCCATTCATATTTCTTTTACTTTTGTATCTCATGAAATTATCGTTTCAATTTCCCAAAATGGGAGCATTTTTCTAAGTCCAAAATCACGATTTCCATCCATCACTAATTTAATTTTAATTCATTTAGCATTTAGTTCAGAAAAGTAATTTAAAACGTCACTATATTTCAGATTTATCTTAATTTTTGTAGCTAATGGATTTGGTAATTCATTCTTAATTTTAATATCGGGAAATATCTCATTAAAAATCTGAATCATTCATCTAAGAATAGCCAAGTGTAAAGCATTACTCATTCAATATTTATCGATTTCGGCGGCAGTCATTCGGGCTGAAGTAGAAATAATTTTTCATTCAGATTTTAGATGCTCTATATGAGTGAAAAGTTCTTCTCTTTTGCTTTCAGTAATTTGTTTACTATCACAGAAGGGGAGTAGCTCTTTTTTTGAAAGTTTAGCGATAGGGCATATAAGTCATATAAAAAGTGGACCTGCTAAAGGTCATCTTCCTGCTTCATCGAAATATATTGTAAAAGTCTGTTTTTTCATATCTACGAAACAATATAATATTATATATTGAATATTCAAATACAAATCCATATAAAATTATATCGTTTTAATTTAAACGAAACAATGAAAAGTATTTCATATTTAGATATGGTAAAAGAGATTTTGAATGAGATAGAATTTTTTGAGTTTGAAAAATGTTATAATAATCCAGTCAAGAAAAGTATCAAAATATTAAATCACCGTTGATATAAAAATAAAAAATCTGATTTACATGATATAGTTCACTCTATTCTTTCACAGGAACGAGAACTTTCAGAACCAGATTTTTCATATAATTGAAATAAATATAATGACGTACTTTTCGCTACTAGAAAAGAAAATCTAAAATCTGCCAGTTTATGAAGTCATTATCTGCATCAAGCAGGATTGATTTATGTACAGGAAATGGCTGCGAGCTTGAGTGTTCAAATGCTTGGAGTTCAAGAATGAGATTATGTTTTGGATATGTGTGCAGCTCCATGAGGAAAATCAGTTCAAATTGCTGATAGCTTAACGGATTGATTCCTTATTTCCAACGAGATAGACCAATGAAGGAAAAAGGCATTGGAATCAAATCTCCACCGCTGTGGAATATTCAATGTCTGAGTAATCAATCAAGATTGATGTGTTATCTGAGATAAATTTCCAGAAACTTTTGATAAAGTTTTGGTGGATGCTCCATGTTCATGAGAATGAATGCAATATAAATCTGATAAAAAAGTCCGACAACGAGACGAAAAAAAATCCAAAAAACTTTCAGATTTACAGATTCAATTACTCATTTCATGATTAAAGTCATTGAAAGCCTGAGGTGAATTAGTTTATTCCACATGTACTACTAATGTACTAGAAAATGAATACGTAGTTTCAAAAGTGTTGAAAGAGTATTGAGATAAACTTGAGTTATTAGAAATTCCATTAAAAGAAAAATCTTGCTGAATTACTACTTGGCGTTGAAATGAAATTTTATCATCTGAAAATGCTGGAAAGGTTGCAAGACTCTGGCCACATGTGCAACATACAGGTTGATTTTTTATAGCGAAGTTTAGGAAATATTTATCATTCTGAACGAAATGAAATGAAGTGAAGAATTTTAGGTATGATGCACAAGATTCTTCGACTAAAGCCTCAGAATTACAAATATGGGAAAAATTAGCTGAATGGTGAATTTTCCCAATTCTAAATTTAGATTTTTTTGCTTCAAAATATACAGTAAACATCTTTCCAAAATCACTAATTCAACTCAATTTTGAAAGTAAAAGTACAAATATAGAAGTCTGACTTCCAATATTCAAAATCGTAAAAGATAACAAAAATCAGACCGAGAAACTCATTCCACTCGTGTGAATTGCTCAGACTTTTGGATGTTTAGCTACCAAAAATGTACTAGAAATTACAGATGAACAACTGAAATCACTAATGGAGAAAAGAGATTTAATTGACGATAGATTAGCCGATTATGAATGAAATTTTATAATTTTAAAATGGAATTGAGTGGGGGTGTGACTTGTTTCAGTCCAAAAATGAATATGAAAAAATAAGTGTTTCTAATATTATATTTCATACTGATGCTGAGAGAAGTGAATATATACAGTTAATTAGCATGAAAGTAAAATAAAATTTTGTAAACAATATTTATATTTGCACTTATTTTGTCAAGTTAAAGTTTAAGTAGAAACTTGCATTAATTATAAATTTTTTTATGATGACCAATGGTTAATTTTATATTTTATATTTTTACTATATAAATGAAGAAAAACACAATTAAAGCGTTTACACTAGTAGAAATGCTAATAGTAATCGTAATTATTGGTATCTTGATAGCATCATTGATGCCAAG
>Ga0310690_10006575_pt1 | contig 15230 bp, 4 predicted proteins | sample AusTroGonzalo_MG_2_FD_207661 | JGI IMG/M metagenome (GOLD analysis project Ga0310690, IMG submission 207661) | Bovine rumen microbial communities from tropical cattle in Woodstock, Queensland, Australia - Gonzalo_04 (v2) (version 2) | ecosystem: Host-associated > Mammals > Digestive system >...
CACCATACGGTTAGTGCAGCCGTGCAATTCCGTTTTGCCAGCCGTTATGTGCAGCCTTCCTTGACGATTGCATACGATGGTAGTTTCTTTGACATTATCGATATCTGTGTGGCTTATACGATGCAACGTAAATCCTTTGACAACTTGGGTTTTGCCATAGGTTTGAATCTCGGTTATCTGAATGTTTATGCGGGAACCCAGAATATAGTATCCCTGCTGTCTTTCAAGGATTCTTCCCAGCTGACCGCCACCGCAGGTATTGTCTTCAATTGGGGACATTTCAAGAATTGGCGTGAGAAATATCCGAAAGAAAAGAAAAAAGTTGAGGTAAACAAATAGAATAAAAAAACGCTCCGATCAACATCGGAGCGTTTTTATTATCATTGGAAACGTTGATTACCATGCGAAGAGCGGACGGTCGTGCATCATGTCGTTGACCGTCTTGCGGGTCTTGGCGATGAGTTCTTCGTTCTCGACGTCGCAGAGCACCTTGTCGATCATCTCCACGATGACGGGCATGTCGTTCTCTTTCAGGCCGCGGGTGGTGATGGCGGGCGTACCCACGCGGATACCGGAGGTCTGGAAGGCGGAACGGGTGTCGAACGGCACCATGTTCTTGTTGATGGTGATGTCGGCCTTCACGAGGGTGTTTTCAGCCACCTTGCCGGTCATTTCGGGGAATTTCTTTCTCAGGTCGATGAGCATCAAGTGGTTGTCGGTACCGTTGGAGATCACCTTGTAACCTCTTTCCACGAAAGCGTTGGCCATAGCGTTGGCGTTGAGCTTCACTTGCTTGACGTATTGAGCGTAGTCGTCGGTCAGAGCTTCGCCGAAAGCGACAGCCTTAGCGGCGATGACGTGCTCCAGAGGACCACCTTGGCAACCTGGGAACACGGAAGAGTCGAGGATCTGGGACATCATCTTCACGACGCCCTTCGGGGTGGTCTTGCCCCACGGATTCTCGAAGTCCTTGCCCAACATGATGAGACCGCCGCGAGGTCCACGGAGGGTCTTGTGGGTGGTGGTGGTCACGATGTGACAGTGCTCCACAGCGTTGTTCAACAGACCCTTGGCGATGAGGCCGGCGGGGTGGGAGATGTCAGCCATCAGGATGGCACCGATCTTGTCGGCGATTTGGCGCATGCGTGCCCAATCCCAGTCGCGGCTGTAAGCGGAAGCACCGCCGATGATCAACTTCGGTTTTTCGCGGAGAGCCACTTCCTCCATCGTGTCGTAGTTGATGCAGCCAGTCTCTTCGTCAACTTGGTAAGCCACAGGACGATAGAGGATACCGGAAGAGTTCACTGGGGAACCGTGTGACAAGTGACCGCCGTGGTTGAGGTCGAGACCCATGAAGGTGTCGCCCGGTTGCAGGCAAGCCATCAAGACAGCCATGTTGGCTTGTGCGCCGGAGTGCGGTTGCACGTTGGCCCATTCGCAGCCGAAGAGCTCTTTCACGCGGGCGATGGCCAGTTCTTCAGATTGGTCCACAATCTGACAACCGCCGTAATAGCGTTTGCCCGGAAGACCTTCCGCATATTTGTTGGTCATCACAGAACCCATGGCTTCCATCACCTGGTCGCTCACAAAGTTCTCAGAAGCAATCAGTTCGATGCCATTGGTTTGGCGCGCGCGCTCCTGTTGAATAAGATTGAAAATTTGTTCGTCTCTTTTCATACTTTTATACTAAATAATTGATTATAAATGCTTTGAGTTTTTCTTTTAGAAAATGCAAACATACACTTTTTTCACATACAAAAAAATCATATATTTGCGGCTCGTTATTCTTGAACGTTTTTTATGAAAATTTTCAAAAGCATTTTATTGCTGACAATCTGCATATTGTCATGTTCAGCCGTATTTGCGCAGGTGGATACGGCATTTTGGTTTGCGGTGCCTCACATCACGCACGATCATGCGGGGCGTCCCATTAAGTTGTGTGTGACGACGCTGGATAGTCCCGCCACGATCACCATCACTAAACCCGCTGCCGGAAATGCGGTGGTGGGAACCTTCACGGTGCCGGCGAATTCGTCTCATTATCACCAAATTGTGGGCGGCGACCAAGATAATCTCTCTAATATTGCCGATTTTGAGTGTAATCAGAATCAGACTTCCAATTACGGTTTGTATATTCATTCCACGGCCAAAGTGAACGCTTATATCGCCATTCAAAGCAACAATAGTGAGATTTATGCTTTGAAAGGATCCAATGCATTGGGAAAGCAATTTTTTATTCCTATGCAGTATCAATTCACAAATGCCACCCTTTATAATGATGCTAGAAATAGCGTGGAAGTAATTGCTACAGAGGATAATACGTCAGTTACGATCACGCCTTCCGTCGCTTTGTACGGTGGTACGCATCCTGCTAACACTCCGTTTACAGTGATGTTGAATAAGGGGCAAGTGTATAGTTTCGCATCCGCACAGCAGTCGGGTAGTGGGCACCTTTGCGGCACAGTGATAACTTCTACCAAACCGATAGTCGTGGATGTATCCGACGATTCCGCCACGCCGAACGGTAGCAACCAAGACTTGGTGGCTGACCAAATTATCCCTGAGGAATTGGCTGGTACAGAATATATTGTAGTGCCATCCCCCACCGCTGCCAATAATACGAACGGCTCCCAAGGTTTGAGCGACTATGCCTTCATTTTTGCTTTGGAGGATGCAACGAATGTGATCGTTTACAGTTACGCCAGTGCCACTAGTACAAACGTGACCCAAACGGAATATTCGAATTTGAACAGAGGCGCCAAGCGCAGTTACCATTTCACGAACAACAACCCCATCTTTGTGTATTCCAGCAAGCCCGTTCTCGTGTTTCAGGTGACGGGCGCGGGCAATGAGTTGGGGGGCACGTTGCTTCCGCATGTCTATTGCACGGGTTCCACGCAGGCTTCTTACATGCCGCTTCCTCACCCACAGGGAAGCTCCCATGTGAAGCACATTTATCTGACGCTGCTTTGTAAACAACAATATATCAGCGGATTTCTGATCAATGGGCAAAGCAATTACCTGACAGAGAATGACTGGAAAACGATACCCGGAACCTTCAGCTACAAATATTGCCGGAAAGAAATCACTTCGCTGAATACGGCTTCTTCTATTCGCATTACCAATTCTTTGGGCAAATTCCATCTCGGTGTTATTGACTTTCATCAGCCATCAAGTAACTCTTACGATGATTGCTCCATCAGTTATTTCAGCGACTACTCCACGTCCAGCAAGTTGTCTTGGGACACGGGTTTTGTCCATTCCGACTACTGTCAGGGTGATACGATCTATTTCGCTTTTGACACCGTGGATGTGAATCAATTGAGAGTGTATGGTCCGAATGGCTTTTCGGATGAATCCGATCCCCAATTTTTGGCGAATGTGATGCCGGAAAACACCGGTTTTTACAGAGTGGAGGGCCACGACTCGCGTAACTGCTTGATAGAGAATTTTACCGACACCATTTGGATTGAGGTGCACCCATCGTTGCAGACGACGGTCAGGGATACGATTTGCCCGGGTGTAGCCTATGAAGGCTATGGTTTCCACATTGAGGCGGATCTTACGGGCGAGTTGGGCACGGTGACAGATTCGATGGTACTGCAAGAGTCGATGTTCGGTTGCGACAGCGTGGTGACCCTTGAATTGACGATCCGCGACAGTGTGAAGCAACACACTGTTTACGATGAGGTGTGCTATGGGGAAGCCTACAACGGGTTCGGCGGTCTCTTCCATTTTCCTGCCGACAGTGCGTTGGAAGTCAAGACTTTACTGGATACGGTTCACCTGACTCCTGAAGGGGGCGGTTGCGACAGCCTGCTCATTCTCGAGCTCACCGTTCGTGACAGTGTCCGCGCGGAATTCAACAAAACGGCTTGCAACCAGTACACCTGGAATGGTCATACGTATGTGGAGACGGGCGATTACATCCAGACGTTGGACGATGCGAACGGTTGCGACAGCGTCGTGACGATGCATCTGGAAATCGAGGTGCCCGAAGTGGAGATTGTAACCTCCGGGGAGGATTTTTGCGAGTACGGTGAGCTAATTTTGACAGCGGAGACCGATTACGAGGAGTATATTTGGAGTACGGGAGAGACCTCTCCGTACATCACGGTCACTCAGCCGGGATTATATACGGTGACCGTAACAGAGGGTGAATGTCAGGCTTCCGAGCATTACACGGTGCCCACTTGTGAGTTCAACATCTTCATGCCCAATGCCATATCTCCTTCGAAATCAGATGGTCTCAACGATTACCTCTCCTTGCCCGCATACGTCCACCGTTTCCTCACCAGTTTTGAGATTGAAATCTACGACCGCTGGGGCGAGCTGATTTATTGGAATAACGACATGAATTTCAAGTGGTACGGCGAGAACGCGCACATCGAGGATGTGTATGTCTGGGTGATCCGTGTGAAGAATTTGGATGGGAAGCAGTTTACGTATAGGGGGACGGTGACGGTGCTGTAATTAGTTAGTAGTTAGCAGTTAGCAGTTGGGGGCGAAAGACCATATATTAAACTACTTCCTTAAGCCGCCCCGCTAGGGGCAAGAAGCCCGGTAGCATCGGATGAGACGATGAATGGCGATGAATGGGGCGATGAATGGACGATGAAAAACGATGATGTGATGATGCGATGAATGGGCGATGAAACGATAGAAGACGTTTATGAATGTTGTTAAAAAGATATTAGTTTTTTTGTTGTTGTGTGCGGGGGTGGCATGTGTGGAGGCGCAGGTGACGGACGGACCTCAGGTGACGGGTCCGTGTACACCGTTCCCTTGTCCCGCACCGCCTATTTCCAAAATTGACAGCTTTCCCCATTCTTTCGACACCACATTATACAATACAAGCAGTATTGTTACGGATGATGATGGACACAATTATATATACACGTATAAGGGTGATACGCTTGTTGTTCGTTGTGGGTGGATATATAAATTTTATGTTGAAGCGGGTGCTACATACGAATGGAATACAGATATTAGCCAAGGGGTTGTTACTCCTCATGGAGGTAATGGGTTAAAGACAAAAATTACACTTTTCTACGATGATTTTACAACATCTGCCATTGTTTCCCAATCACCTGTGAATACGTCTATTGCTACACTTGCAGCAGGTTTGGCTTGGAAAGCAAATTATACAGGTATCGTGGGTGTGATGGTGACGCGAGGTGATGACGATTTGGATGTTAACGAGGATTATTGTGCCTGCAATGGTGATAATTTGCTGCTTCGTTATGATAAATTGGCAAATCCACCAACAGAATACTTTTTTATTTGGGGACGATATGGTACATCCGATACGATTCCTTGTGATGATGCCATTCACTATATCTATGATTCTGGATTAGGCTCTTTGAGTAATAATGCCACTGGTGATTATGCAAATAACGAGAATGGTTATTTGGTCCTTCATCCTGATGACCAGACGGCAAAACTGAAATTGTGGGGTGATAGCAAGCTGAAGGAAGGGGATACATTGTTCATCTATAATGGAGATTTGTCACAAAACCCTAATCTGATTCCGTATGATACGATTGTGGGTCAACAGCAATTGGGTAATATTGATAACCCCATTTTTATGTCTCAACCTGCCGGTGCACCTATCACTTTGAGGATGCAGACTGACTCTTCTTGTACTTGGGACGGACTGGTGTTGATGGCCAAGTGTTGTTTGAATCCGGGTTTACCCACTGATTTGGAGGGTCACATGACGAGCGACACATCGGCATTGTTGACTTGGAATCCAGCTGCAGGTAATGAGATTGTCTATAATTTGTCGCTCTACACGGCAGATTCAGTACTTATTTTAACGGATGTGGTCTCTGATACATTTAGGCGTGTGGTTGGGCTTAATCCTAATGATTGTTATTTCTTTACCATTTCTGTGCAATCGAATTGTTCGATGGAGTCGGGCAGTGACGACGAAGATATGGACGTGACCTATAGTAACACTTTCTGTTACCCCTATTTTGTGACGCTGGGTGATCGAGTGGTCGATTTCGGTTTTAATACGGATACGCTATATGTGCCGGAGGGCGCTTATATAGACTCTTCTAATCATGTCAATGTCATCATTCACGAAAGCCAGATGCGGGTTTGTTATGGCCAATCCGCCAATATCTGCTACAATTTTCCTGAAAATGTCCATCTTTTCCGTGAAATGACGTGGAGGTCTGGGTATCAGATTGATTCGGTGGTGCCGAGACCGATAGACACCTCTTATACGGTGAACGACACCAATGTTTACATCACATATGCAGATACAAACGACATTGCCGACTGTTTCCATACGCCGCCGTTATACGAAAATGGCTATATAATGCTGGATGTTTTTACGGAGGGCTTTTCCCTCACGCGAGCCATTCTCCATATCATAGTGGACACGTTGCCAGAGGTTTACATCACGGTGAACAACGAAGATGTTTCGGATTATACCGCTTGTCAGAATACCCCCTCGATTTATTTCACAGCACACGGAGCAAATACTTATATTTGGACTGATTCGCTAGGACAATTGCTGCCACAGCAATCCGTTCCTCAACAACCGAATGCACAATTACTTGCTTCGTTTTATCAGGATAATGTCTATTATGTAGAGGGAACCAATAGTTATGGATGTAAAGGCCGCGATACGATACATACCCATGTTAATTTTCTTCCTAATTTACACTACAATAGCCATGATACGATATGTCTGGGCGACAGTGTTTGGCTCCATGTTTCCGGTGTCGAGAACTACACATGGGTGCGAAAAGACACGGTGCGTTGGGAAATCTCGTACATTCACTATTATCCATCGGGAAATACAGGGGTGAATCCTTCCGCTTTGATTCAGCAAATGCGGCACACTGCTTCGGAAGATGGTATCTATCGTGTAATCGGGCTTCCATGTATCTTGAATTTGCATCCTGACACATTGTATATTACTGCGGCTCAACTATATGATACCGCCTATTTGGATTCTGTGATTGTTCCGGTAAATTGCACTTATCGGTTCGGCTATCTTGCCACTGTTGACACCATGCGGATTGAAAATCACATCGAGGCGCAGGGAACTATGGATTCGTTGTTGGTCTTTCCAAGAAAAAGCACGGATTATGTGGTTTTCGGTACGGACACGAATGGTTGCTCCAGCAACGGACAGGCGATGATTCATGTGGAGGTGTTGCCGCACCCCACTATTCTGGACACGACATCGAGTAGTATCGTATGCGCACAGGATACGGTCACACTGTCCGCAACGGTGTTGATGGATGGCAATTATTCGTTCCGATGGACGAGGGAGGGCGACAGCACTGTGTTGGGAACCGGCACGACGTTTCAGTTTGTCCCAGATTCCTCTACGACAATCTATTTCAGTGTTTTCCATCTTAACGGTTGTGATACGACCGTGGCCTTCCCAGTGTTGGTTTATCCTCGTCCGAACATAGAATTGCACGCTTCCCCCGACACGGTGTGCCCTGGGCAGAGCAGTACGCTCACGATGAGCGGTTCGGGAATCACGGACTGGCATTGGGATGATAGTACAAGGTCAATGCCAAGGGTGGTGACGCCGGAGTCCAATTCCATATACTACGTTGAGGCTTCTGATGCGTACGGCTGTACTACGACAGAATATGTTTCGCTCTATATCCACCCAGTGCCGGAACCCGAGCGGATCTCGAATGACAGTATCTGTTTGGGTGCGTACGACACCGTGGTGCTGTCGGGAAATGCGACTCACTATCATTGGTTGGATAACGATTTGGCGCACAATGATTTTGGGGATTCGTTGTTTGTGTCGCCCACGGTTACCACGGATTATGCGGTGGCGTATGACAACGTTTATGGATGTTGGGACACGGCGCGGTTTACCATTTTCGTGTATGCTTTTCCGCAACCGCAAATCACGCCGGATGCGACGATTTGTCGTGGAGATTCCATACTGCTCACCGCTTCTGGCGGTGCCAATATCCAATGGGACGATGCGCAACACAGCACCACCCCCTCGATTTTGGTTTCTCCGGAAGACACTACCTCCTATAGCGTAATGGTGTATGATTATCTCGAGTGCTCCTCTACTGCCTCCGTGACGGTGAATGTGATTCCCTATTTTGACTTGTCGATCACAGCTCCTTTGGATACGGTTTGTCCGAATACGGTGGTGACGCTCACGGCGAATGGTGGCGCAGGGTACATCTGGAACGGCAATCCATCGATGACGGCTCCGAGCATTCAATTGCAGATAGACAGCACGATGGTGATTTCGTTGAGTGCGGATAATCCAGCCACCAATTGTTCTCGCACGGTCTATGACACGATAGTGGTAGTGCCTTTCCCTGAGTTTCATTTCGAAGCTCTACGGGATACGATTTGTTCGGGCGACACCCTGACCATCACCCTTGTGGGTAATGCGGCTTCTTACCTTTGGTCGAATGGATTTAATGCCACCACCTTGGTGGTCTCGCCTACTGAATCGGTTACCTATTCAGTGACCGCTTATTCAGAATATCAGTGTGAAACCACGCATGATTTTTCTGTTGAGGTGAATGCGCTTCCGGAGGATTTCACTATCAATGTTGAGAATCATCTCTGTTATGGAGATTCTCTTGCGGTAAATGTCACGCCTGTTTTGAATAATGTGCAGTATGTATGGAATTATCCCAATATTCCGCTCAATGCGTACAACTTTTACTACACCCCATTGTTGGATGTGGAGCAAGATTATGTCGATACGTTAACCTTGGCAGTGGTGGATGAGCGCGGTTGCAGACGCGTAAGGGACACGTTAATCACCGTTTATGCTTTGCCTCGGGATCAGATTTTCGGTCCGCCGTATGTTTGTCGTGGCGATACCTTGCATTTACATGCTTCTGGACAATACATCTACTCTTGGTATGATCCGATTGGAATGGACCAAGCGCACAATGATACCGTTTGGGATGTGCCTTCGTCGAATGTGACGTACAGTTTGGAGGCTCGGAACGAACATTTCTGTAAAGTGATTCTGACGAAAGAGGTTGCCTTGATGGAGTTGCCTTCGGTGATTATCAGTACAAATGGGCAGACGCAATTCTGTAGTAATGAGTATTATACGTTGACCGCTTCGGGCGCGAGCACATACGTGTGGGATGATGGGCAGACGGGCGCGAGCATCTTGGCTCAACCCCTGAACCAAACCTCCTATTCGGTCACGGGTACTGATGCATACGGATGTAAAGGAAACCATACGGTCTTGCTGAATGTCCACGCTGCTCCGGAACTGAGTCTGCAGGTGTTGCCGTTGGACACCATCTGCGCACTGGACACTTTCACCGTTCATGCGGAAGGACTCTTTACCCATATCCTTTGGAATACGGGCGACACTACCTATTCGATTACGCGGTCGGATTTGATCCATTCTTCCTATTTTTCCGCCACTATCTATGAAGAACATGAAGGAATTCAGTGTCATACCACGGATAGTGTCTTGGTGCGGGTCTATCCAGTTCCACAACTGAATGTTTCGACTAATACCTCCCCGATTTGCGCGAACGACACGGGTGTGATCGTGGTGTCGGGCGCGGACTCGTATCTATGGCTTCCTCATCCGCATTTGCATGCGCAGGAGGGACCGATGGCCATCATATACCCCGAACGCAGTACCGTAAGCTATGTTGACACGTTCATTGTGCAAGGATTTTTGAATGGATTCAACTGTCGTTCGGTGCTGGCGGTTCCCTTCTTGGTGGATTCTTTGCCGGATTTGCATATCGATTTGGTGGCTTCCGGCACGAGTGTTTGTTTGAACGATACGGTGACGTTGGTGGCGCGGGGCGGAGTTACCCATTTCTGGTATCTGGCGGATGAACCGCATACGCTGCTCGGCACGGGCCCGACCCTTACGGTTTCTCCCGAAGTGACGACAAGATACATGCTCCGAGGCATAAACATCAAAGGATGTGTGGATACGACCTATTATACCGTGAATGTTAACGGGCATCCTGAATTGTCGCTCTCCGTTTCGGATGCGGCCGTCTGTTACGGATTCCCGACACAGCTTTCAGCAACTTCCTCAGCCACATTGTTTTCGTGGAGTCACGCCAGTACGTTGGACGATGCATCCAGCAGTACACCGGTGGCGTTGCCGTTGGAGACGACCACGTATAAGGTGACGGTGACGGATGCTGTGACGGGCTGTGAAACCACCGATTCCACGACCATTATTGTGCATCCTTCGCCGGTGGTGAATTCCAATGCCCCCCATGCCGCATGCGCAGAGGAGTCGTTTTCCATTTCACTGAGCGGCGCAGAGCAGTATATGTGGTTTGCGGACGAATTGGAAACACCTTTCCATGAGGGAGTTTCCTTGGTGACGAATCCGATGTCTGTGCCGGAAGCTTTCTATCAAGTGATTGGCACAGACCAATACGGCTGTCGTGACACCCTGCCGATAACCATCAATGTCTATCCGCTTCCGGAGATCTCCTCGCAGATTTCCGCTCCAGGATTCCTCTGCAATGATGGAAACCAGTTCATAGGCCTTACGGTGGTGAGTAATGTGAACAACACCTTGTATCAATGGAGTTCTTATCCTGCGGATTATTCGATGTCCTACGATCAGAATATCGCTTTTGTGTCGCCTGACACGACTACGATGTATGTGATTGATGGATATTATCTGATTGACGGGGTGGTATGTCACGCTCACGATACGGCCATTGTGGTCGTTTATCCGAAACCGGTGGTGACCGCTTCGGTTTATCCGGAAGTTCCTTGTGACAATATCGAAATAACTCTTTCGGCGACGGGTGCCAGCCAATATATGTGGTTCTTGAACAACCAGTTAGTGGCTACTGGCAACGAAATTACAGTGATGTCGGAGGTGGGTGCGCGGTATGTCGTGGCGGGTACCGACAGCAATCACTGTATCAGTCGCGACACCCTCGTGGTGAACGCTGTCCATGAACCACCGGTGGACACCATCATCGGGGCACCCTCCACATGCGCATACGTCCCGATAGTACTGAGGACCTCTGGCAATAACCACTGTGTGTGGGCTCCGGCAGCAGGTCTTTCGGACATTTCCGACTCTTCTGTGACCGTGACCGTTTCCGAATCCACGACATTAAGCGTGACCATCACTAACGAGCATGGTTGCCGCGACACACTCTTTTACCCGTTGACGGTGTATCCTTTGCCTGTGTTGGTGTTGCCGAACGACACTGTGCTGTGCGAGGATGATGAGTTTACCTTCCGGGTCAGCGGCGGCACTTACTACGAATGGGAGGATGGCTCGACCAATGATTTCCGTACGGTTTATCCTTCTTTGAATACTACGGCCTATAGCGTTACGGGCACCAACCAGTTTGGGTGTCAGGCGGCGGATAGCTTCTTGGTGACGGTTTATCCCGCTTTTGACCTACATATTGTCGCTACGCGCGATACTTTCTGCATTGAGGACAACGCGGTGACGTTGACGGCATACGGCGCGGGTGACAACTACCAATGGAACACCGGCAGTCGCGATTCCATCATCACGGTTTATCCCACTGCCACCACAACATACACGCTCACAGCGTTTAACATCTCCGCTGGATGTCTCTCCTCCATTTCTCGGGAAATTGTGCGGATGGAGAATCCGATGGGGCAAATCTCACCTTCACAGCCTTTCTTGTGTTTAAACGACGCGGAAGAACTCTCCATTCCGCTCGCCTCAGGGGAGACGGTGGTGTGGAATACGGGCGAAACAGCATCATCCATAGTGGTTTCCCCGCAGGACACCACAACTTATTCCACCGTGGTGACCAATGCCTTTGGCTGCCAGACCATGTCTTCTTATCAGGTGAATGTCTTGCCTATCCCGCAAGTGAATATTTTGCAGAGTGACAGTGTGTTATGTTATGGACAGATTGTCACGCTCAGTGCAATCGGCGATGCGGATATGTACCAATGGAGTACGGGTGAGGTGGGAAATTCCATCATCATCAACCATGTCACCAATGAAGATTTCTATGTGACGGGTTATTATTCGTCGTTATGCCATCGTTCTGATACCGCTCATGTCACGATTCATCCTTTGCCGACTGGTTTGATTACGGGTCCATCCGCGTATATGTGCCCAGGGGATTCGGCAACCTTGCAGCTCTCCTCTTCGAATGTGAATTGTGTATGGCTGCCCGCCGAAGATGTGGTGCAGTCTAATGGGGGCACTGCCATCGTGAAACCAGCTGTCACGAAGCCCTTCACTGCGGTGATGACCAACGAGTACGGATGCGTGGATTCCACCCATATCACCGTTTATGTGTTTGAGCCTCTGCCGTTGCAAATCACAGCGGATACGGTGCTGTGTTACGGTTCAGGCGTGGATATCACAGTGGCGGGTAGCTGGAATTATCTGTGGAACGACGGATTCCAGGGTAACAGCCAATATGTCACCCCAACTCAAACGACCACCTATACGGTTAGTTCCGTTGACTTAAATAACTGTGTCACAACAGTTTCTACTACTGTGACAGTGCAACCGGATTATGCATTGGTGCTGTATCACGACAAAGATACCATTTGTGTGGGTGATAGTGTGACGTTGTGGTATATGGGCGCATTGGATCAGCATTTTTGGAGTACGGGTAGTACGGCAGAGAGTATTACGGTCGCCCCGATGAACGATGCCATCTATTCCATTTGGGCCTACAACCAAAGTACAAACTGTGCCAAAAACGTGTTTGACACGATTGTGGTGTTGCAATACCCGGCCTTTATGTTGAGTACGGCCAACGTGGTTTGTGCCGGGGATACGTTGGCGGTGCGTGCATTCAGTGACTATGCTTTTGATTATACATGGAGTTCGTCCCCCGAGGGTTCGCTGGTTTCCGAACCGGATAGTGCGGAAGTTTGGGTTTCGCCGCAAGTGACCACGACTTATATCTATCATGCTACCAATCATTTCTGTACTTTGACGGACAGTGTGGTGGTAGAGGTGGCGCCGTTGCCGGTGATAACCGTGGATGAGATTCTGAACGAAACCTGTTTGCAAAACAATGGCTCGGTGTCGGTGGTGGCATTATCCGAATACCCACCCCTCAACTATTATTGGTCTACCGGTGAACAAGGGGCTTCTGTCATCCAGAACCTTTCCGCTGGGCTATACGCTCTCACCGTGACAGATGCTTTAGGGTGCTCGAATAGTCTTAGTGACATTGAAGTCGTGAACATTCCCCCGCCAGAAGTCAATGTTATCAATGCTTTTGGATCCATTAACGGGGGAGATGGTGTCATAGACATCGATATTCCGAATTATTATGGCAGTTACACAGTCGGTTGGTACTTTAACTCTTTGGATAATTATCTGCCCATGTATGAAGGTTTGACCTCGATCAATGATCTTGACTCAGGCTATTATTACGTTGTGGTGACGGATGGGGCTTGTTCAGTGACAGAGCAAATCTTCATCACTCATGACTATTTCGGACAGGGAAATATATATTTCCCGAACTCGATTACGCCCTCCAATGAAGACGGTATCAATGATTATTTCCAACTCTATTATGTTGGAACGGATATTCGTGATATAGAAGTCTTTATATATAACCGATGGGGGAGTATGGTATTTCAAAGTTCCGATCCTCATTTTAAGTGGAAGGGTGAGATAAGAGACAGATCATGGGATGACTCTAGCGGGAGCAAAGTGTATCACCAAAATGTATATAACGTGTTAATACGCTATAGAGATGCCCGGGGTACGAAACATGAGATTGTCACTATTTTGGTGGTGTTGTGATTGATTGGATGACGATGAATGAGGCGATGAAAAAACGATGAATGAGGCGATGAAAAAACGATGAAAAAACGATGAATGAGGCGATGAATGGCGATGAAAAAAACGACGAATAAACGATAAATATGAAAAAGATTACAATGATTTTATGCGCGGCTGTGATGATGCTGTGCGTCGGTTGTCAGCAGAAGGCAGAGACAACTGAACAAACTGAATGTGAAACCGTTAAAAGTACAACGATGGAAGATTTATTGACGCGCCGCAGTGTGCGCAGCTACACTGACAGTATTCCTCCGATGGAGGTGATTGAAGAGATTTGCAAGGCCGGCACGTACGCGCCTACGGGCATGAACCGCCAAAGCCCGATTATCATCGCGGTGACGAACAAGGAGATGCGCGACCGCATGAGCAAACTCAATGCTGGTGTGATGGGTGCCGACAACGACCCCTTCTACGGAGCACCTGTGGTGTTGGTGGTTTTGGCCGACAAGAGTGTGCATACTTGTGTCGAGGATGGCAGCCTCGTGATGGGCAACCTGATGAACGCCGCCCACGCCAAGGGCCTCGGCTCCTGCTGGATTCACCGCGCCCGTGAGGTCTTCGAGAGCGAAGAGGGCAAGCAAATCTTGAAAGAACTCGGCATCGAAGGCGACTACGTGGGCGTTGGTAACTGCATCCTCGGCTACACTAAGGGCGACTATCCTGAGGCAAAACCGCGTAAGGAGAATTGGGTGTATTGGGTGAAATAGCGCTTGGCGCTTGGCTTTTAGCTTTTGGCTTTTGGCTTTTAGCTTTTGGCCAACAGTCAACAGCTAATAGCTAACAGCCAGATTCCGTAATCACTTTTTTTGAACTACGTTCTTGCATTACCTTCTACATCCCCTTATATTTCACGGGTTGTTGCCGGAAACGTTCAACAACCCGTTTGATTATGTGCCGCATCCCGTGTGTGAGGCGGCGGTGGCGGATTTGCTGCCGCATGTCGAGAAGTTGATGCACGGGAACCCCGAAGGCAAGATGTTCGGGGTACTGGTGGTGACAAAGGAGAATTCGCAAGTTTCCGATAATCAACAGAATGCAACGATGTATTATCTGGCGGCCTTTTCGGGACAGCTGTACGACCAGTCCGTGCTGCCCGGCTTTGTGCCGCCGGTGTTCGATTTCCTCGACCCCGACGGCTATTTCAAGGTTCATGAGGCGGAGATTTCCGCTATTAATCAAGAAATCGACAACTTGAAGTCCGATGGCCGGTATATCGAATCCCGAAAAATTTATCTGCAGTTACAAGAGGATGCTGAGGTTGCCATTGCAAAGGCCAAATCCAACATGTTGTCTGCCAAAGAGAAACGCGATGCCGAACGTTCTAAAAGAGTGCTTTCTCCAGTGGAAGAGGCCGCTTTCGTGAAGGAGAGCCAGTACCTGAAGGCGGAGCTGCGGCGGGAGAAACAGCGTTGGACGGAAAAGATAGCCGAAGCGAAAACGGCGG
>Ga0310690_10006576_pt1 | contig 15230 bp, 12 predicted proteins | sample AusTroGonzalo_MG_2_FD_207661 | JGI IMG/M metagenome (GOLD analysis project Ga0310690, IMG submission 207661) | Bovine rumen microbial communities from tropical cattle in Woodstock, Queensland, Australia - Gonzalo_04 (v2) (version 2) | ecosystem: Host-associated > Mammals > Digestive system >...
GAATATCGAGCTCGTTCTCTCCGTCGCTGTTGTATTCCTTGCGTTCTCCGTATTTATTCTCGGTGTACACCAGCAGTCCTTCCGGCATGAATTCACGGAGAGAATCGCATGCTGCGCTCACCAGGCCTCCGAGATTGCTGCGGAGGTCTATTATGATTCCTTTCACGCCGGCTTCCATGCATCTGTCCAGTTCAGACTTGAATTCTTCCGCGGTCAGATTGTCGAAGGTGCCGATCTTTATGTATCCGATATTCCCTTCCAGGATCTCGGACTTAACGGGATTCCGCAGGATCTTTTCCGGCTTCATCGATAAATCGATCATCTCCCCGTCACGCAGAACGGTAATGTTGATCGTTCCGGTCTCATCGGCCTGAATCAGTTCCACCGCTTCCGCAGCCGTATAATCCGTAACATCCGTTCCGTTGATGGTAATGAGAAGATCTCCCTCCAGCATACCTGAGCGGTCTGCCGGCGCGTCTTCGTAGACATTGACGACAATGAGTTTTCCGGTCTCGTCGTCCCTGTTGATTTCGATGCCGATCCCTTCAAAATACCCCGACTGAACGCTCGTGACGTCTTCGTATTCCTCAGCGGTATAATACGTGGAATAGCGGTCCTCAAGTCCTGCCACGATGCCTAAGAACATGACGTCCGTCATTTCCTGTTTATCGATCTCTCCCATGTAATGTTCATCGATCGTATTTTCGATCTGTTTGATCTTGTCGAACGACGCAGGGCTCGAAGGCGTATCGGCCGGTACCGCAAAAGCAACGATCAGATGATAAAGGCAGAATACTGCGAGTGAAAGAATCACTCCCAGTATAAAGCCTTTCAATGTTTTAAATCTTTGATTTTCTTTATTTTCCAAATACAGGTACTCTTACGCTTTCAGGTGCTTTCTGATGGTGATGATACTTCCTACGAGACCGATGCCTACGCCGAGGATCAGACCGATCGGAACGAGCCAGACAAATACCTGGTTCACCGGGAGGAGGCCGTTCATGAAATCCTGCAGGACGCTGAAGCGGTCCAGGATGTAGGTGACTGCCTGCTGATAGAGGAAATAAAGCACTACAAGAGGAATCGCCGCACCGATCAGACCGATGATGATACCTTCCAGTACGAACGGAAGCCGTACGAAGAAGTTGGTCGCGCCTATGTATTTCATGATCGCGATTTCCTCACGCCGCACTGCGATACCGACGGTTATCGTATTGCTGATCAGGAAGATCGATACCGCCAGCAGGATCAGAATGATGATGATCGATACCGTGGAAATCAGCCTGTTGACCGTACTTAATGTATTGGACGCCTGCTGTGACTGTTCGACCTTTCTGACGCCATCGAGCGTCTTGATGTGTTCCACCAGACTGTCCTGTTCGTCTATATCATAAACGAATACCTCATAGTGGGCGGAATTCGCCAGCGGGTTATCCTGATTATTCTTGAATCCTTCTGCGGCCGCCTCATTTCCTTCAAAATACTTATTCGAAAATGATTCCCATGCCTCGTCGGCAGATACGTAATTCACTTCCTTGACGATTTCCGTCATACCGACGATCTCCTGCCCGATCATCTCTATGGACGCCTGATCCAGGCCCTCGTCGAAGAAAACGGTGACGCCGACATTGGTCTCGATATTCTTCAGCATGTAGCTGAAGTTCGTTGCGATCGAGAAGAACAGACCGAACAGGAAGATACACGCCGCCATCGTCGCGACTGAAGCGATCGAGAACAGCTTGTTCCTGCCTATATTTTTAAATCCCTGTTTTATACTGTATCCTAATGTACTAATCCTCAACGTAAACACCTTCTTTTTCGTCGCTTATAATGACGCCTTTCTTCAAACGCACAACACGTTTACGCATCGAATTGACGATCTCACGGTTATGTGTAACGACTACTACGGTGGTGCCTCTGGAGTTGATCTCCTCTAAGAGTTTCATGATCTCAACGGCATTCTGCGGGTCAAGGTTACCGGTCGGTTCGTCTGCGAGAAGAATCTCCGGACGGTTCACGATTGCCCTGGCAAGGGCCACCCTCTGCTGTTCGCCGCCTGAAAGTTCCTTCGGGAAGGAACGGTATTTTTCCGCGAGTCCTACCAGCGTAAGCACTTCCGGCACACGCTTCTTGATGACCTTCGTTGGTTTCTCGATGACACGCTGGGCAAAAGCGACATTTTCATAGACGTTACGGTCTTTCAAGAGCCGGAAATCCTGGAAAACGACGCCCACTCCCCTTCTGTACTTCGGGATCTTCCGCCTCGGCATGCGTTCCAGCTGCTGATCGTTGATGATAATGCTGCCGGAAGTAGGGTCGATCTCCTTTAAAAGCAGTTTAATAAATGTGGTCTTGCCGGAGCCGCTGGCTCCTACGACGAATACAAATTCTCCTTTATCGATGTGAAGGTCAACGTCGGCAAGAGCCTTGCTGCCCTGCACATAGCTTTTGCTTACATTTTTTAATGTAATCATATCTATGCCTCCTGAATCCAAATTTTTCCCGTCAATAATCCAGCGTATCCATGTACTTCATGTACCGCACAACCATGAGCGCGATCTGGAATGTCATCGCGTCATCGAATACGCGGAGATTCAGCCCGGTCAGCTTCTGCAGCTTATCAAGCCTGTATACGAGGGTATTGCGGTGAATGAAAAGTTTCCTGGATGTCTCGGAAACGTTCAAATTGTTCTCGAGGAACGTATTGATGGTCTCAAGCGTCTCCTCGTCAAACTCGTCCGGTGATTTGTTCGCGAAGATTTCTTTGATGAACATCTTGCACAGCGGGATGGGCAGCTGATAGATCAGCCGGCCGATGCCAAGCGTATTGTACGCGATAATGTCCTTCTCCTGGAAAAAGATCTTGCCGATATTGAGGGCCATATTCGCTTCTTTATAAGAACGCGAGACATCTTTCAATTCGTCGGCGATCGTTCCGTAGGCCACGCGCGTGCTTCCGGTGCTGTCCTGCCCTACGGCGTTCATGATGGACTGCGCGAAAAGTCTGATCGTCTCGTAGTTGTCTTTCTCCTCGAGTTCTTTTACGACGATCACGCTGGTCTCGTCCACGGCGGTCACGAAATCATTGTCCTTGTCGCCGAATTTCAGGCGCATGTTCTCGATAGTGCCCTGATCCCTGTCCGGGCTGCATTCGAGAATAAAAACAACTCTCCTGGCCAGATTTTCAATATGGAGCCTCTTGGCCCTCTGATAAATATCCACCAGAAGCAGGTTGTCCATCAGCAGGTTCTTGATGAAGTTGTCCTTGTCGAAGCGCTCCTTGTATGCAACGAAAAGGCCCTGCACCTGCAGAGCGGCCATCTTTCCGACAAGGAAGCTGTCCGCGCTGTCGCCTGAAATCATGAGAATGTAAGTCAGTTTATTCAGCTCATATATTTTAAAATAAATATAGTTGTCGAGCGTGATGACATCCGACTGTGAATTGGCGAAGCCTTCGAGTTCCGCAGCGTTGATATTGACCGACTTTTTGGAAGTCGCAAGCTGAATATTGCCGTCGGTATCGAGCAGGTAAAGGTCGTGATTTGAGACCTTCTTGATGCTCTCGATCGTACTCTGCAGAATATGATTTGATATCATTTGTTTCCTTTCCCCCTTATTCATTTTTGCCTGAAAACGATCAGGCGGCGTCAATGTAATAGTTTCGTAAATTTCTCGTAAACATATCTCAACAGATGTTATCATAACACAGTTTTCCGGATTTGCAAAGGAAAATGTACAAAATGGTCAAAAAAATCCGCGGCATATGCCGCGGATCATTGGTATATATTACTAAATATAGTGTTTTTTAATACTTAAGCCACAATATTTTAAGAAATATTTTCGTAAAATTTTATCATACATCGAGGCTGATCAGATCATCAAAAGTCTGTCGTCTGACGGCTGTGTACGTCTTCCGGCCGGCTGCCATCACGATCGGCGGCCGTCCGACCCGGTTGTAATTGGAAGCCATTGAAAAGTTGTACGCACCGGTCGTCAGGACTGCGACAATGCTGCCGCGTTTCGTCGTTTCGGGAAGATGGATATCATTCTGGACAATGTCTCCGCTCTCGCAGCAGCGTCCGACCAGATTGCATTTCATGCCGCAGGGTGAATTCATATCATCTGCCGGAAGGACCGTATATTTCGAACCGTAAAGTGCATAGCGGGGATTGTCTGTCATCCCACCGTCGACGGAAACGTAGTTGACGAATCCGGGGATTCTCTTGACAGACCCGGCGGTATAAAGCGTGATCCCGGCGTCGGCTACAATGGAACGTCCCGGCTCGAGCATGATCACAGGCTGCTCAAGGCCGAGTTCGGCCACTTTGTCCTTAATATGCTCGGCGAGTACCCGGACCTTCTTTCCGATGTCGACAAGAGGATCTTCCTTCACGTAACGTGTGCCGTAACCGCCTCCGAGGTCCAGTTTCTCCGCCATATATCCGGTATTCTTTCTGATATCCGCCAGGAACTCCAGCATAACGTCCGCCGTCCTCTCGAACACGTCTTCATAAAAGACCATGGAACCGACATGGCAGTGAAAACCTTCCAGCCTGACATGCTTGAGATCCAGGGCTTTTACCGCGATGGCTTCCGCCTGTCCCGTTTCTATGGCGCTTCCGAACTTGGAATCCACCTTTCCGGTCGCCACTTCTTCAAAGGTGTGCGGATCAATACCGGGCGTAATGCGCAGCATGATGTTCTGGCAGATGCCTTTTTCTTCCGCGATCCGGTCGATGGCAAATAATTCTTCTTCCGTATCGACTACAAAACAGCCGATCCCGTTATCCATCGCGAAACGGATATCCTCGTCCGTCTTGTTATTGGAATGGAAATACGCTTTTGAAAGCGGGAATCCGGCTTTCAGCGCAGTATAGATCTCGCCGCCGGATACGACATCCACGCAGAGGCCTTCCTCTTCCACGATGTTGTAAATGCGCTTAAAGGAAGCAGCCTTGGACGCGAAAAGCGCGACGCCCTTCTCGCCGAAGGCCTCCTGCAGGGCATTCTTATAGATACGGCAGTTATAACGGATCCTGTCTTCGTCCATCACGTAAAGAGGCGTACCGTATTCCTTCGCCAGATCGACCGTATCGATCCCGGCAAACATCAGATGTCCCTCCGCTGATACGGAAAGGTTACTGCAGATCAGTTCTTTTTCGTGAATGTTCATGATTTATTCTCTCCCGGTCTGTATTTTACAGCATCGTTTTTCTTAATTCTTCTCCGCTTAAGGGTGAAAGGTCGGCCGGAGCCACGTCAAATACGGTCTTGCATCCGCAATCCCCGCGTTTGTTCATCTTATAGACAGCGCGCGCAAATGCTACCAGCACGCAGGCCGTGAATTCGGGATTGGAATCCAGAGTGAGCTTGTACTCGATCGTATTGACATGCTCTTTGTCAAGGCCGGTACGTCCCGTGCGGATCACCATGCCTCCGTGCGGAAGTTCGGAATGATCCCTCTTCATTTCCTCAGCGGTGATAAAGGTCACGGTGGTATCGTATTCATCAAAATAATTCGGCATGGTCTTGATCGCATTTTCAATCGCCGCATGATCCGCGCCTTCCGCCGCAACAACGAAGACCTCTCTCGTATGCTTCTGTCTGGTCGTAAGCTCGGGCATTTTACCTGCGCGTACGTCCTCAAGAGCCTGCTCGACGGGAACGGTATACTGTCTCGCGTCCACAACACCCTCGATTCGTCTGACTGCGTCCGAATGGCCCTGGCTGACGCCCCTGCCCCAGAAGGTATAATCCGCGCCCTCGCGCAGGAAGGTCTTGGCCAGCAGGCGGTTCAGCGAAAACATGCCCGGATCCCATCCGCAGGAAATAAGCGCCGTAGTTCCGGCCTTTTTGGAAGCCGCGTCCACTTTTGCGAAATGCTCCGGAATGCGGGCGTGGGTATCAAAGCTGTCCACGACATTGAAATTCGCTGCAAGAGCCGGCGTCATGACCGGCAGATCCGTGGCGCTTCCGCCGCAGATGATGAGCACGTCGATCTCGTCCTTATACTTCTCAATATCAGACGCGGGAAATACCTTGATTCCTGTCCTCGTGGAAACGGTGGACGGATTTCTTCTCGAAAAAACTCCGACGATCTCCACGTCTTCATTCTGCAGTGCAGCGCTCTCGACGCCGCGTCCGATGTTGCCGTAGCCGTAAATTGCGATCTTCATTTTGATTCTCCTGATATGTATTATTGAATATTCTGATGTTCCGGAAAATACGGACAGGGAAAACGTCCCCTGATCCGTTCATACAAGGTCCTTCATGTTATAGAGACCGGGGGCCTTTCCCACAAGGAATTCCGCGGCTGAAACTGCTCCTTCCGCGAACAGCGCCCTGCTGTGCGCCTCGTGCTTCAGCGTAATGGTCTGGTTCTGCGTTCCGATCAGGACTTCGTGAATGCCGACCACATTGCCGAGCCGTACCGCGGAAACGCCGATGTCGTTCGGCTCGCGTTTCTTTAAGCCGCTCCGTCCGGTAACGATCTCTGAATCCGGACGCACTTCCTTCACCGCATTCGCGATCGCAAGGGCCGTTCCGCTCGGAGCGTCGATCTTGCGGTCATGATGGACCTCGACGATCTCTATTTCCGCGTCGGACATGGTGGCAGCCGCCTTTTTGGCCAGATCGATAAGAAGCGCAACGCCGAGCGAATAATTTGCCGCGAAGAAAAGAGGTGTCTTCTTTGAAGCGCTCCTGATCATTTCCAGTTCTTCGTCTGTCTGGCCGGTCGTAGCCAGCACCAGAGGTATTTTATGTGCTGCCGCGAAAGCGGTCAGTTCCTTCGTGCAGGAATGATGGGAAAAATCAATGATGACGTCCACGTCCATATCCGCGTCCGAAAAATCCGCAGCGCAGGGAAAGCCCGTATTGCCGTCACACATCGGGTCAACGCCCGCCGTGATCTCCATATCCTTTTTCGATGCCACGACTTTTACGACTTCTCTGCCCATAAATCCGCAGCATCCGCTGAGTAGTATTTTCATATCAGATCAGCCCCTGTTCTTTCATAAGTGCGAGCATTTTGTCCTCATTCTTCTTTTCCATCGGCGTAAGTGGAAGGCGTAAATAGTTTTCGCAGAATCCCATCGCTGCCATCGCTGCCTTGACCGGAATCGGATTGACCTCGGAGAACAGCGCTTTGATCAGTGCGTACAGATCCAGCTGAAGCTTGCAGCTTCCTGCCACGTCTCCTGCAAAGAACTTGTCGCAGATCTCGACCGTCTTCGCAGGCATGAGATTGGAAAGCACGGAAATGACGCCGAGTCCGCCCAGAGACATGACCGGAACGATCATATCGTCATTGCCGGAGTAGATGTCCAGTTTCCCTCTGGTCCTGGAAGCGATATTGGCGACCAGGTCAATATTTCCGCTGGCTTCTTTAACAGCGGCGATCTTCTCGATATCCGCAAGGCGTTCGAAGGTATCGGCCGTGATGCTCACGCCGGTCCTCGAAGGAACGTTGTATACGATAATGGGTTTGGTGGAATGGGCGGCGATCTCACTGTACATTTTGATCAGACCGTTCTGCGTCGCTTTATTATAATAAGGTGTGACGACCAGAAGCCCGTCCGCGCCGATATCGCAGGCGAATTCGGAAAGAGAGATCGAATAAGCCGTATCGTTCGAACCGGTCCCGGCGATCATCGGAACGCGTCCGGCAATGCGTTTCGCCGAAAACTCAAGGAGGTCCCTGTGCTCTTTGTCGTCAAAAGTCGAGCTTTCTCCGGTGGTCCCGGCAATGACCAGTGCATTGATTCCCTCTTCGATCTGCCAGTCAATCAGTTTGCCCAGGGCTTCGTAATCGATCCCGTCCTTATTGGTCGGAGTGATCAGAGCTGTGGCAGCGCCGCGGAAAATAGATTCACCTTTCATAACTATACCCCTTTTCTCTTATAAAAAATCTAAAATTGAACCGATGTTATCATATTTATGCATAAGAATAACACAAAATATGCAGGTTGTCGAATTAAACCTTGCATTTTCGATTTTGTGATATAATGTTAACAGAATAAAAGCCAGCGAGGTCTTACCATGGAGCGATTTAAAAGACTGATCCTTTGCGCAGCTGCGTCCCTTCTTTGTTTTTCAATGCTGTGCGGCTGTATTTCCGGACCTTTTGCCACATCCGGTGCAGAAGGAATATGGTACGAGCAGGCCGAAGGCGGCAGTACGATTACCGTCAAAGGCTCTGAAATGACTTACAAAAGTGATATTTACGAGGATACGGTCCGGTTTTCCCGTTTGAATACCGATGACGGTTTCGAACTGGTGCCCGAAGAAGACTGGATCTACATTGACATTTTCTACAATGCCGTCGGAGACGAACTGACCGCGCGCACATATCCGCATACCGACGGCGACGGTGGATACAATCTCGTCGTTTTCGCACGGAATGAATACGTCGCTCCTCCGCCCCCCGTATACGGGGAACGGATCGACAATTCGGATCCCGATGCACCGAAGGGATTTTCCGACTATACCGTAAAAAATCTGACGCTTACCGTTACAGAGCCCTGGCGGGACAACGGAGACATGGCCCAGGAGCTGCCCGATCAGGGAGAATACTCCTATGAACTGACTGCCGGCGATGACGGGACAGGGAGCATTTCATCGGATTTCTGCCGGACGGTGGACGTTTCGGAAGCGCAGATGGCTGAACTTTCTTCGCTCCTTTCATCCGGGAGACTCCCGGAACTGAACGGTCTGGACGTCATTACGGAGGAAATGCCGGAAGAGACCCAGGCTTATGAGCTGAATATTGAATTTGCTTCAGGCGAGACCTATCATTCGCGGGCGAACGGCAGCGATATTACCGAAATCTGGGATACGGACGGCCGCGAACTGCATAAATTCCTGTTCGGGATATTCGAAGACGCGGGATACTATCCCTGGTCCGGTGAATTCCACAGTACGCAGCCCATGAAACGCATCGGGCCGGCAGACGGCACTGAATGCAGCTATTCCGTTACGGTCGATCTGGAAACCATCGAAAAAGACAATACTTCCTACGATTACGAGCTGACAGCCGAATATCCGGTATTTAAGGTCGAAGGAAATGCATCGGACGGCCTGAAGGCTGAGCTTGGAGAAATCACGGAGCATTACAAGGCTCTGTGCATGGAAGACATTGATTATGAATATCCGATTATGGAAAGCGTGTCCGAATCGACATGGAAGAACGAGGACCACCTCTACGCCTATTCGTTCTATGCCACGACACACGAAGAAGCGGACGATACGAAATACTGTTTCTGGATCAGCGAAGGGCACGTGAACTGTTTCGGGCTCGGAAAGCACGGTTACGGTGACTATTCCTATCTGCGCTTCTGCCTGGACGCGGAGACCGGAGAACTGCTTTCCCTTTCAGACTTCTTCACGGACGACGAAATCCTGCGTGAACGGATCACGGCGCTTCTGGAGGAACACAACACCTCAGACGATGCTTCCGCTTATCTTCATTCGGAGGAATACCAGAAAAAGCTGTTGAAAGGACTGACCGAACCCGAATCCGGAGGCGGAATCGGGTTCGAGGCAGAAAACGACGGGATTTCGATCCTTGTGAACGAGAGCTTTGACGACGTGCTGTTCTATCCCTACAATCTGAAACTGTATTATGAGGACGTACAGGATATCCTGAACGACAAATACGCGGAAGTACGCGGCAGGTGATCAGGGAAGAGATGCGGCTGAAGAATTACTCCCAGGCGCAGCTGTAGGACCATCTGATCGTGTCGTTCGGATTAGCCGGATGCTCACTGGAGCTGACGGTGGCCCATTCCCCATTGACGTAAAATGTCCATCCGGACGTAGGTCCGCATTCGAACTCATTGACGCCCGCGATACCGGCCACATAGGCCCCGTAAGCGGACTGTCTTGCGTTCAGAGCGATCCCGAAGGTGTCGCAGGCACGTTCAAGAATCGTATACACACTGTCACCTTCATAGACGGGAATCTCGACTAAGTTCAGTATATCTCCACTTCCGACGGCGTTCCAGTCTCCGGTAAAATCTTCGGAATGGTTGAAAATGTCAAAGCAGTCGATGCTGACAGTGCAGTAATACACTTCAGGCACCGGTTCCGGAGCCGGCTCCCTCGTCGGTTCTCTCGTAGGCTCTATAGAAGGTTCCTTCGTCGGCTCCTTTGTCGGCTCTTTGGTAGGTTCCGGAGTCGGTTTCTTCGTCGGCTCCGGCGTTCCGGTCGGCACGGGTTCACCGGTCGGCTGCGGTGTATCCGTCGGCTCGGGAGCAGACGTAGGCTCCGGCGTTTCGGTCGGGCCGGGTTCCGCAGTCGGCTCCGGTACGTCGGAAGGTTCCGGCGCTGCTGTCGGAGTTATTTCCGATTCTTTTTTACTGTCGTCTTGAGATTTCTTTTTTGTATCCTTTTTATCCTTGTTATCCTTTTTATCTTTTTTGTTTTTCGACGATTCTTTCTTCTGATCGGAAGAATTTTTTTCTTCTTCCTTCTCTGATTTCTTATTCTTCAATGCTGCGGCAGTCTTTTTTTCGTCAGTTTCTGCCTTCTGATCCTCATTCTGATCTTTCGCTGTTCCGGAAGAAGAACTATCGGTCAGTCTTTCGTTCGCATCGTCATTTGTTTTCTCAGATGAGGAACTATCAGACACAGAGACCGCGGAAGCGCTCTCCGTTCCGGTGTTTCCGGCTCCGGCATTTATGATTACAACGATTGCGATCACCGCCGCAGCGGCGATTCCGCACAGGATCAGCCATTTTTTGTTCATGATAACCTCACTTTCCGCTCGATTCTTTTTCTATCCGGTCCGGATCGAAATATTCTTCGTGCTTCAGCAATCACTTAACTGCAGCCTTTGTTGCTGCGGACCATTCGGAGTAATAAGTCTTTCCGCCTGTCACGGTATAGGACCTGATCCTCGCGTAATAGGTCTTCCCGCTCTTCAGGCCCGTTACTGTTTTGGTAATTGTACTCTTGCTTTCCTTCGCGATCAGGACTTTTTTGGAAGTAGTTTTATCGGAAGGAAAATTCTTACTGATGCTGACCTGATACTGATATCCGGTAGCCTCGGGCTTCTTCTTTGCCCATTTCAGGGTAAGGCTTTGCTTTTTGCCGGTGACGCTGCTGAAGCTGACACCTGTCGGGTTGATCCTGAAATTTTTCGTGATTGTCCCGGTGTAATTGCCGATCCCCGTGACCGTGACCGAAGCAGTTCCGACTTTTTTATTGTTTTTATACGAGACCTTGTAATCCGTTCCTTTTTTCAGGGTCTTCGTTTTTCCGTCCACCTTTGCCTTGACGGTCACGTCCGGCTTGATGGCGGAACCGGTATAGGTAAATACGGTTCCCGAAAGAACGGCGGATTTCAGAGGATATACAATTACCGGCGGCAGATCCTCCGTCATATCATAAAGGCTCGTCTTTCCTTCCGAGACTCTCATGTAGGATACTAACGCATAGTAGCCCTGGATCGTTGCAAGAGCATTGATCCCCTGTTTCGGATCCAGCACATGTTTGAAACCGCCGTCTGTCCAGAAATCACAGAGACCGTCGATCGCGGAAAACCCGTTCTTTATAAATCTCGCATCTTTATCAGGGTCGATCCCGAGCGCGGTCAAAGCAACAATGACCTGCGCAGATGATTCGCTCGTCGGTTTGCCGCCGGCATCCGGAGAACAGAACCTTCCCTCCTCCGTCTGCATGGACGTCGACATGAGTTCCAGAACTTCGTCGATTACGGCCGTCACTTCCGGGTATGCCTCGGAATGATAATAAGGAGCAAGCGCCTGAAGAGCCATTGCCGTCAGATCCGGATCGGCGATCTTTCCGGCGTAATCCCACCCGCCGTCTGAAAGCCGGGCATCCAGGATCGCAGCAATCAGGTTTTCCCTGGTCGCCTGTTTTATCCCTTCGGGAGCAGCCGGAATCTCATATCGATGGCAGTCCAGCGCAAGCAGCGCGTAAATGACACCGTTCACGCCCTGTGCAGTGATTGCATCATAATCAGCCAGAGGCTGCAGAAGATCATAGCCCGCTATGTCGTGCGGATCCACACCGCATGCTGTCAGTGTCAGAACGGCTTTCGCATACTCCGTATAGTTGTATTTACTGGTATGCAGAACGCCTTTCTTCTCTTCTACATTTCTATAGACGTCGTCGAGATAAGCCTGATTAATTGAGTATCCGGCTCTCGCAAGCTCCATGGCATACCAGTAGAGATCATATCCGTATTTGGGAATATTCTCATTAAAATAAGCGTACTGGGCATCTCCGACGTTCTTATATATCCGTTCAACGTCCTGGTCGGAATACAGCAGGACCGGACGATCAGACGCTCCGGGCTCCTGCGCACCGATTATTTCAGGTTCCTTTACATCCGGGGTTTCCGCCTCCTGCGAGTCGGCCGATCCTTCCTTTAAAGGCGTTACGTTCAAATCGTCCGCAGCACCTTCCGAGATCGTCATCTCCTCGGACGGTCGTATTGCCGTTTCCGGCGCATTGTCATCCGCAAAAGCCGCTGCAGACATCAAACCGGCACACATTGAAAATGCCAGTACCGCTCCGAATGCTTTTTTCAGTATTCTCTTACTCATCTCTGTCCGTTTCCTTTCGTAGCTGTCTGTGAACGTATCGGTCAATAAAACGTTCCGCCGTCCTCATATACACAGATCGCGTCCAGCGCCAGTGCAGATTTCTCCGTTCCCATGGCGTTGGCCTCTTCATCTTCTTTCAGGTGTTTGAATCTTCCGTCTTTATAATAATATTCCATCAGGCCGTCGTAAAGGGTCTTTCCGTTCTTAATAAAGGCCGGATCGTTCAGAATATCCGTTCCTTCATTGGACAGGGCGACGATCACCTCCGCCGTAGCTTCACTGCTTCCGTAGGAACCGTCCTCTCCCTGCAGCCCGGAAAGGATCTCCTTCGCCTCCTTTACGAACGAGGCCGCATCCTCTCTGTCCTGATAGTTCAAGAGTGCCTCGATTCCGAATGCCAGATAGTCCGCGTACGACATATCTTTCTTCATTTTTTCATCGGAAAGACCTTCTATGATGAATCTGATATAATCATCCTCGTTCTCAAGCTTTATTCCGGCCGTGTGCGCCGCAATCAGCGCATAGCACGCGGAGTTCACGCCCTGATAAGTGATCCTGTCGGCTTCGTCCAGATGGCCCGTGATATCGTAGCCGGCCACGTCATGCGGATCTTTTCCGATCGCGGAAAGAGCGATGATGACCCGTTCGTACTCGGTATAGCGTACCTCATCCAGGATTCCGTCACATTCCCGCATGGTATTGCAGAGATTGTCGTAATATCTGTCGTAATAACCTTCCGGCGGCTCGGTCTCTGAAAGAGAAACGGCCTTGACGACCCATTCGCCCCCGATCGGGGAACAGGCCGGCTCGGGATAGTCTTCGATCAGCGCGTTTATGGCGAGATCTCTGATTTCCCGGATCTTTGCAGCACCGGCATTCTGACTCTCTCCGGTCTGAGACGGTATCTGTGCCCCCGCATAATCATTTTCACCGTAATCCTCGTTGTGGTAGTCGATCGTATAGTACCAGCGGATCTTCTCTCCACCGTTCAAAATGACCTTATCCGCGCCGTAATCTGCGATCTTCCCGTCGACCGTGAACATCCAGCCGCTGTACGTTCCGGCCGAAAACTCATAAATATAGCTGATTCCTTCGATATAGTGGCTGTCATAGCCCGGTGAATAACTGTATTCGATCTGGATATTGTTGTCGAAGCAGGCTTTGTCGGTCACGTCGAACACGCTCGTCTCGCCCGGATCGATCTTCACTTCCGTTTCGGCCAGAATGGTGCCGTCATCCGGGATGTAGTCGACGAGCGCCGGATCGTTGAGGCTGTCCATGTCATTGCTCAGCTGGTCGCACCGTATCTCAACGGTAACGGTGTCCGAACCCCCTGTCACCTGCCTGCTTTTTGAAGTGAACAGACTGACGGCCAGGATGACCACCGCTGCGATGAGAACTATGCCGATCACGATTTTTCTCGTCTTTTTTCGTTTGACTTTTGCCGCGAAATCCTCTTCCATTTCCTACCTCTTGTATATTCCGTATTTTATTTTCACTCTTTCCAGTTTCTTGATCATCGGTTCTCCGATCAGGAAAATGCAGACCGTCGCGGTCGCCGCATGCAGAAGGTCGTAAGGCGCACCGCTGATATATAACGCTCTCAGTGCTTCGAAGCTGACGCCGTCCGATCCCGGCGCGTTGGCGCCTGTCAGCATCGACGCAAAATTCATGATGCCGCCGTAGATGATGAACGCCGTGAAAAACGTGAACAGCGACAGCGTCAGACCGTCGATCGGCATCCTCTTTCTCTGCAGGATCACGCCGGCCAGAAGGCCTGCGGCTCCGAAGACGTAGATCCTCCACGAAAGAATGCCGGTGTCCTCCCCGGGCCAGATCAGGAAGCTGATATAGGCCAGGATCTCCGCGAAAATGATTGCCAGAAGCGGCCCCATGACCATTTTAAAGCTGCTTGACTTCAGCTCGTCCTCTTTATTCAGATTGAACGCCAGTCCCGCGAGAAATCCCAGCAGTCCCCAGCAGAACATCTGCCACGGCGTCCACATGCCCTGCCCGATAAAGAAATTCACAACGAATCTCGAAAGGGCTCCGACCAGGAAGCCGGATTCCGGACCGAGCGATATTCCGGCGATGATCACCATGGCCGTACCGATCTGGATGGGCAGAATTATATGGAAGATCAGATGTATCACAACTGTCAGGGCGCTGACCGTTCCGATCAGAACGATTTCCCTGGCCTTCGGCTTCCGGTGCTCGAACACCATGAAGAACGGCGCCATGACCAGGAAGAGCACGATGAACGAAAGCAGCAGGTACCATCCGCTGCCGAACGAAAAAATGCTCAGCGCAAGTATGACAGGTATGAAAATAAAGATGATCAGGGTCGATACGCGCAGCCGTTTCTTTCGGGCTGCTTCGACCTGGGTCATACCTGTTCCTCCACCCATGCTCTTGCCTCCTCACAGGTAATGATATCCGGTCTCCATCTGCGGACCAGTTTGTTCGCAGAGGTGGTGTAATAATTGTTGCCGCGGAAAAATTCCTTCGCCGGGCCGTAGGATGTGATCTCTCCGTCGAAAAACATCGCGCAGGTGTCCCCGCATACGGCGCAGAAATCGATATCGTGACTCACCATGAAAATGGTGGTTCCCGCCTCCGTCAGTTTTCGTAAAATCCCTCTGAGCGTCCTCTTGAAGA
>Ga0310690_10006577_pt1 | contig 15228 bp, 20 predicted proteins | sample AusTroGonzalo_MG_2_FD_207661 | JGI IMG/M metagenome (GOLD analysis project Ga0310690, IMG submission 207661) | Bovine rumen microbial communities from tropical cattle in Woodstock, Queensland, Australia - Gonzalo_04 (v2) (version 2) | ecosystem: Host-associated > Mammals > Digestive system >...
TGACCTACGTTTCCAACAACGCATCCGTCCTTCATTACCTCGAAGTGCTCGAGGGTGAGGATGTCCTTGCATCCCGTGACGGTGAATATCATGTCGGCGACCTTGACGGCATCGATCATCCTCATGACCTCGAATCCGTCCATCTTCGCCTCGATGGCCTTGACGGGATCGACCTCGGTGACGATTACCTGGGCACCCATTCCCTTGGCCCTCATGGCGATTCCCTTTCCGCACCATCCGTATCCGGCTACGACAAGGATCTTTCCCGCGACGAGCAGGTTGGTGGCGTTCATCCATCCGTCGAAGGCGGACTGTCCGGTACCGTATCTGTTGTCGAAGAGGAACTTCATCTTCGCGTCGTTGACGTCCATGACGGGGAACTTCAGCGTTCCGTCGGCGGCCATCGCCTTGAGACGTGTGACACCGGTGGTCGTTTCTTCGTTGGCTCCCTTCACGTTGGGCAGCATGTCCTTCCTGCTGGTGTGCAGCATGGTGATGAGGTCCGCACCGTCATCGATGATGAAATCTGGTCCCATGTTGAGGACAGTGTTAAGATTGTTGTAGTATTCCTCGGATGTCTCCCATTTCTTAGCGTAGACATCGAGTCCGTACTCATCGCGAAGTGCGAGGGCGACCGAGTCGTCTGTTGATAAGGGGTTGCAACTGGCCAGACGGATGTTCGCACCCGCATCGGCGAGGGTGATGGCGAGCATTCCGGTCTTCGCCTCCGTGTGGAGGGCCATTCCGATCTTCAGCCCTGCGAGAGGCTGCTCCCTGATGAATCTCTTTCTGATCTCCTGAAGCACGGGCATGTGGGTCTCGACCCAGTGCAGCTTCAGAGATCCCTGTTTAAGAAGGTCTTCCATTCAATCATCTCCCGTTTCAAAGGCCGACATCAACGAATCACAAATGTATCTGACGGTCTCACGACGGTTGTTACAGCTACTGTATCCGTTAATTACTTTAAGAATTGCCTGCTCATCGCCGCGTAATTCCGAGATGAATTGGATTATATTTTCCAATGCACGGGAAAGCTCGTCGGAGATCGGCACGGTGGCCTTGCAGGACGTACGGGAGAGAGGGTTGAGGTCTATGGAGATCACTGTCTTCCCCATGGACACCAGGGCCTCGGCGCGGTCGCCGTCCTCCAGCGGTACGACTATGACGTCGCAGTCGAAGATTCCCTCCTTGGTGCACAGGGCACGGTCGTGGTTGAGTCCGGGGATCCTGCATTCGGGCTCCCTTCCCAGAACGTTCTCGGCGCCTTTGGATTCCAGGAAGGAGATGAGTCCTTCCATCCTCTCCGGGGTCCTGTGGAACAGGTTGACCTCCATCTTGGCGGGAACAGCGTTGGCCAGTGCTATAAGCCTCTCCGGATCCAGCACCGCTGCGTTGCCGTTCACGCATACCACGGGGTTCTTGGCCTTGAGCAGATAGGCTGCTGCGGCCTTCTCGGCCTCCAGCGCAGGAGCGATGCTCTTCTCTCCCATCAGATAGTCGTAGGCCTCCCCTCTTCCGTGGGAGATCAGTCCGGTAGGGGTCACGAGACCCTCTTCCACCATCTGTACCAGATATTCCCTTGTCATCAGGGATTTGTATCTAGGGTGATCCTTAGGTATGTCCATTCGATCTTCCTCTCATCCGCTTCGAAAACGGATACTTTGATACCCCCACCGCGTATGTGATTCATATACTGTTCGAGTGCGGGGCCATGTGGATGAGTAACACGAATGCCCTCAAAAATATGTCTATCCGAAGTCGCAACCCTTTATGTACGGAATCCGCTCTGTCCAATCAACATGCCCGAAATCCGTGTAGTCATCGTAGGCCCCAAGTACGAGGGGAACGTAGGAGCTATCGCCAGATCCATGGCTAACTTCGATGTGAAGGAACTCTATCTCGTGAATCCCTGCGAGATCGGGGACGACGCCTACCGCAGATCCAAGCACGGAGCGGACCTTCTTGATAATGCGGTGGTGGTCAATTCCCTGGAGGAGGCGACTGCCGACTGTTTCCTCGTCGTAGGTACCAGCGGAGTGGTCACCAAGGGCGACAGCAACTACACGAGAGTACCTGTGCCAGTAAGGGAATTCGCAGAGCACTGCAGAGGCTATACCGAGAAGATCGCGGTGGTCTTCGGAAGGGAGGACATCGGACTCCTCCAGGACGAGCTGAACTACTGCGATGTGCTTATAACGATACCCGCAAGCGACGAGTACCCCATCCTGAACCTCTCACACGCAACCCATACAGTCCTCTACGAATTCTTCATGGCGATGCACAGCGAGCCCAGGAGGTCGGAACCCGCGGACAAGAGGGAGAAGGAGATGATGTTCTCATACTTCGGCGACCTCCTCGATGCGATAGACTATCCTAAGGAGAGAAGGGCCAACACCACAGTGATGTTCAGAAGGATGATGGGCCGCGCGGTACCGTCCAAGCACGAGTACAACACGATAATGGGTGTATTCGGAGATGCCTCCAAATTCCTGAAATACGGAAAACCTTGGGAGAAAAAGAAGAATTGATGAGCCCTTCAGGGCCCATCGGGTTTCATGGTGCCTCTTCCGGATAGAATCTACTGGTTACTTCTTCGCGGATATCTTCCGGCACTTTGCAGATCAATACAGCCTCAACCACCGAAGTGTCGAAATGCTCTTTGACACTCTCGACCGTCCTTGTATATTCATCCACTCTCCTATCATTGACAGAAGATGTTGCCTCTGGACCTCCCGGCCCTCCTCCTTTGCCCGGCATGGTGTTTCCTCCTTGCGTTAATCTACCACCTAACTGGATATAATAAAAATGTTAGAGTTACAAAAGATGCGCCGATACCGTCATAATTTATAAATGATTTAAATAATCGACACGCTCAAAACGAGCTTACCGCTTTGAAGACTATGACTTTGGAATCGTCCTTGTCGGATCTCCTGATGACTTCGGGCATTATCCCGTGGTCCATGACCATCTGATCCCTGAGATAATCCATTTCCGCGGAAGATGTGCGGTTGCCTACCAGTATGATGCAGCTCTGCTTCTCCGTGTTGTTGTCGAAGAGCATCGTGTCCCATGCCTTGCGTACCGCGTTTATCGGAAGGACGTCTGTTGCCGAGGAGAATGCGTACATCCTCTCCTGGAATGTTGTGAAAAAAGGGCCGTCCATGGTCTCGATGATGGATTCGATGGACTTCATCACGAGCCTGTTCATCATCCTCAGGAAATCATCCAGTCTGCGGTCCTTGATATCATCGTACACCTCCATGGATCTGGTCATGTCGAAGACCAGGCTGACGTCCGAGATCGATGTGATGTCCGATAGGGTCTTGGAAGCCCTCTCGCGGCGCTCCGCCTCTATCGCCATGGGCATTCCAAGAACTGATACGACCTTGCAGTTACGGTCCCTGGCACATCTTATGACCGTCCTTACGATATCCGTTCCCAGCTCGCCGCCGAGGATACAGAACGGGATGACTATGCGGTAGTTCCCGATGGCCTTCTTGATGGCCTCCGGATCATCCAAGGCGATGGTAGACTCCTTGTTGGAAAGATGCACCTGCGGCGTGGTCTGCAGATCCTCGGAATCGTGGACGACATTGAAAGCCGCCCCTCCGCATGCAACAAGCACCACGTCGCCCATATCTATCCGCATGCTTACGGGATATAATTGCATGTTCCCGTACAGACGTGAAAAATGACTCGAATTATTGTGAATAAAAGAAACCACAAGGGTGTGGTAAGTGGTTTGTATTGACTCTTAGAATCAACTGACGTTCATCCGAAGAGTGCAGAGAGACCTGCTGCTGCATCCTCTTCGCTGACCTGCTCAACCTCGGGTTCCTCGGCTGCGGCGGGTGCTGCGGCTGCTGCGGGGGCGGCTCCGGCTGCGGGTGCTGCTGCGGGCGCGGCAACTGCTGCGTTCGCGATAGCATCTGCGATGTCCACTCCCTCAAGGGATGCAACCAATGCTTTGATCTTTGCTGCGTCAGCGTCGACTCCGGCGGCTGTGAGAACTGCCTTAACTGCGTCCTCGGTGATGTCTTTGCCAGCAGAGTAGAGCACCATTGCGCTGTAGATATACTCCATTTAATTCAACTCCTTTAATTTCATCCGAAGAGTGCTGAGAGGCCTGCTGCTGCATCCTCCTCACTTACTTCCTCGGGTTCATCCTCTTTCACACTCTCAGCGGGTGCGGCCTCGACGGCTGCGGCGACGGGTGCTGCTGCAGCAACGGCTCCTGCCCTTGCTGATACAGAGTCGCTCTGGTATCCGCTTGCTGTAGCGACGGCGAGCATCTGGGCGTCTGCCTTTGCTACGAGTGTCTTGATACTTGCTTCGTTGGGTATCGCGGCTGCGACGGAGACTGCAACAGTCTGCCTGAATGCCTTGGTGATCAGCATCGGGGTCGTCATCTTAGTGGGGAAGGCGATCTCAACACCGAGTGCAAGTGCATTGTGCGCTGCCGTAGCGAACATGTTAGCGTAGTAATCCTCGGGTATGTCCAGAACATCCTTGTGGTAGACTGTTCCGTCCTCGTAGGCGGCCCTGAGGTCAAGTCCTACGACCATGGGAAGGATCTCGAGCTTGGGAAGCATTGCTGCGACGTTCGCGGGAACGGGCTCGCCCTGCTTGACAAGGGGTGTGTCCTTCTTGATTACTATCTTTCCTCCCTCAATTGCTGCGGGAAGGCCAATCTTCTGAAGTTCTCCGATAATCGGGCCGGGTCCGAATGGTGTCGGTCCCTTGGGTACAACGATATCGATGGGGGCCAGCTGTCCGGGTTTGGCGGGAGCGGGTGTCATGGTCTTCTTCAGGACTCCGAAGAGCTTGAAGGGGTCCAGGTCAGTTGTGATAATTGCACACTGTCCATCGATATTCTCCTTGAGGGCTTCGATTCCAGGTTTGTCAGCCGCTGCCTCGTCGAGGGCCAAGAGCATGAGCTTGTTCTTGGTCATCTTGAGTTTGGCGTGAGCCCTGAGTGTTGCCCTCATGGCCTGGATCTGCTGTCCGGGGATGCTCTGCATGTCGACGACTGCGACAACAGGTGCCTCGCGCATATCCTGTACCAGCTCGCTAACCAGATCCTTCTTCCAAGTTGCGACGTGTGCCATCTTTAAACCTCCTTACAGAATCTTCTCCGAGGGACCCATCGTGGTCTTAACATACGCGGATGCGATGTTGTGCCTTCCCTTTTCAAGGTGAGCCTCGACACGCTTGAGGACAAGCTCGATGTTGTCGGCAATAGCCTCAGCATCCATGTCGACGCTTCCGACGGGTGCGTGGAATGTCTTCCTGTCTTTCGTTCTGATGGACACAGACTTGCGGAGACCGTCGATCATTGCAGAGGGATCAGCTCCCGGTGCAATTGGTTTCGGCATCTTTCCGCGAGGACCCAGAACAGTTCCCAGTCTCTTACCGACCTGAGCCATCAGAGGTGCCTCAGCGATGAAATAAGTGGTGCTGTTCGCGATCTTCTTAGCCTGTTTCTTGTCGTCTGCGATCGCTCCGAGTTCCTCGGGGGTGATCACAAGATCGGCCACGTCCTTGGCTTTCAAGGCAAGTTCGCCACCACCAATCACAGTGATCCTCACTGCCTTTCCCCTTCCGTTCGGGAGAATGATATCCTCCTGGATACGGTTCTTGGGGATAGTCAGATCGACATCCTTGAGATTGATGGCCAACTCAACCGTCTCAGTAAAGTTGCGCTTCTTTGCACTCTCGAGTGCTTTCTGCACGGCCATTACGGTTGGTTTTTCTGCCAATACAATTCCTCCTGTAGTGCTTGCGAGCCTTGCGGCTCTCCTACAAGTAGGACTCCGTAAAAAGACCTGATATATAAAGGTTATATAGAATATAATAGTAAAATAAAGGGGCAAAAGCCCCCTTGAATGGTTTTATCTCAGAACTGGGAGTCGTACTCACCGGCTTTAACGGCCTTGGTGAAGTCCTTGGGTCCCTTTCCATCGATTGTGACACCGATGGCGACACATGCTCCGGCGACCTCGAGGACCCTTGCCTTGAGTGTCGCTCCGAGGAGATCGTCCTGCTTCATGTTGGCGATCTTCTTTGCCTGGTCGAGTGTCAGGTTTCCGACCTTCTCGGTCCTGGCGTTGTGTGCTCCGGACTCTACTCCGAGCTCTCCCTTGATCAGTGCGGACACGGGAGGTGTTCCGACCTTGACGTCGAATGTCTTGTCGTCGTTGATCAGGATCTTGACGGGGACCTTCATTCCCTCAAAGTCCTTTGTCTTCTCGTTGATCTTCGCGATGACCTGACCGATGTTCACTCCTTTCGGACCCAGTGCGGGACCGAGCGGTGGACCTGCGGAAGCGCGTCCTCCATCCACCAATGCCTCAACAGTATCTACCATTGCTCATTTCTCCTTTTCAAGTAGTCTGACACTGTCTCCTTTGACAGTGACAGGTATAGGGACCATGGCTTCGATGAGCTCGACAGTGATCTCCTCTTTGCCCTGATCGATCTGCTGCACCCTTGCTTTCTCTCCCTTGAAGGGACCGTTGACGAGTTCGACTATGTCTCCCTCAACGATTCCTACTACAGCGGATACGGGGGTGAGATAGGGGCTGATCTCGCTGATATCCGCTTCGCCGTCGATGAAGTTCCTGGCCTTTTTGATGTCCCTGGAAAGTTCACGGACGCGGTCTGTGTTCATACCTTCTACGAACACGTATCCTCTGAGTCCCGCGGGGCTCAGAATCGCATAGATGTCCTTATCTTTCGACTTGTTCGCCTTGGATGCCAACTCGTTCGCGACGGTCTTCTCCTGGTCGATCTGCGTCTTAAGGACCATTATGGACTGCTGTGCTACGGCTTCGAAGACTATCGTGTCGATGCCGTCGTCGGCGTCGGCGGTGATTGTGGTCTTCACGGAGTCTCCGTACCTTGCTCCGTTCGGACAGATGACCTCGAGCCTGAGCTCCTTGGGGTTCTTGTCCGGGATGTCGATCTTGACTTCGGTCTTGCTAGTGTCGTTCGTCCAGATCTCTCCCTCTGTGGCATCGTACAGGTTGACGGTCCACTCGGGAGCGTTTTCCGCATCGGGTCCGGCTACGACTGAGAACGAGAGTTTCGCTTTGTTCGCACCCGAAGTGATCTTGAACGGCCAGCTTACGATACCGCTGGCTGCAACTTTCTTCAGATTGTTCTCACCAGTGAACATCATGATTATGACCTCTTCAGAAGTATGTCGGCAGGATGGTCATTAACCACCAAATGGCGAATCCGACAAATCCGATGACAAGGATACCTGCGGCTGTGATGTATACAGTCTTCTTGTACTCATCCCTGCTGGGTGTGCGTGCCATCTTGATGATTCTTCCGTACTTTCCCTTTCCGAGTCCGCGTGCTTTCGTCTCGAACTCGTCCTGAAGGTCTTCGTACGATGATTCCTTTTCATCTGCCATTTTATCGTTCTCCAATCGGTCATTAGACCGTTTCCGCTGTGCTTGCTTTCGCTGACGCGATAACTACACAGAACAGACCCTCTATCTAAGATGTGATTATAAAGATTTCCCATCCTTATAGGTAAATATCTACTGCTTTTTTACTATAATATATAAAGAGCTGGATTTCGTACGGACATTGTTTCCTGATTCCGTTGGGTTCTTTATAACACCGCATCGGTTTCCTTCATAATGAATGGACAACTCCCGTCCAACCCAGAGAAGAAGACCCGCCTGACCACGCTCGATCTGGTGAAGGGTGCGGCCATAATCGGAGTAGTTATCTTCCACGTGGCTCTGACCCAGGCACACGGCCCGGACCCCGAGACCGCGACAGGGATCGGGCTGATGACATTCAAGAGCATCCCTTACTCGCTGCTCTGCACCTTCATCGTCATATCGGGATACTTCTACGTCTCAGAGAGGAGCTTCTTGGAGAACGTCAGGAGAAGGGTCCTCAAACTGGCAGTCTATCTGATCGTTGCGATAGTTGTGCTGACCTCGCTGATGTATCTCATCCTCTGGATCCAAGGAGGATACGACCTGGAGCTGTCCCAACTTTGGGATGTCATCTGGGAGAACGTAATCGGAAGGGGTGCATTCAAGACCTTCGATGAGATATCCGTCTACGGCGGGTTCGTTCTGGCGCCCTTCGAGGTCACCCACCAGATGTACTACCTGCAGATGCTGGTGGTCGGCTATTTGATCTTCTATGCCATAGTCGACAGGGTGATAGACGATTCGAGAAAACTGTTCGCCGCGGCGTTCATTCTCATGACTATGACCGCAGCCTATGTGGAATTCGTAGGAGTGGTCCTTCCGTTCTATGCGCACCTCGGCCCGATGGCCGCCGGATTCCTTCTGATAGGAGCCTACCTGTCAAGGATCCAGTTCGTCCAATGGCTGGAGAGCGCCGCTCATGACAAGAGATACTGGGGACTGTTCGTGCTGGCGACTGTGACGGCATTCGGTCTGTGCTTCATAACGCCACAGGACGCGTCCATCGTCCTCTGCCACTTCGGACCGTTCGGCGGCTGGTCGCTCTATTCGTTCGCGGTCCTCTCGCTCGCAGGGGGCGTGATGTTCATGTACATCTTCTCCTGGTTGAGGAACGTCAAGGTTGCCGTCAAGACCCTGGGGACAGTAGGGCTGTTCTGCATATCCGTCTACATCCTCCACATGTTCGTGGCCAAATGCCTGGTCGCACCCTTCGTGACGTTCGACACCACGACGTGGATACCTATCGGTACCGTTGCCGGAATAGCGCTGGCACTGATCACTGTGGCCGTAATAGTATGTGCCGCGAAGATCTACTACGCATACAGTGACGGAAAGTTCCGTAAGTCTTCCAACTGAGGATCCGAACTGTCCCCGGAACACGGATAGACATCGTGTGAGATGTATCGAATGCCAGCGGTAAATTGTGACCGCACCGCTAATGTATATATAGCAGGGCTTATTTCGGTCAAATATCCTACGGGGGTTATTAGAATGGAAGAGATTCTTTGCAACGTAGAACTTGTGAAAGAGAACAATGATTTTGTCGTCAGGATCCAGAGTGATCTCGGCGGAGTAAGGGAATACAAATCGATGAACTTTGAGGAAGTCCTCGACCAGATGGTCCAGGATCTTCAGGAAGAATTCGAGACATTCTGATCAGCGGGTCGATACCATGGCAGACAAAGTCAAGCAGATAACAGACGTTCTCGACATGCTCGCAGAGGACACTTCCATCCCCAGAAACATCAGAAAAGGCGCAACAGACGCAAAGGCAAGGCTCCTCGACACGAAGGAACCCATGGACGTCCGCGCAACCGGTGCGATCGTCATCCTCGACGACCTCGCTAACGACCCCAACATCCCGATGCACGGCAGGACCTTGATCTACCAGGTCATGAGCCAGCTCGAGATGATTAGCCAGGGTAACTGATTTTCATCTCTTCCTATCATTTTCCGGGGCGTATGCCCCGGCATCAATTCTTTCTAACAATTCATTTGTCAAGGACAATTCTGTAGACGGTCCCCCGCGATTATCGATACCGTCGAAGATTCTGAAAATGGAAAGTGGTTGGTAAATGGTTTGACGGTTTCCCGGATCAGCTCTTGAGAACGACCACGAGGAAGATACCGACAGCGATCATAGCTCCGACAGCGATACCGATCAGGTTGATGATACCGCTGATGAAGACATCCCAGAGAGGGATCTCTTTGAAAATTTCGATGTCGCTGCAGTTGCAAAGCCAGATCCAGATTCCGAGTAAGGCAATGCCTATGACGGTCATGATTCCGCCGTAGATCTTGGCCTTTCCTGCTCCGAACGATGCGGCCATGAGACCTGCGAGGATCAGAACGATGGAGAAGGCCATGACGATCAGACTGACGAAGTCCATTGACCAGATTTCTAGTGCCATGTGTGTCTCTCCGTACTGCCCGTAAGACGGGCGTAATATAACTGGGAAGAAACTAAAACTTATATAATGTTTTAGAGAGGACTTAACCGCTGGAAATCACGGCGGAGAAGCCCTTCCAGACGTGAACTGACAGACATTCAAAAGACCTTAAAGACGCCTTCATTTCCACTGGAAAATCTTACCAGATTTGTCCATGGATAGTCCATCCAGCCACCGAAAAAATTAGTCAATTCGCTTATATATATGAAGAATCGAAAAAGCTAATGTCATATAAAGAAAACGTGAATCTTTATATATGCGATATGTATAACCTCGGTTATAGGTAAAATTACCATCGGCGGAATTGAACTATGGATTTTTTGGGAAAGGTCACGGAGTTAACAGCAGACGGCAGGATTATCGTAAAATGCTCTGAAACTCCCGAGATCGGAGAATCCGTATTCGACTGCAAAGAGAACAGGATAGGTATCGTCAAAAGGGTGTTCGGACCGGTGGACGGCCCTTATGCATCCGTGGAGACGAAGACCACACTAACAGACAAAATCCGCGGTACCGACCTTTATACCAGAGGGGGAAATAAGCATGGTAAAGCAAAAGGAAGGAGCAGAAGAAATTGAGGTATGTCCCGAGTGCGGAAGCCACCACCTCGTACGTGATTATGAGCGCGGAGAGCTTCTGTGCGAGGACTGCGGACTGGTGCTTGACGACCAGTTCATAGACCAGGGTCCCGAGTGGAGGGCTTTCGATGTCGAGCAGGGTGAGAAGAGGGCCCGTACCGGAGCCCCGATGACCTACACGATCCACGACAAGGGTCTCTCTACCGAGATCTCATGGAAGAACAAGGATTCATACGGAAAGAGCATCCCTACCAGGAACAGGGCCCAGCTGTACAGGCTCAGGAAATGGCAGAGAAGGATCCGTGTATCAAATGCGACAGAGAGGAACCTCGCGTTCGCACTGTCCGAGCTGGACAGGATGGCATCCGCAATGGGACTGCCCAGGAACGTAAGGGAGACCGCTGCTATGATCTACAGGAAAGCTGTCAACAAGAACCTGATCAGAGGAAGGTCCATCGAGGGAGTCGTTGCAGCATCGCTGTACGCAGCATGCAGACAGTGCGGTGTCCCCAGGACCCTCGACGAGGTCGGTAACTCCAGCCGTGTCGGAAGGAAGGAGATCGGAAGGACCTACCGTTTCATGACACGCGAGCTGAAGCTCAAGCTGATGCCTACCAAGCCCCAGGACTACGTCCAGAGGTTCTGTTCCGAGCTCAAGCTGAGCGGAGAGGTCCAGTCCAAGGCCGCAGAGATCCTCAAGGATGCGTCCGAGAAGGAGCTCACGTCCGGAAGGGGACCCACCGGAGTCGCCGCCGCTGCGATCTATATCTCATCGATCATGTGCAACGAGCGCAGGACCCAGAGAGAGGTCGCGGATGTAGCCGGTGTGACCGAGGTCACCATCAGGAACAGATACAAAGAGCTCACAGAGAAACTGGGTATCGAGATCCAGCTCTGACCAGAAACCCAGGGGGTTCGTACCCCCTGTTCTTTTTTTCGATTCTATTAAATAGTGACTTGACCGATTTCGGAGTCATGGGAAGCGCATTCAAGGTTCAGCTCTTGGAGACCTTTGCAGCCCTGATCACTGCAGCTTTCGGTCTTGTCGCCGCTCTTGCATGGAACGAGACGATCAAACAGGCAGTAGCAGCAGTTTTCGGAACAGAGGATGACCTGCTCGGACTCACAGTCTATGCGATCATCGTCACTGTTCTTGCCGTCATCATGACCCTCCTCATCGCCAGGGCACTCGGCAAGGCAAAGGCAGCTCTCGCTGAAGAAGAAGAAAAAGAATGAAACAAACAGGCGCTGCGGCGCCTTCTTTTCTTTGGCTCTCTACGAAAGTGTGTGGAAACACACCTCGCTCTGTGATCACGGAACTGCCGTTCCGTTCTCCATCCATCAGCTCAACGACTGAACACCTTGCAGGCCCAAGGTGAGGATGTTGCATGCCGCGTTCTAATCGCGGTCGACATCCAGACCGCACAGCGGGCATCTGTGCCTGCGGTCCGACAGGACCTTGGGCACCGATGCTCCGCATTGAGAACACAGCTGGGATGTGTACGCGGGATCCACCTTCACCAGACGGACACCAGCCTCCTCCGCTTTGTATCCCAGGATGAATATGAATCTGCTCCAGTTCGCATCCCTGAAGGATTTCCTCATGCCTTTGGATCTGCTCTTACCGGCGAGCCCTTTGATATCGAGGTCCTCCATGATTATCGTATCGTATTGCTCCACGAGGTCGTTCACGACCCCGTAGAGGTAACCTTTCTTCACGTTCTTCAGCCTCTCGAAGGCATGGAACAGTCTCTGACGGTACCTCTCCCTCTGTGACGATCCCTTCTCGTATTTCGCCATCTTCCTGAGAAGTCCGGATATCCGCCTTTCGGCTTCGATGTATCCTTTCTGATTGGGATACTCCTTGCCGTCGGATGTGACGACCATGTTCTTCAATCCCATGTCGACCCCGACCGATTGACCGGATGTGCCGCGTGTCCTGAATCTTTCGCCGTCTTCCGCCGGCGGAACTGATTCGTATGTCAGTATCGCCGTCCAGCGGTAATTCGGACCTGCCCCGTTCCTCTTTATCGTGCATGTCTTGAGGATACCATCCATCTTCCTGAATCCTTTGAACGGAACACGGCCGATCCTGCTCAGTTCAAGATGTCCCGGATTCACTCTGAATCCGTTCTGGGTGTATGTCATGGAATCGTATCTCCTCCATGACCTGAATCTCGGATGGCCCGCATGCTCCGGATCCGTCTTCACGCGCCTGAAGAATCCGTCATAAGCTTTGCTGAGACGATGGGGTACATCGGCAAGCACCTGCGAATACGGGATCTTCAGTTTCGGATCCTTCTTCTTCATCTCCGGGAGCATGTTCTGGAGATCGAAACGGGAAGGGTGCTTTTCACCGTTCTCGTAGCATCCTTTGCAGTATTCCAGGAGACGGTTGTACAGATCGCAGCAGATGGACAGATGTTCCATCATGATCCTCTCCTGTTCCCTGTTGGGATACAGCCTTATGACCAACGATCTGATCCGCTTATCCTTCAATCTGCAGCCTCCGATACATCATCCTCCTATCGGTATAAGAAGCTGAGAAGGGGAGGTGAGTGAAAGTCCAGAACGGAAATCTCTGGAGTAAATCTAAGAACCCTAGAGAACCCCAATCATCTGGCCGCCGTTACGGATCCCGTATCCGGACTAGCTTTCTTAGAATCCGGCGAGTGAAAGTGGAGTGAAAGTCCGGAAACGACAAGATGATAGTTTCAGATAATCGGGACCTATTTCCACACACTTTCGTACAGAACCTTTTCTTTTCAATCCATCATTTTCCGGGGACCAGCCCGGGCTTGTACCATTCGAACTCCAGATACTGTATCGAATTGCCCTTGACCATAGCGAAGAGGATCTCCTTCTTCACTCCGCCGGAAAGCCTTACCGTCCTGGAGATGTCAGGCCACATCTTGGTGACCTCATAAGGGACGGCGTGCACCAGGAACCTTGCGTGGCAGTTGTCCGGATCGTCCTGATAGACCCTGAAATGGGTACCGTACTTGAATCCCGCCTTGACGACCAATCCCCTCTCGCGGAGGTCGGTGTAGACCTTGAGACGGTTCTCGAACTCATCCTGCTGGCACACTGCATATTCAAAGAGATCGTCGTAGTCGAATTCCTTGGAATCTATATCCTTGACGGTAAGTCTTCCCTTGCCTATGAGGTAGCAGGCCTCGGCCAATGAGAGCTGATAGGAACCGTTGATCATCTTCCCGAAGAAGCCATACTCGCGCAGGAAGTTGCACTGAGCCTGATCAAACACGAAGACACGGTCGCTCATGAGCACACCTTCGGCGCTGCCCTTGATGTCATTGGGGAAGACCTTGCCTGCGGGATCCTTGACGTGCAGCTTGTAGTATGTGACGTCGCCTTCCTCGTCGACCACTCCGTACAGGAGATTCTTCCTCCTGTCGTTGGTCTCCTTGGTACCCTCAAGGGATTCGGACGCATCTAAGACGCTCCTCTCGGATACCGCCCTGAGCATGTATGCCGGACGGGAATCGGACTGCCTCTTGCCGGCCCCGAAGACCGAGAGATCGTAATTGCCGGATTCCTGCTTGACCACCAGCCCTCTTCCGAGCCTGATGTCCCTGTATGTGATGTAGAGGATGTCGAAATCCTCTATCATCGTGGAAGAAAGCATGAAAAGCTCCTCGAATGACAGCTTCCTGTCGCCGTCGAAGACATCCAGCTTGCCTATCTCTGTGAGCAGGCACGCCTCCAGCATATCGAGGTCGACACCGCCGCCCCTGCGAGGGTAGCCGTAGTTGCCCTTGCCGTACAGGCGGTTGCCGTCCGTCTGGTCCTTGACGGTTACATAGTCGTCGATGAGCTCTCCTTTCATCGGCCTCATGTAGAGGTCCAGGATTATATATTCTGCTGGGGGCCGGTTGTTGATTATTCCATCGGTCCATCACGTACTTTCTACAGCCGTTCGAAACAACAAATACATACATTTTTATAGAAGTTCTGGTCTATTATCGACTAGTGAACTAACGGTTAACAACCGAGTGATCAACATGAACGACATCGACGAGCTGCTATCAATCATAGAGAACCCGACGAGGAGGAAGATCCTGGAGTACCTCACGAGAGAGCCCAGCTATCCCCTCCAGCTGTCCAAGGACCTTGGTATCAGCCAGCAGGCCGTCATGAAGAATCTGGCACTGATGGAACAGACGGGGATGCTGATGAGCTATCCCGAGGTCAGCAACAAAGGTCCGTCGAGGACGGTATACGTCCCCAAGTCCCAATTCACCCTGGTGATAGACCTCCACGACAACATGTTCACCGCACGCCTCATACCGGCGGACGATGACGTGAAAGAGGAAGCGGACATCGAGGGGATGGACGAGGCCATGGAGCGCATCAGACAGATAGATTCGCAGATCGAGGAGTTGGACCGGCAGCGTTCAGCGATGCTGAAAGAGCGCAATTCCATAATGGCATGGCTCAACCACGCGATACGCCAGGTGGAGGATCCGGAGAAGAGGAAGGAGCTCTACAGCAGATTGGACGATAACGAAGAGAAGGAGGCCTGAAGATGGTTAGCGAGAAAGCAATCAAAGTAGCGGAACTCAGGGCAGGCGAGACCGGAAGAGGCATCGCCAGGATGGACCCCGAGCTCATGACGATCCTCGGCATCAGGGTCGGGGACATAGTCCAGATAGACGGTAACAAGAAGACGGCCGTCAAGGTACTGGAAGGTTACCCCGAGGATGCGAACAGGGGTATCAT
>Ga0310690_10006578_pt1 | contig 15228 bp, 14 predicted proteins | sample AusTroGonzalo_MG_2_FD_207661 | JGI IMG/M metagenome (GOLD analysis project Ga0310690, IMG submission 207661) | Bovine rumen microbial communities from tropical cattle in Woodstock, Queensland, Australia - Gonzalo_04 (v2) (version 2) | ecosystem: Host-associated > Mammals > Digestive system >...
CGCGCCGGCGCCGAAGCGCTCGACAGGGTAATGCACTACTGCCGCGAGGCGGGGATAAGGTATCTTACGGTCTACGCCTTTTCGACCGAGAACTGGAAGCGGTCAAAGGCGGAGGTCTCCGGGCTCATGGCGCTTCTTTCGAACTACATCCGCTCGAAGAAGAAGGAGCTTGTCGCGAACGGAGTGCGCTTTCGCGTCGTCGGGCGCCGCGCCGACCTTTCGCCGAAGATCCAGAAGGAGATCGCCGCGCTCGAAGAGGCGACGAAGGAAGGTGAGTTCACTCTTGCCGTCGCGCTCAGCTACGGCGGCCGCGCCGAAATCGTCGACGCGGCGAATGCGTGGAGGCGCGAGAATCCCGAGGGCGAGCTTGACGAAGAGTCGTTCAGGGCGTATCTCTACGCGCCTGACATCCCCGATCCCGATCTCATAATCAGAACGAGCGGCGAGCTCAGGACGAGCAACTTCCTCCTCTGGGAGTCGGCCTACAGCGAATACTATTTTACAGACGTCCTCTGGCCTGACTTCGGCAAGGAGGAATTCGAAAAGGCGATGGAAGCCTTTGCAAAGCGCGAAAGACGCATGGGAGGTAGGCTTAAATGATGAATCCTGTACTTAAGCGGACGATTACGGGCATAGCGGTCGGAATGGTTGTGCTCTTTGCGATCCTGTTCGCTCCGATACAGGTGTTCCCCTGGGTGATCGGCGTGCTGGCGCTCCTCGCTTTCGCGGAATACGTTGCGCTTCTTAAGAAAAAGGTTTCGCTCTTCTCCCTTGCCGGCATTCTCATGCTTCTTGTCGGCTTCGCCGCGGTGTTCGGCGGGCTTGGGGCGCTTGGGGCGACAGCCCTCAAGGCGGGGACTCCGATGCGCGGCAACCTGATGCTTCTCTACGTCGTCATGATCGTCAAGTTCTCGGATGTCGGCGGCTTTGCGTTCGGGCTGTCGTCCGCAAAGCTCATGAAGGGCGGGAACCACAAGATGTGCCCCTCGATCTCGCCTGCGAAGAGCTGGGAAGGAATGGCGGGAAGCATCTTCGCCTCTTGCTTCGTTTCCCTTTGCTGGATGCCGTGGGGTACGGGCTATTCGATCGCGAAGACGCTTGCCTTGGGAGCGACCGCCGCCGTCGTCGGAACATGCGGCGACCTCGTAGAGTCGAAGTTCAAGCGCTGGGTAGGGGTCAAGGACTCCGCGGCGCTCAAGATCACGAACGGGATGGGGGGCCTCCTTGATATGTTCGACTCGCTTATCTTCGCCCCCGCGGTCCTCTACGCTTTCCTGTAGGAGGCTATCTTTTCGCCGCAGAAGACCCGCGTCTCGAGTCCTGCGGCGGAGTTGGCCACCAGGTCGCTGTCGTATTCAAGCTGACCTGCCTGGGAAATCAGCATTACGGTCGACCCCCCAAACTTGAAGTATCCCTTTTCGTCGCCTTTCTTGTGCTCGGTTCCGGCGTAGGTCTGGACGATAGTCCCTACGCCGAACGCCCCTACGTCAACCATCCAGAACCTGCCGAAAGGCCCCTCGCATGCGACGATGTGCCTTTCGTTGTCGGCATAGAGGTCGGGGCGGCGCGCTATGGCGATCGGGTTTACGGAATGGTATTCCCCCTTTACGGTGCGCGGCGCGGAGGGCGTAAGGCAGTCGCAGGGAAAGTGGAAGCGGTGGTAGTCGACCGGGGCGAGACGAACGACGGCGATATCGTAGAGCCCCCCGGGAACGTCCGACGCCAGGTCGGGCGAGAACACCTGGCGAAGCCGGCGCGTCGCGCCCTTGAGCGGGAAGGGGATGTCGGCGTCGGCGTTAAGATACAGCATGAGCCGCCCGTCCGCAGGGCTGGTGAAACCCTCGCCGAGTGGGCGCGAGCCAGGCTTCAGGCGACGTGTAAAGAATTCATTGAAGCTATTGTATTCTTCGATAGGCTTTTCGGCCTCTTCGGCGAGGCACCCGGGGATCGATGCGAGAGAGCGGATCGCCTTCCTGGAGCGCGGCGAATCGTAGTATAGCCCCATCACGGCGGAGATGGCCTTCGAGCCGAAAAGAAGCGGCCAAAGGGTCCTCCCGAGCAGCGTCTCGTATGCGAACTTGAGGGCCCCGTCGCCCATCACGCTTTCCGTGACGCGCTCGCCGGTCTTGCGGTCTACGTATACAACCTGGCTCATTGCGGGAACTTCGGCATCGGCGAAAAGCGAGCGGCGAGAAGCGCGAGCTGCGTCCGCAGCGAATCGCGTATCGGGTTGAAGTGGCTCGTTCGGTTGCCCTCGAGGTAGACGGTCTTGATCCGCACCTGCATGGGCTTCGCCTTCATGCGCGCCGCGGCGACGAGCATCCGGCCCTCGTATTCGTAGCGGTCGCCCTTCATCTCGCACAGGGCCGGGAGGAACTTCGCCGGAATGCCGCGGAGTCCCGTCTGGGTATCGTATATCATCGCGCCCGTGAGAAGGAAGAAGAACCAGCGCGACCAGGCGTTGCCGAAGCGGCTCCTCAAGGGAACGTTGCCGTCGAACCCCCTCACGCCGAGGGTGAAGCGGTCGGGATAGTCCAAGACCGACTTTGCGACTGCCGCGATATCCTCGGGAAGATGCTGTCCGTCGGCGTCCGCGGTAACGACGCCCTCCACATCCGGGAAAAGCGTCGGAATCTCAGCGAAGGCAGTCTTGAGCGCGGCACCCTTGCCGCGGTTCACGTCGTGGCGAAGGAGCTTTACGCCGTCCATCCACGCCACGCGCTCGAAGACGGGGTCGGCCGTCTTGGAGCCGTCGTCTATCACAACGATGCGGCCGAAGTCCTTTTGAAGGGATTTGATGAGCTCAAGGAGCGAATCCTCGGGCTCGTATGCGGGAATCACAATTGCGATCTTGTTCCTCATGACGGACATTATACCAAAAAAATATGGTATAATATGCGGTCAATTTCAGGAGCTAGAAAGAAATGCATCCATATCGCACGCATACATGCAATGAACTCCGCGCTTCGGACGCGGGCAAGACTGTCAGGCTTTCAGGCTGGATGTTCCGCCTTCGCGACCACGGCGGAATCCTCTTCGTGGACCTCCGCGACCACTACGGCCTGACCCAGATCGTGGTCCACCCGAGCCGCAGCTTCTTCGGCCTTGTCGAAAAGGCCCACCTCGAGAGCGTCATAACCGTGACCGGCGAGGTAAAGCTGAGGACCCCAGATACGATCAACCCCGATCTCCCGACCGGCGAGATCGAGATCGAGGCCAACGAGCTCGTCATGGAGGGTGCCAGCGAAGTCACGCCCATCTACGTTCCTGACGAGAAGGCCGACGAGTCCGAGGACGTCCGTCTCAAGCACCGCTACCTCGACCTTCGCCGCGAGAAGCTCCACAACAACATCATCCTCCGCTCGAATGTGATCAAGTTCCTTCGCGAGAAGATGTGGGAGAAGGGCTTCAACGAGTTCCAGACGCCGATCCTCACGGCGTCCTCGCCCGAGGGTGCGCGCGACTACCTCGTGCCGAGCCGCATCCACAGGGGAATGTTCTACGCCCTGCCGCAGGCGCCGCAGATGTTCAAGCAGCTCTTGATGGTCTCCGGCTTCGACAAGTATTTCCAGATTGCGCCCTGCTTCCGCGACGAGGCCGCGCGCGCCGACCGCAGCCCCGGCGAATTCTACCAGATGGATATCGAGATGAGCTACGTCACGCAGGACGAGATCTTCGCGGTCGTCGAAGACGTCGTCTCCGCGACGTTCCGCAAGTTCTCGACCTGGGCGTGCAACGAGGCGCCGTGGCCGCGGATCAAGTACCGCGACGCGATGATGACGTACGGCTCCGACAAGCCCGATCTCAGGAATCCGCTCAAGTGGCAGGACATGAGCGACTTCTTCCGCCGCGCCAGCTTCAAGGCGTTCGCTTCGTGCGTCGAGCAGGGCGGTCTCGTCAAGGGCCTTCTCGTCAAGGGCATCGTAGGCGTCGAAACGCGCACGTGGTTCGACAAGCGCGAGCACAACGTCAAGGAGAACGGCGGCAAGGGCCTCGGCTACATAAGCTGGACCAAGGAAGGCGAGCTCAAGGGCCCGATCGCGAAGTTCCTCACGCCCGAGCAGCTTGAGGAGATGAAGTCCATCGTCGGCATGGAGCCCGGCGACGCACTCTTCTTCATGGCGGCTCCGGTCGACGAGTGCCACAGGCTCTCCGGCCTCGTGAGGACGGACATTGCCGATCACATGACGAACGACATCCGCGAGAAGAACTGCTACAAGTTCTGCTGGATCGTCGACTTCCCGTTCTTCGAGAAGGATCCCGAGACCGGAAAGATCATCTTCTCCCACAACCCGTTCTCGATGCCCCAGGGCGGTCTCGAGGCGCTCAACACCAAGGCGCCGCTCGACGTCGTCGCCTACCAGTACGACGTCGTCTGCAACGGAATCGAGCTCTCCTCGGGCGCGATCCGCAACCATCGCATCGACATCATGGAGAAGGCGTTCGAGATCGCCGGCTACGACAAGGAGGTCGTAAAGCAGAAGTTCGGCTGCCTCTACAACGCGTTTCGCTTCGGCGCGCCGCCCCACGGCGGAATCGCCCCTGGCGTCGACCGCATGGTGATGCTTCTTACCGATACGCCCAACATCCGCGAGGTCATCGCCTTCCCGATGAACCAGAAGGCCCAGGACCTCATGATGAACGCGCCGAACTACGTTACAGAGCAGCAGCTCCGCGAACTCCACATAAAGATCCGCGGCACCGGCGCGGAGGTTGCCCAGCAGGCGTGAACGGCCGTTTGAGGACAACGCTGAAGGCGTGGCCGGCGATCTTCATGATCGCGGTCGCGCTTTCGTTTCTTACCCAGCAGGTCGCGAAGCTCTTCGGGATAGACCTCCCGGACCAGGCGCAGATCGAGTTCGTAAAGCGCTACGCCGGCTGGAATCTCACGTTCGCATTCATCGTCGTGCAGGTCGTTCTGCTCCTCCCGGCGATCGAAGAGGTGGTGTTCCGCTGGCTCATCTGGCGGCTCCCGACGGGTTTCGCCCGCATTGGGCGCTTTTCGGTGCCTCTTGCCGTGCTTGCGTCGGCCGTCTTTTCGGCTGTCCACTACATTGCGCAACCGTTCCCCGACTCCGCCTTCATCGCGCTTTTCTTCTTTGGCCTCGCGCAATGCTGGCTGTACCGGCGGACGGGCCGCCTCTGGTGTGCGATCCTCAACCACGCGCTCTTCAATCTCACCAACCTGGCGCTCCTCTTCGTTCTGCCCGGGTAAGGCAAGATATGGTATAATACTCCATCAATGAGCGATGAAGTAAAGATTCCTTTGCCGCAGTCCCTGCAGGAGATCGTCGGGGCGCTCCTTTTCGCCAGCGAAGCTCCGCTTACGGCTGCAGAGCTGCGCGAGTCAATCCGCGCCGTGGAGCCCGAGGAGGGCGAGAGCGCCGAGGTGATGGAGGTCTACCGTACATGCACCTCAAGGGAGGTCGAAGCGGCGCTCAAGGGCCTGGAAAAGGCCCTTGATGTCGCGGGTTGCGGCTTCAAGCTGATCTGCACCGGCGGTACGTACAGGCTCCAGACTGCGTCAAGCTGCGGAAGATACGTACGCTCGATGCTCAAGCTTGACCGCCCGAGCCGCCTGGGCCGCGCCTCGCTGGAGACACTTGCGATAATCGCGTACCGCCAGCCCATCACAAAAAGCGAGATCGAGGAGATCCGCGGCGTGGACGTAACTGCGAACATAAAGACGCTCATGGATCTGCAGGTCGTTCGCCTGGTCGGAAAGTCGGAACTGCCCGGCCACCCGTTCCTTTACGGGACCACCCCGCTCTTTCTCGAGCACTTCGGCCTTGCGAACCTTCAGCAGCTCAACGAACTCGATCCGACCTTGCAGCGTTCCGATCCGCGCGCAAAGGCTTCCCAATACAGGAAGCCTGTCAAGCAGATGGAGCTTGAGGATGCGGCGGAGAAGCAGGCTCAGGACGATGAGAAAGAAAAGGAAGATGCCAATGAATAGGCTTTTCAATGCTTTACCCGTGCTGGCTTTGGCGGTGGCGGTCGCAGGATGCGGACGCGTAGCCCGCCAGGAGCTCCGCGAAGACCGTGCCGGCCACCTTTACAAGGCCGCGATGGCCGACTATGCCGCCGGGCGCATCGACGCCGCCATAGACGGTTTCGAAAAAGTCGTGCGCGCGACTCCCGGAAACGCTTCGGCGCGGTTCCAGCTTGCCACGCTCCTCCAGGACCGCCGCAAGGACTATCTTGCGGCCCTCTGCCAGTACCGCGAATACGTATTGCAGAGCCCCAAGAGCGACAAGGCCGATCTTGCAAGGGAGCGGGCGATCGTATGCGAGCGCCAGTTCGTAGCCGCCGCCCTCGAGAAGCTGAAGGAGGGCGAAGGCCCCGTAGCTGCCGAAATCGCGCGATTGAAGTCCGAAATCGAGAAGCTGTCGCAAGACAACGCAAAGCTGCGCGATGACCTCTCGAACGCCCTTCAGGATGTCGAGTCGTCCAAGCGCGAGAGCGAGCGCGTAAGGCGCCTCGTCACTTCCCTCGGCGACGAGGAGCCGACGGAGCGCCCTGCGTTCTTCAGCGCGAAGGATCTTCTTGATTCCGACGACGAGAGCCAATCCCGTCCCGACATGTCTGTCGTGAAGGATCTTCTTTCCGAAGAGTCCCGGGAACGTCCGTCGGTGGATCTTTCGGGCGCGAAGGCGCTCATTGACGACGAGCGCTCGGAGCGGCCCAGTCTCGCGGCCGCGAAAGGACTCGTCGAGGACGAAAAATCGGAGAGGCCCGACATGTCGGAGGCGAGAAGGCTCATTGCCGAGGCCAAGGAGGAATCGGTCGACCGGGTCAAGCTTTCTGCCGATGTCGCGATGCTCATAGCCGACGACAAGGCGGAGGAACGCAGTACGCCCTTTGAAGTCGCTCCCAAAAAGCCGAAGCCGTCGCCAGCTCCGGCCGTCTCCAATGAACCGCCCCACGAAGAGCGCCCTGCGGAGTACGTGGTCCAGGAAGGGGATACTCTGTACAAGATAGCGATGCGCTTCTACGGAAAGCGCTCCGCGTGGACCAGGATACGCGACGCCAACAAGACGGTGATTTCGATGGACGGGCGCGTAAACGCCGGAGTGACCATAAAGCTGCCGCAATGAGCGCCATCCACACAAGCGCCTTGGGCACCGCCCACGAATACACGCGTTCGAACGTGCCGTGGCTTCTTGACGAGAACCGCGAAGCGTACGGCGAGACCACGGACGGCAAGAAGTTCGGCTGGCGTCTTTTCCACTACCTCTCCGGCGGCGGAATGAGGGCGTTCGGGCGCAGCGTAAAGCAGGAGGAGATCGACTTGAAACGCAACAGGTTCCTTGCGTCGGCGGGCGTATTCGCTCTCGTGTGGCTTGCTCTCCTTGTGCTGTAACGCAATTTGTCTTCAAAATCAGAAAGGTTGATGCAATGAAGTTCATGACCATAATGGCGGTTGCGCTCTCCTCGGCTGTGGCGTTCGCGCAGGCGCCCGGCGGGCGAGACGCGTTCGTGCAGCAGCAGGCGTATGCCGAGATGCAGCGCGTCTCCGGGCAGATCGATGTTCTGCAGAACAACATAGACGAGCTTGCTCAGAGGCTTTCCAAGCTTGAACGTGCGAGCGCCTCCGACGATACTGCCGCGCTCAACTCGCGCATAGCGGCGCTGGAGGCCTCGGTCGCGGCGCTTCGCCGCGAGCTTCAGCAGCAGCGCGGCGAAATCGTGAAGGATCTCTCCTCCAGGATCGCCAAGATGCCCCAGTCCCAGCCCCAGCCGTCCAAGCCTTCCCAGCCGAAGGCGGCGCCTGTCTCGAAGGGCCCCCATCGCGAATACGTCGTCGCGGCCGGCGACAACCTGTGGCTCATAGCACGTGCGTTCAACACGTCGGTCGGCAAGATTCGCGAAATGAACAACCTGAGGGGCGACAGCCTGAAGGTCGGCCAGAAGCTCATATTGCCTGCCGAACAGGAGGACTCGAAATGAAGATACTTGTGGTCGGCAGCGGCGGGCGCGAGCATGCAATAGCCTGGAGGCTTTCCAGGGACCCGGTTCAGCACAAGCTCTTTTGCGCCCCCGGGAACGCGGGTACGGCGTCAATCGCAGAGAACGTCGCGCTGCGCACCGATGATGTCGAAGGGATCAAGGCGTGGGCCCTGAAAGAGCGCCCCGATCTCGTCGTCGTCGGCCCCGAGGCTCCGCTCGTCGCCGGGCTCGTCGATGCGCTAGAGGCCGAGGGCATAAAGGCGTTCGGTCCTGTCGCGGCCGGAGCCAGGATGGAGGGCTCCAAGCGCTTTGCAAAGGAGGTCATGAAGACCGCCCAGGTCCCGACCGGCAGGGCCGAGGCGTTTACCGATCCTGCGCTCGCCAAGGCGGCTCTCGCGGAATTCGGACTTCCTGTCGTAATCAAGGCCGACGGTCTTGCCGCAGGGAAGGGCGTCGTCGTAGCCGAAACGCTCAAGGACGCCGAGGATGCCATCGACGACATGCTTGTCGCCAACAAGTTCGGCGACGCGGGCGCGGAGGTGCTCGTGGAGGAGTTCCTGGATGGCGAGGAGTGCTCGATACTTGCCCTGGTCGACGGAGAAAAGGCGATCCTCCTCCCAAGTTCGCAGGATCACAAGCGCGTCTTCGACGGCGACAAGGGACCCAATACGGGAGGCATGGGGGCCTACTCCCCGGCGCCTGTCGTAACCGGCGCGATGCTGGACGAAATCCACGACCGCATCATCATGCCGGTCGTCCGCGAGCTCGCAAGGCGCGGTATTGTCTACCGCGGCATACTTTATGCCGGGCTCATGGTCACGCCGGAGGGTGGCCGTATCGCAAAGAGCGGTTCGCGCGTAAACGTCGTCGAATTCAACGCGCGCTTCGGCGATCCCGAGACCGAGGCCGTCCTGCCGCGGCTCGGCGGCGACTTCTCCAAGGCGCTCTACAATGCCGCTTCGGGCTGTCTTGCCGATGGCGATGTGGTCGTACGGCCGGAGGCTTCCGCGACCGTGATCATGGCATCCGCCGGTTACCCCGGCTCGTACGCGAAGGGGAAGCCGATTTCAGGCCTTTCCGCAGCGGCGGCGAAGGGCGCCGTGGTGTTCCACTGCGGGACCAAGCCGGAGAACGGCGAGATCTTGACGAGCGGCGGAAGAGTGCTTTCGGTAACCGGGCTCGGGACAACCTTGAGGGAAGCGGTCGACAACGCCTACGCGGGCGTCGGCGAGATATCCTTCGAAGGGGCGTACTTCCGCAAGGACATAGCGCACCGCGCGTTCGGCAGGAAGAATTGAGGATCGTCTCTCTTGCAAGCGGCAGCAAGGGAAACGCCTGCTGCATCGAGTCCAACGGGCAAATGCTCCTTGTGGACTGCGGCATAAGCTGCCGCGAGCTCTTGCGCAGGGCGGCCATGGCGCAGCTTGATTTGCATGGGCTCGTCGGCATACTTGTCACCCACAGCCACGACGACCACGTTTGCGGTCTCAAGACCTTGCACAAATGCCTTCCTGAAGCGCCCGTCTTCGCCAACATGATGACGACGGAGACTGTCGCATGCAAATTCGGGGTCGACGACGGGGCTTTCGTTTCGTTTGAAAACGGCCAGCCGTTCGACGTCGGGCCCTTCGAGGTGGAGCCGTTTTCGATTCCGCACGACACATCCGATCCGGTCGGGTACGTAATCAGGGCCGAGGACACCGTCTACTTCCATGGAACGGATATAGGTACTCCCCTGGATTCGGTCGGCACCCATCTCGCCGAGGCAGATGTGGCTACGCTCGAATCGAACCACGATCCGGTGATGTTGCGCCGCAGCGGACGCCCCCAGCATGTAATCCAGCGCATAGCGGGGCCGAGGGGGCATCTTTCGAACGACCAGGCGTGCGAGCTCGTAAGACGCTTCGCCGCGCCGCGCCTGAAGCGCCTTGCGCTTGCCCATCTCTCGGAGCAGTGCAACGCCCCGCATCTTGCGGAATCCGCCATGAAGGAAACGCTGGCCTCGATAGGGCGCTGCGATGTTTCCCTCAAGGTCCTCGGGCAGCACGCATGCGCGGAGATATGATATAATATCCCTAATGCGCATACTTACGAGATACGTACTTCGTGAATATCTCATACCGCTTTGCTACTGCCTTTGCGGATTCGTTTCCATATATATCCTTTTCGAGCTCTTCGGATCGTTTGCGAGGCTCACCGAGGCGGATCTCCCGGCCGGGACCGTCGTGCAGTATTTCTGCGCGTACCTCGCCCCCTACTTCGAATGGCTGGCTCCGGCCGCCTTGATGCTTGCGGCGCTCTACACGATGTGGAGCTTCTGCCGACACTCCGAGCTTATCGCAATGCGGGCGAACGGCATAGGCTTCCTCGCGATAGTGAAGCCGATACTTTTTGTGGCCGTCTTGATGGGCGCTGCCGTGTGGGCGGTAAACGAGTATTACGTGCCGCGTCGCGCGCAATGGGCGATGCTCATGAAAGCGGAGCGTTTCCGCCAGGATGCTCTGGATCGCGCCGACAACATCGTATTCAGGAATTCGCGCGCCGACAGGACCTGGACGGTCGGCAGCCTCGGCGACGCCAACGCCAGAAAGCTCAACGACGTAAGGGTTACGGTCAACCGTCCAGACGGATCGCGGCTCATGAACGTCACCGCAGGACTTGCGCAATACCTTGACGGCGAGTGGTGGTTCTCCAATCCTGCGGTCCAGCACTACGATTCGCGCGGCGTGGAGGTTGCGACGCCTACGCCGGACCTGGACGCGCTGCCCCTCAGGACGTTCCCGGACTTCAAGGAGCGGCCGGCCGATTTCCTTTCGCAGAACCGCAAATGGGAGTACAATTCCATATCGGACCGCTTTCGCTACATAAGGACCCACCCTGAGCTTACGGAGGAGACCCGCTCCAAGTACGTATACGACACCTGGGCCAAGATACTGGCTCCGTTTGCGTGCATAGTCATAACGCTCTTTGCGATCCCCGCCGGCGTCGCCACGGGCCGCCAATCGGTCTTCAAGGGCATACTGGGGGCTCTCGCGCTCTTCTTTTCGTTCTACGGGACCGTAATATTCTGCATGGTCGCGGCGAACTCCCAATGGCTGCCGCCTCTCGTGGCGGCGTTCCTCCCGTATGTTGTGTTCTTCATGCTCGGTCTCAGGGCGTTCAAGAAGCAGAGATGAGATAAGGGGCGATGCGATGGGCGAGGGTGACAGGGAAAGGTTCGAGCTTGAGGATTCGCTTAAGGAGGAGATCCGCTCCAAGGTTCTGGGCGACGGGTTCATGAAGATCGTCCAGACGGTCCGCCGCGGAGGTTCGCAATTCAAGATATCTGTCCGGCCCGTCGAGATAGGCGGCGAGAAGCTCTATCAGGCCGAGATGACCGACGACGGGCAGGTAAGGGTGAGGAACTTCGACGCTGACGGGCTTTCGGAGGGCCTGGAGGAGATAATCTCCCAGAAAGGGGCTCGCGAGCTCCATTTGATGACCGCAAAAGGCGACCTCCATGTCCGCGTTACGCGCAAGGGAAGGGCTCTCGTCTCGCGCTCCGCCGAGATGGATCGCAAGGTCGAGCTCAAGCCTCACGACCGCGTTAAGAATGTTCCCCTCGCAAGGTTCGATTCCGCGGCGTACCTGAAGGCCGCAGGCCTTGCCGACGGCGAGGGCCGGATTCGCGCATCGATGCGCGGCAAATACGACCAGGTCAACGAGTTCCTGAAGGTCGTCGATGAAACGCTTTCCGGAAAGGTGCAGGCGGACGGCGCGGTGCAATTCACCGTCGTGGACTGCGGCTGCGGCAAGGCGTATCTTACGGTAGCTTTGTATCTCTATCTTTCCGAGGTCCTGCAGATCGCGAACGTGCACGTATGGGGCGTCGACCGCAGGGCCGACGTCATCGCCTCAGCGAAGAAGATGGCGGAGTCGCTCGGCGTTTCCGCAGGCGTCGAGTTCGTCGAAAGCGACCTCGCGGCGTTCAATGTGGAGAAGGCCGACATGGTCGTATCACTCCATGCGTGCGACACGGCGACCGACGAGGCGCTCGCGAAGGGCGTCGAGTGGCGTGCACGCTGGATATTGAGCGCCCCGTGCTGCCAGCATGAGCTCCAGAAGACTCTCGACGACAAGGGCGCTTTCGCAGGCGTCATGCGCCAGTCGATCCTGCGCGAAAGGCTTTGCGACATACTTACCGATTCGTTCCGGGCGATGATAATGAGGATCCTCGGCTTCAGGACTCAGGTCGTGGAGTTCGTCTCGAGCGAGGCGACAGCGAGAAACGTCATGCTCAAGTGCGAGTTCTCCGTAAAGCCCGGGCAGTCGGGTCCGGTTGCCGAATATCTCGCGCTTCGCGACTACTGGCGCGTTACGCCATGGCTCGAGGCGCGGCTCAAGTCCATATTGGCGAAGCACCTTTCACGTTTCGAGTGACCCGGATGGCGGAAGAGCTTACACCTATGATGCGCCAGTATCTCGCCATGAAGCGCGAGATACCTGAAGGCGCCATACTGATGTTCCGTCTCGGAGACTTCTACGAGATGTTCGGCGAGGATGCGATCGTAGCCTCTCCGATCCTCGGCGCGACCCTTACACACCGCGGCGCCCAGCCTATGTGCGGCGTTCCCTACCACGCCCTCAACGCATACCTGGCGAAGCTCATACGCGCCGGGAAGACGGCCGCGCTTTGCGATCAGGTCGAAGACCCCAAGACGGCAAAGGGGCTCGTCCGCCGCGAGATAACGCGGATAGTGACGCCGGGGACCGTCACCGAGGACGGCCTACTCGACGAGAACGCCAACAACTACGTTGCGGCGACTTCAGGCCCGGCGCTTGCGCTTCTCGATCTTTCGACAGGCGAGTTCAGCGTGGAGGCCTTCGAGGACGAGTCGAAGCTCGCCGAGGCTGTCGAGCGGACGGCTCCTGCCGAGATGATGCAGGTTTCGGATGAAAACCGCTGGACGTTTTCTCCAGATGCCGCGTACGACGCCTTGACGCGCCACTTCAAGGTCCTCTCTCTCGACGGATTCGGCCTTGCGGGGAAGACAGACATGATTTCGGCCGCCGGAGCGCTCCTCTACTATGTCGGGACGACTCTCAGGCATTCTCTCGAGCATGTGAGGAAGATTTCGATCCGCAGCCGCGACGACGAGCTTGTTCTCGATGGCGGTACGATCCGCCACCTTCAGCTGCTCCCTGGCGGGGATGTGCAGAAGGATGCGTCGCTTCTGGGAGTTCTTGACGTCACGAAGACTCCCATGGGCGCGAGGACGATGAGGAACTGGATTGCGCGACCCCTCGCGCGGAGCGGGGACATCAACGCGAGGCTCGACTCGGTAGGCGCATTCATATCCGACCGTTCCGCGCTCGCACGGCTCAGGCTTCTTCTGAACGGCGTTAGGGATCTTGAGCGCCTGGTCGCCAAGGTCAATGCGCTCAGGGCTAATCCGCGCGACATGAAGGCACTCGCCTCTTCGCTGCGCCCCGTGCCCGAGATCGCGCGCGAGCTCTCGGCTGTAGGCGTAAGGCTTTCTGTCGCGTCCCCGACGCCGCAGCCCGGGATCGTGGATCTCATCGACCGCGCAATTTCCGACGAGCCGCCGGTGATGCTTTCCGACGGCGGCTTCATAGCGCCCGGATACGACAGCGAGCTTGACGACTTGAGGAACATTGCCCGCGAAGGCCATGCGTGGCTAGCCGAGTTCCAGGCGCGCGAGCAGGCGAGAACCGGGATCGCCAAACTGAAGGTGAAGCACGTGTCGACATTCGGTTTCGTGATCGAGATACCGAAGGGCTCCGTGGCGCTGGCGCCGGCCGACTACGAGCGCCGCCAGACTCTTACGACCGGCGAGCGCTACGTAACTCCCGAGCTGAAGGAATACGAGCGCAAGGTCCTTGGCGCCCAGGAAAGGGCGATTGCGATAGAGCAGCGCCTTTTCGGCGAGATCCTTTCGACAGTCGCCGCGAAGACGGTCGAGATACAGGATACGGCTCTTGCGCTTGGAGAGCTTGACGCGCTTCTTTCGCTTGCCGACAGGGCGCTCGCCGCCGGATATTCGAGGCCGGTCATCGACGATTCCGACGAGCTTGAGATAGTCGACGGACGCCATCCGATAATCGAGCAGCTACCCGACGCGGAGCCGTTCGTTCCCAACTCGGCCCATCTCAACACGACGACCGACCAGATAATCCTCATAACCGGCCCCAACATGGCTGGCAAGTCAACGTACATCCGGCAGGTCGCGACGATCGCCATAATGGCCCAGATGGGGTCGTATGTTCCCGCATCGTCTATGAGGCTTGGCGTTCTCGACCGCGTATTTACGCGAATCGGCGCAGGCGACGACCTCGCGCGCGGCAGGTCAACGTTTCTTGTCGAGATGCAGGAGACGGCGAACATCTTGAACAACGCCACGACCAGATCGCTCATAGTTCTTGATGAGATAGGGCGCGGGACTTCAACTTTCGACGGGATTTCGATAGCGTGGTCGGTCGCCGAGTACCTGCACGGGAAGGCCTCGTCAAAGGCAAAGACGCTTTTTGCGACCCATTACCACGAGCTTGCCGATCTTGCGGACATTCTTCCTGGGGTGAAGAACTATACGGTTCGCGTCAAGGAGGAGGGCGGAAGGGTCGTCTTCCTGAGGCGGATCGCGCCCGGAGTCGCCGAAAAGAGCTTCGGCATCCATGTAGCCGCGATGGCCGGGCTTCCGCAGGAGGTGGTAGCACGCGCGTCGCAGATCCTCAAGAATCTCGAGGCCAACGAGCTCGACGTCAACGCGCCCGCCAAGGTCGTCCGCCGCCCCCGCCGCAAGATCCACGAAATGCCCGGCCAGATGACATTCTTCTGACCTCCGCCGGGGAAATTTTCCTGATTGCTTCCGCTACTTGGAGTTTCGGAGTCTTGGAGATTTGGAGCGATTTTGGATTTTATCCCAAACTCCAAAACTCCAGAACTCCCAGAAGCGAAAGCAATATTCCGTGTAGTCAGTGTATTCCGTGGTTTAAATACTAGCGACTATCAACTAATAGGCAGTACAGGACTTCGACGACAGCGTGTTCGTCAACCGCAGTTCAACCGCAACAAGGAAGACGTTTCGGCGAGCCGGTTGAGTCGGGATTGGAAGAGTGATTGGATGTCAAAATTGCGAGCGCGCCCGCTTGCCCGGCATCGGGTTGACAGCAGGGGGGGCATATGATACACTTCGCCCCGTGCAGCTACAGCAGAAAGACACGCCTCTTGCAGACGCACTGAACGCGCAGCGGATCAACCGCCGCGCGCCCTTCGACGTG
>Ga0310690_10006579_pt1 | contig 15226 bp, 15 predicted proteins | sample AusTroGonzalo_MG_2_FD_207661 | JGI IMG/M metagenome (GOLD analysis project Ga0310690, IMG submission 207661) | Bovine rumen microbial communities from tropical cattle in Woodstock, Queensland, Australia - Gonzalo_04 (v2) (version 2) | ecosystem: Host-associated > Mammals > Digestive system >...
GAAGCCATTGCAAAAAACTTGAAAATCGACTCAAACCAAGTGTCTTCTGTAATCACCGCAGGACTGCCTCTCCTTCTTGGAGCCATGCAGAAAAATGCATCTACGGAAGGTGGTGCCGCCGCTTTGGCCAAAGCCCTCAGCGCCCATGCCGGTAATGCGGGCAACATCATCAGCAACCTAGCTGGAACAGACCTCGCCGATGGAAACAAGATTTTGAGCCACATTTTCGGCGGCAATTTGTCGTCGGTCATCAGCGGCATTTCACTGAAGAGTGGCGTTGCTGCCAATTTGGTGAGCAATATCCTTGCTACCATTGCTCCCAGCTTGCTCGCACTTTTGGGCAAGAGCCAACAGAACAGCGGCACAAATGAAGCTGGTCTGGCTGGTATGTTGGGCACTGTTCTGGGTGCTGTCTCGGGCGGCAACAGTAGCGGTGGCCTTGGTAGCATTCTCGGTGGCCTTGGAAAGATTTTCGGAAAGAATTAATCTGATTCTTTTTCACGCAGAATCCGCAGAATCATGGGAAGCGCAAAGCGACGCAAAGTTAGCGTCTGATAGGCTTCTCAAAATTCTGCGGATTCTGCGTGTTATAATAACTCGTGTGTCTTAATCCACAATCGTCATTTCATCGATAAGGTGTCCTGCACCAGCGAACTTGTCGATGATAAAGAGCACATAGCGAATATCGACGGAAATGTTACGGCAGATGTCGGGGTCATAAATCAAGTCACTCATCGTGCCTTCCCAGCAACGGTCGAAGTTCAGGCCGAGGAGTTGTCCGTCGGCGTTCAAAATCGGGCTACCTGAGTTGCCGCCAGTGGTGTGGACGCTTGCCGTGAAAGCCACGTGCATAGTGCCGTCTTTGTCGGCGTAGCGACCGTAGTCCTTATTATTATACAGCTCCTTCAGGCGTGGCTCCACCACATAATCGTAGATATCAGGATTTTCTTTTTCCATGATCCCTTGAAGCGTAGTGAAGTGATGGTAGGTCTTGCCGTCTTGTGGTTTGAAGCCTTCCACCTTACCATAGGTAACGCGCAACGTAAAATTGGCGTCGGGGAAGAGTCGCTTTTCCGTCTGCATCTCCATTTGGCCTTTCATGTAAATGCGGCGTAAACGGTCGATACTGTTGTTGATGTTTGACAGGTTGCCATACACATTGTCGCGGTAGAATCCAATAAGGTTTTGGTAAACTTTCAAGGCGGGGTCGTTCTGCAACTTCTTGGCTTTGCTGACATTGAAGTTGTTCAATAAGTCGTTTACCTTGGTTTCATCCGTGAAAATAGACTTGGCGAAGAGGTTCTCCACGTAAGAATCCACGTCTTTGATGTCGTTGAGAAAAGTAGGACGGAAATCGGCAGGCTGGGCTTTCAGGTATTCTTTGAGTAGCATGGCAGCCACTTCCTTGTCAATAGGTTGGTAGTAGTCTTTGAAGAAATTGGCAGAATTCGTTTTCAGCGAAGCAATCATCATGTCGATTTGCTCTTGAGGGGTTTCTTTGCTCACTTCAGAGAGTTTTGTGAAGCGTCCAGCAAAGTTGATCAATTCGATACGCAGACCAGCCTCAACCATATAGGTATAAGCCAGTTCGTAAGGCTTCAACTCGTTATAGCTTTCTTCGAACTGTTTGTGCAGGTTAACGTACATGTAACGGCTGCGCGATTGCATGGCCCAGTCGTAAAACTCATGCTCAAAGGCTTGTTTTTTCTCAACGCCGTGGAAATGGTTGATGCCTTCGGTGACACCCATCCATTTTTTCCAGCCGTTGCCGATGTTGGCATGCTTAGCAGCATATTGGATGCGCACTTTGGGGTCTTGCTCTTGATATTTGTTGTAGATGTCAAGAACCTTGCCGCGCAAATCGACGGCGATGGGGTCGATGAGGTTGGCTTCTTGGTCAACGGCGATGGCGGGCAGGTATTCATTGGTGTGGGCGGGATAGCCGAACACGAAAGCGAAGTCGCCTTCTTCGGCACCTTTCAGCGAGATGTCAAGGTGCTTGGCGGGTTTGTAAGGTATGTTGTCTTTGCTGTAATCGGCGGGATGACCGTCCTTGTCGGCATAGACGCGGAAAATCGAGAAGTCGCCGGTGTGGCGGGGCCAGACCCAGTTGTCGGTGTCGCCACCAAACTTGCCGATGTTGCTCGGCGGGCAACCCACTAAGCGCACATCAGTATAAACCTCGTTGAGCAACAAATAATACTCGTTGCCCAAGAAGAACGATTCGATGCTGACTTTGTAGTTAGTCTCTTTCTTCACCGAGGCGATGATTTCTTCCATGTTCTTTTCAACTAAGGCTTGGCGTTCATCTTCGGGCATGTCGATGGTGACGCCTTTCAGCACCTGCTCGGTCACATCGCGCATTTCGCGCAGGAAAGTAACGCTAAGGCCTGGGCAGGGGAGTTCTTCGCCTCTATTCATGGCCCAGAAGCCGTTGGTGAGGTAGTCGTGTTCCACCGAGCTGTGTTTTTGGATGTAGCCGTAGCCGCAGTGGTGGTTGGTGAGCAGCAGACCTTGGTCGCTGACGATTTCGCCTGTGCAGCCGCCACCGAAGAGCACGATGGCATCTTTCAAGCTGCTGTGGTTGATGCTGTAGATGTCTTCAGCAGTGATTCTCATACCCATTTCCTGCATTTCTTTCTCGTTGTATTGCAGCAACATGGGAATCCACATGCCTTCGCCGGCGAAAAGGAAGGCGGGGAAGAGGACCAAGAGGGTCGTCAATAATCGGAGTTGTTTCATTTTAGTGAGTTTAGCTAGTTTTTTATGTGAATTATCTGCTTAGGCAATCGTCAAGCCTTTCTCTGTCGTCTTGCAGTTTGTCAAGGATTTGTTGTGCTTTTTCTGGATCGGCTTCTGTGCCTACGCCTCTATTGTAATAATTTGCAAGCTGAAGGGCCGCGTCTTCCCATATATCGGAGTAAGGTGTGGGGGAGCTGTTGTTATACACCTTTCTGACCAGTTCCAACGCCTTCCTTTCGTCTTTTTCAGTGCCTAGGCCTTTTTCATAATAATAAGCCAATTGCAATTGGTATCCTCGGCTGTTTTCTGCCAAACTTTTCAAAACCTCGAAAGCAAGGGCGAAGTTGCCTTCTTCCTCATACTGTTTCAACAGGTCTTCATTCATCTAATATGGTTTTTTTGGAATTTTGTTATCAATCCAGTTCGTGCCAATCGTCGGTAGCGTCAAAGTCCACTTCCTTGCATTGGGTGTAGATGGAAGGGCAGTTTGAAACACGATAGTAGGTATCACCTTTTTGTTGCACTACATCAATGCCGCGCCAAGGGGTATCGTAGCCATCGCTATACACTTGCAGGTGTTTCACGTAGCCTTTCAGCATCTGTGAGCGTTCGTCATTCGGGCGAGCGGGGTCGCGGCGCACTTGGATGGTGTAGGGCTTTTCGGGGTTGTAACCGTTGGAGGGCTTGGCACCCATGAAGAACGAAGAAACTAGATAAGGACGTGCATAGCTGTCGCCTTCGCGAAAGATTTCCTTCAAACGGTTAGTGACATAGCTAAGGTTGGTGTCGGTGTTGTTGAGCCTGAGACATTCGGTTCCCACGTTTTTGTCGCGGCGATACATTTCCATGGCCACGAGTTGCAGCATGATGCAGCCCTCGGGGGTGGTGCCGAGTTCAGCTTGCAAGGCTTGGAATTCCTCTAACGAGGCAGGAATTTTCTCGATGCTTACCTTGTCGGAAAGGGCTTGCGATGTGGCATTGCTGACGCCTTGTTTGATGGCTCTACCAAGTTCTCCGAATTGTGCAGTAGCGGTGAAACTGAGCGACATGACCAAAAGGAAGGCCATGACTGAGATGATGTTACGGGTTTTCATGTTGTTAGTGTTTTAGTTGGTTATTAATCGTTGACATTGATTTCTTTTGTCGAGAGCAACCCACAAGCGGCATCGATGTCTTGCCCACGCGAGGCACGTATGGTTGCAATGATGCCTTTGTCGTTCAAGGCATCGCGGAACCAAGTCATCGTGGCAGCATCGGGACTCTTCAGCGGAATGCCTGGCACGGCGTGATACTTGATGAGATTGACGCGGCATCGCATACTGCCCAACAGCCGTGAGATTTCTTTGATGTGGTCTTTGGTGGCATTGAGGTCTTTGAAGACAATGTATTCGAACGAGAGGCGGCGCTGACCATGCCAGTCGTGTTGTTTGAGGGCATGGATGACTTCCTTAATGGGGTAACTCCTTTCGGCGGGCATCAGCTTGAGGCGCTCGTCGTGGAAGGGGCTGTGCATGCTGATGGCGAGGTTGCATTTCGACTCTTCCAAGAAACGCTTCATGTTGGGAATGAGGCCGCAAGTGGAAACTGTGACGCGGGTCGGACTCCACCCCAAGGCCCATTCCTGCGTGATGATGTCCAAAGAACGCATCAGGTTGTCGTAGTTGGACAGAGGCTCGCCCATGCCCATGAAAACGATATTGGTCAGCGTGTCAAATTCAGGAAGGGCAAGGATTTGGTTCATGATTTCGGCTACCGAGAGGTTCTTTTGGAAGCCTTGTTTGCCCGTGGCGCAAAAGAGGCAGTCCATAGGGCATCCGACCTGCGTGGAGACGCACAGCGTGGCGCGTTCCTTGTCGGGGATATAAGCCGCTTCGATGAAATGCTCACTGGCGGGGAAAAGGTATTTCTTCGTGCCGTCTTTCGACACTTGTTCCTTGAGCGGAGCATGAAGTCCGGTCTCGTAGTTTTCTTCTAACAGGGCGCGACTGGCCTTGCTCAAGTTGGTCATGTCGGCAAAATTGGCGCAACGCTTGTTGTAAAGCCATTCCACCAATTGCTTGCCCGTGAATTTCGGCAGCCCTAATTTATTAACTACTTCCTGCAGCTCGTCAGGGGTTTTTCCTAGTAGTATCTCTTTTTCCATCACTGTTATTCTTTAATGCGTTAGGATTTCCAGTCCTGTTTCGGTCATCAGGAAGGTATGTTCCCATTGGGCGGAGGGCAGTTCATCCTCAGTGATGACAGTCCAACCGTCGGCGCTATCGATGAAAACCTTCCATGTGCCCATATTAATCATTGGCTCGATGGTGAACACCATACCTGGAACCAAAAGCATTCCCGTGCCTTTTTTGCCGTAATGAAGCACCTCGGGATCGTCGTGGAATTTCAGTCCCACGCCGTGACCGCAGAGGTCGCGAACCACGCTGAAGCCGTTTTTGTGGGCATGTTGTTGGATGGCATTGCCGATGTCGCCGACATATCCAAAAGGCTTGGCGGCTTCCATGCCGACATAGAGGCATTCCTTGGCCACATCGACCAACTTTTGCTTGCGTGCCGAAGTCTTGCCGATGATGTACATGCGCGAAGCATCGGCATAAAAGCCGTCCAAAATTGTGGTGCAGTCCACGTTGATGATGTCGCCTTCTTTCAAGATTTCCTTGGCTGAAGGAATGCCGTGGCAGACCACTTCATTAATGGAAGTACACACACTTTTCGGGAAGCCTTCATAGCCCAAAGTAGCGGGAATGGCACCATGCTCGATGGTGTAGTTGTGAACCAACTCGTTGATTTCCAAAGTACTCATCCCCGCGTGGATTTTTTCGCCCACAAGGTCGAGGATGGCAGTATTGATGACACCGCTCCGTTTGATGCCCTCGATTTCCTCGGGAGTGCGTATCAGGGTGCGTTTCGGCACTGTGGCTCCGCGAGCTTCCAAGGCCATCACTTTCTTGTCCAATTCGGTAGGCTCCTGTCCGGCAGGAACGCGCCATCTTTTGCGTCGTGTAAACATAGATTTAAATTTTCTGCAAAGTAACGGAATTTTTGCAAAATGACACTTTTTTTCACGCTATTTGTTGCCTTATTGCGGAATTACTTAACTTTGCAGCCCGTATTTTAAGATTTAAGCATGTATGGAAAGCAATGTTAAATACGGATTCGACAGCGAGAAATACCTCAAAATCCAGTCTGAACATATTAAGGAACGCATCGCCAAATTTGGTGACAAACTATATCTTGAATTTGGCGGCAAACTCTTCGACGACTTCCACGCCAGTCGCGTGTTGCCTGGTTTCCAGCCTGATAATAAGTTAAAGATGCTACTGCAATTGGTTGATGTTGCGGAAATCGTCATCGTTATCAGCGCCGTTGATATTGAAAAGAATAAGGTTCGTGGCGACTTGGGCATCACCTACGATGTCGATGTGTTGCGCCTCCGCGATGTGTTCATGGGTCGTGGATTTATGGTCAATTCGGTGGTCATTACGCATTACAATGGTCAGGCCAGTGCTGATGCCTATCGCCAACGCCTTGAGCGTTTGGGAATTAAGGTGTATTACCATCGTATCATTGAAGGTTATCCGAACAATGTTGCTCTCATCGACTCCGACGAAGGTTTTGGTCGCAACGACTATGTGGAAACCACTCGGCCTTTGGTGGTCATTACGGCCCCAGGACCAGGTAGCGGCAAGATGGCTGTTTGCTTGAGCCAGCTTTATCAAGAGCACAAGCGTGGCATTAAGGCGGGTTATGCCAAGTTTGAGACCTTTCCCGTGTGGAACCTGCCGCTGAAGCATCCTGTCAATATTGCCTACGAAGCCGCCACCGCCGACCTCAATGATGTCAATATGATTGACCACTTCCATCTGGAGGCATACGGCCAAACGGCGGTCAATTATAACCGTGATATTGAGATTTTCCCCGTGCTGAACGCGATTTTCGAGTCCATCTATGGCGAGAATCCTTACAAGTCACCGACCGACATGGGCGTGAACATGGTGGGCTATTGCTTGAGCGACGAAGAAGCGTGTTGTGAGGCCTCGAAACAAGAGATTATTCGTCGTTATTATGACGCGTTGTGCAATCTTGCCACTGGTAAAGGCACTGAAAACGAGGTGAATAAGATTGCCCTGCTGATGAAGCAAGCCAAAATCAGCACCGCTGATCGCAAGACCACTATTGCCGCCAAAGAACGCCAACAGCATGAAGCTGTGCCTTCAGCTGCGATTGAATTGGCTGATGGAACTATCATCACAGCGCATTCCAGCGCCTTGCTTGGTCCCAGTGCGGCCTTGTTACTCAATGCCACCAAATATCTGGCGGGCATCGACCATGATGTAAAACTTATCCCGCAAGCGATGATAGAGCCGATTCAGACGACCAAGGTCAGTTTCTTGCACGGCAACAATCCGAGGTTGCACACCGATGAGGTTTTGGTTGCCCTCTCTATGCTCAGCCTTTGGGACGAAAACTGCAAGAAAGCTCTTCAATGTCTGCCTCAACTCGATGGTTGTCAAGTGCATAGCACGGTGATGCTTAGCGAAGTGGATAGGAAGATTTTCAAGAAACTGGGTATTGGACTTACTTGCGACCCTGTGGCGAAGAAGTAATGTTTCTCATGCAGAAATGATATTCTCACGCAGAATGCGCAGAACTATGGGAAGCGCGAAACGACGAAGGTTTTCGTCCGATAGTTTTCTGTATGTTCAGCGAATTCAGCGTGTAATAAATTTATGTCTCACGCAGAATGCGCAGAACTATGGGAAGCGCGAGGCGACGAAAGTATGCGTCCGGTAGGTTTCTGCGTATTCTGCGTATTCTGCGTGCAAAAAAATCAGGTTTAGCGTGAAATACTCTCAAAAGTTCCGAACAGCACGCACATAAAACTCCAATGTCTTTTCCGAATCGCTGATGACGATTTGTCCATTTTGAAGTCGCAAGGCCGCTGCTCCGCGTGTCCCCGTTTCTGTGCTCGACCAATAAGTTTTGTCCTCCAAAGTCGGATAACCTAAAGAATCGAGGGTGCGGTTTACGGCGGCTTGATTTTGTAGCAGGTAGCGCAGCTCGTTGCTCGCAGGTACGTACCATTGTTTTGGCGTGACCTGATAATATGAGTAATACACCAAGTGCCAAGTATTCCGTCTGTGGCTCCATTGGATGGCAGGGTAGTGGTTGAGGTCGAAGTTGGCCATCAAGATGTTGGTGTTGTACCAGCCGTCGTTGGGGTTGGTGGCTCCCGTTTCCTTGGTGGTGTAGTTTGGGACGCACCACGGCAGTAGTGTCTCTTCAAGGCTGACCATCAGTCCGCTGGTGCCGCCCGAAGTAGTAGCAAACACAACGCCCTGCAAAGTATCGTTGCGGAAATAGTCCCCGATTTCATAAGTCGGAAAAACAGGCTCAATCACGTTGCCGCCCTGATAAGGTTCGTGTTTTTTGCAAGCTGACAAAGTTGCTGCAAGGGTCAATAGGATGAAGAGGAGGTTTTTCATGGTTTTTCAACTATATAATTACATCCCATTGTAATTATCCCATCTCCATTTCAAATAGTCTCGGTTGATAAATTCGGGAATCACGATTCTTGGAGGTATCAAGGCTCCATAATCCATTCGAGCGCGACTTGACAAGTCTATCAAACCATCAGGAGAGATGCGTAAATGTCCCGTGTCAAACAGCATGTGGATGTCAAGACGCATTGCAAATCCATTGGCAACCGTATCTTCACCATGATATTTGTAGGGCTTGATGTGGGCTGCTTCCAATACTTCTGGCATTGTAACATTTGTAATGACACACCGTTCACAGGCTTTAAGCACAGCCTTACGGAATTTCGACTGGTGTGGACGGTTTCTTGATGTTTGGATCTTTTTTCTTTCCACATCGGAAATCACATCAGAAGCATTGAGGAGCTTTAAAGCTTCGTCGATGGTAGGGGTTGTAACAATACCGCTTAAAATAGTATCGATTTCATCTGCTATTTGTTTATTGAAATAATATGGAGCTTCGTCATTGCTCCCTTCCCCAACTACAAGATATCCGTAATTTGCCAAAAACAGAAGAAACTCGCGTACCATACGCTTATCGTTGGCTTTTTCGCAACAATTCGGCCATCTATTGGCATTGATTTCTCCGTTGCGATACCATCTCACAAAATTGACATAATCTTGAATTGTTGCCTCTTTGATACCCGATAGAGGAACAATAATTGTCCTTAACTCATTTAATGTCAAGTATTCCAATTCTCGTGCTATCATAAGAATCAGTCGCAACGGTCTGATTACAATACCAGCTTGTTTCCATTGTTGGCAAAGTTCGTCCGATTGGATGTTGGCATTGGGTAGCTGATGTGTCATGATGGTTATGGCCGAAAACTCTGTTTGGGAAATATCGCGCCTGGCAACTTTCCTGCCATAGTCTGTCAATTCAATAAGACCATGCGTGTCTTTGGGAATCAAATTCAGGGATTTCCAGTATTGTTGGGAGTTGCGCATAATGTTTCTTTCGCCACCCCTATCAGCAAGGTTGACTCCGATGGAATCCTGGATGTCATCAGAAAGACTTTTCAGCTCTTGAGTAAACTCAGGAGAGCTAAAGGTATATTTTCCTTCCAGTTTCTCCATTCTGAAAAGAACTCCCAACAAAACCACGGGGTCGTTGATACTCTCTGTTGGAGCAAAAGTTGCCCATTGCCATTTGAAGTCAGGAAAAGGTTTCTGGGGTATAAAACTTTTTTCTAACATAATCATTCTTGAATTAGATGATTAAATTGTTCTGCCACGGCACGAGCCAGCATTGGAGGTACCGCGTTTCCTATTTGCCGACAAACGGAAGAGATGCCTCCATAAAACTCGTAATCCATCGGAAAACTTTGAATGGTGGCCAGCTCTCGACATGTCATTCTTCTCATACAATTGGGGTGAGGTAAAATGACTACGCCACCTCTGCTATCACCTCGTGCGGTTACCGTGGGAGCAGGCTTGTGAGGATCGATAGGGCGATGTCCTAAATAGCCGTTAAAGCTTAGCTTATATTTCGAATAAACATGATTGGGCAAATCATTTGGCGTATCGGGATCTGGAATTTCCGCAAAAGCCTCTTCTACACTAACCCATCGTTTTTTGAACATGGTTTCTTCCTCGGCATGAGTCGCTTGCGGATAGACATATTTTTGATGTAAATCATGTCGTACGCCAATGATGACAACACGCATACGCTTTTGAGGAACGCCATAATCAGCGGCATTCATCAACTGATATTGGACATCATAACCCAGAGATTGGAAGTCGCTCAATATGACCTGAAACACTTGGCCTTTACCAAGACTTAGAATGCCTTTCACGTTTTCAGCCAAGAAATATTTGGGCTTTTTGTCGCGTATTACTCGTATCATTTCCAAATAGAGTTTGTTGCGCTCGTCATCTTCGTGTCGGCCCGTGTTGGCAACAGAAAAACCTTGGCACGGGAAACCGCCTATGACGATGTCCGATTTAGGAATATCTTCAGAGCGTATGTCGTATATGTCTTTCAATACGATATGTTCACCTAAATTCAAACGATATGTCTTGACCGCATCTTCAAACAAATCATTGGCCCAAATCACTTCATGACCTGCTTGGATAAAGCCCAAGTCCAAACCGCCAGCACCACTAAAAAGAGAAATGATTTTCATGAATTCAGTTCTGTTTCAATCCTTTTTAGTTCTTTGCCTAGCAAACATCCAAATAACGGTGGTACAGCGTTGCCAATCTGTCGATAACCAGCTGTGCGGCTACCGCAAAAAACAAAGTCATCTGGAAAAGTCTGCACGGCGGCACTCTCGCGCACAGAAAGCCGACGAATCCCATTATAATGGGGAATGGCGCACACGCCACCTTTCCCGTTACCACGGGCTAGAATCGTTGGAGACGGCTTGTTTGGATCAGTTTTTCTGTGCGCAGTAAAATTGCGATATACCACCTTATACTCTGAATAGACATGGTTTGGCACGTCGTTGGGTGTGTCAGGATCTGGAAAATGACTTATGGCCTCTTGAATACTTACCCAAGGGAGCAAACCATCACCCTTGCCATGGGTGGGTTTTGGAAACTGAAACTGCACCCGAGAATACACATCCAGCCGTTCGCCGACAATCACCACGCGTTGGCGTATTTGTGGCACCCCGTAATCAGCCATATTTACCTTGTGCAATTCAACATGGTAACCCAAACACTCGAAATTCTCTAAAATCTTCTTGATAATTTCACCTTTCCCCAGACTCAATATCCCCTTCACGTTTTCAGCAATGAAATATTTGGGATGTTTTGCCTCCACTATTTCACAGAAATAATGATAAAGCGTATTTCGTTCATCGTCAATGGTTCGACGCAGGTTCGCCATCGAAAAACCTTGGCATGGAAAACCGCCTATCACCACATCGCCATTGGGAATAGTTGCAATATCAATCTTTCTAATGTCCTCTTGAACAATGTGGTCGCTTATGTTTTTTTTATAGGTTGCCACAGCATCCGCATCAATGTCATTGGCCCAAATCACGTTGTTACCCGCTTGGATTATTCCAAGGTCAAGGCCGCCAGCGCCGCTAAACAATGATACGATGTCCATTTTTCGATTCTTTGTTTGAAATTCGGGGTCAAAAGTAGGAAAATAATTCGATAATTGCGGGTGATGATGGAAAAAAGTGGGAAAGGGACGGATTTAGCGGTTTGATGAAATGGGTAAGAAGATGCTGTCCTATTCTAACCTAACTGTCCTATTCAGCCACTGACAAAAATCCTTGGTCTTCTCAAATTCTGAAAGCACCCAATCCACAAGATGCGGGTCGGAGAGGCGTGTTTCAGGGAGGTCTTGCACCAAGAGCCAGTCGCGCTGCTTGAAAAGCTCGGCTTGGGGGTGATCTTTGGGATAGCCGTTGGGAATGCGCTTCATGGCATTGCTGGTGTCCAAACCGAAGGTGTCGGCCTTGGCGATGCTTTCCATCAAAGGTTCGCCGTTGAAGAGGATTTCGTTGCGGATGGTCTTCAGCATGGCCGTGTCGGGCATGTACATTCCCGTGCAGAGCATGTTGTGGCCGAGGTATTCCGACTCCTTGGCTTCCAAATGGAAGTAATACCCCGACAGCATCGACTTCTTGCCTTCGGGACAGACGAACACGCCAAAGTGGGTCTTGTAAGGCCGCTTGTCGGGCGAAAAACGGGTATCGCGGTAAAAGCGGTAAGTGCAATCTTTCAATGTTAAGCACTTGCAGTTGTCGTCGAATTTCTGCACGCCCGTGATGATTTGTTCGGCTAAGGCGTTGAAATTGGCTTGTGCCTGTTGGTATTGTTTCTTGTGCTCTTGGAACCAAGGACGGTTGTTGTTGTGGAGAACGTCGTCTAAGAATTTGAGGATTTCTTCCATGGGTGTAATTTTTGGCAAAAATACGGATTTGTTTTTTTGTAGGGACGCATCGAATGCATCAAAAAACCATCATTATGATGTAAACACCGCCTTCTTCGCCATCAAGGTCATGGACAATCCACGCGCAACCATAAACATCAGGAAAGCCACCCACAGACCATGGTTGTCAAAGAAGTGCATCAGGATAAGTGAGGAGGGCAAAAACACTGCCAAAGCCGAGATGAGCATGGTGTTGCGGATGGCGCGCGCAGCCGTGGCACCGATGTAAATGCCATCCCAAAGGAAAGCCGCAAAGGTGATGAGTGGGATGAGAATCATGTAGATATGATAGGGCTTGGCTTGCGTTGCGATTTCGGGTTGGTCGGAGATGAGGCCGATGAACCAGTCGGGAAAAAGGGCATATAACAAGGTGAAAGGTAACGCGATGACGAAGCCCCAAATCAGCAGCAGTTTCACGGTTTGACGCAGTTGTTTGTCATCGTGGGCACCGGTGAAGCGTCCCACCAAAGCCTCTCCCGCGTAGGCAAAACCGTCGGTGAAATAGGAGAAGATGTAGAAAAACTGCATCAGAATCATGTTAACGGCCAGCATGTCGTCACCGAGTTTGGCCGATTGGTTGTTGAAGTAAGCTATGCTCAGTACCAAGAGGATGCTGCGAATCATAAAGTCGGCGTTTACGGAGAAGAAACGCTTCAGTTTGTCGCTTTGTAGCAGAATCACTCGACGAATAGGGATGAGGTGATAGCGGAATTTGACAAACAAGAACACGATAGCTGTAACCAAGCCGCAATACTGCGCAATGACCGTACCCAAAGCCACGCCCGTGACACCCATGCCCATGAAATTGACAAAGATAACGCTCAAAATGATATTCACCACATTGGTGAGAATGGCGATAATCATTGGAATAGTGGTGTTTTGCATTCCGATATACCAACCATTGAAAGCATAAAGGCAAAGCACCGCTGGCGCAGCCCAAATGCGCACGCGGAAATAGGTAGCTGTATGAGCCAAAACTTCCTCGCTGCCGTGCAACAATTTCATGCTAATCCATTCAACAGGGCCTTGCAGGGAAAGTACCAAGATTGTGGCAATCAGTGCAATGCAAAGCGAACGATAAAGCGAATAGGCGATTTCGGCGCGGTCGTTGGCACCGTAGGCTTGTGCCGTGAAGCCCGTGGTTCCCGCCCGCATGAAGCTGAAGATGGAGTACATCACGCTAAAGATGGTGCCGCCTAAGCCGATAGCCCCAATGTAGGCGATGCTGTCCTGATGACCCATCAGCACCATATCCACCAAGCCCAGCAGCGGAACGGTGATGTTGCTGATGATGTTTGGAATGGCTAGTCTTAGTATTGAGCGGTTGAGCGAGTCTTTAGGCATATAGGCATGTTTTGCGGCTGCAAAGGTACAATAATCTCAAAAAAAGATTAAATAGTTCGCAAATTTGCTAATTATTCGCAGGATTTCATTATTTTTGCCGAATCGAAAACGAAATATATGAATATATCATTTGATGATAATGCATTGGAAGAACTTTATACTACGGGTTTAACTAATGAACGAAAATACAAAAAACTGTCTCAGGAGGTGATTAAGCAATATGTCAAGACGGTGAATTATATTAAAGCCGTTGCGCGTGTTGAAGATTTGTATTTAATCAAATCACTGCATTATGAGAAGAAGAAAGGGGATTTGGAAGGTGTAGAAGCTGTGTGGATAAATACTCAATACAGATTGCATTTTCAGAGTTCGCCTGATGGAAACGGAGTTGTAGTCAACGCATTATTACTTGAAATATCAAAACATTATGAATAAAAAACAAACACCGTTTATTGCAACTCATCCTGGAGAATTGATTAAGGATGAGTTGAAAGAAAGAAACCTGACACAAAAGGAATTGTCAGAAATGACAGGCATAAAACCTTCCGTATTGAGTGAGACCATCAACGGGAAGCGTTCTGTTTCACTGAATGTTGCCGTTGCTTTGGAAAAAGCCTTTGGTATTCCCGCAGAGGTCTGGATGAACCTTCAAACCCAATATGATTTGGATTCTGCTCAGATAGCTGAGCGCGATAAGCAGAAGGAAACTGTTTCGATTACCATTCCCGTCAGCGACCTTAACCTGTTGCGGGAAATTTCAAGAAAGTTTGGTTGGGCTTGTATGTTTTAAAAAATTGGATCTATGATTTTCTATTTCTCAGGTTGCGGCAACAGCAAACATGTGGCAGAGACGATAGCGGCAGGTCTCAACGATAATTTGGTCTTCATTCCCGAGGCGGCTCGTGAAGGTCATTATGAATATGAATTGCCAGAGGGCGAAAGCTTGGGCTTCGTGTTTCCCATTTATTCTTGGGCGCCACCAAAACTAGTACTCGACTTTGTGGCAAAATTACAACTCCAAGTTAAGCCCAATTACATCTATTTCGCCTGCACTTGTGGTGATAATTGCGGTCATACGGAGAAGGTTTTCCGCAAGGCTGTAGAAGAAAAAGGTTGGTCGCTTTCGACATGTTTTAGCGTGCAAATGCCTGAAACTTACATCGGCATGGCTGGTTTTAAGCTCGACACCGAAAAAGATGCCCAACTGAAAATCGACAGAGCAGATGACATTTTGATGCGAAACATCCCGCGACTGCTTAATAAAGAATGTTTTTCTGAAATTGTCAAAGGTAGTCTGCCTTGGCTGAAGACCTATTTGGTGAATCCAGGTTTCAACCGTTTCGCCACTGACGACAGCAAGTATCACGTAGATGATAAATGTACGTCTTGCGGACGATGCCAAGATGTTTGTCCCATGAAAAACATCAAAATGCCGCAAGGGGAACCCGTATGGATGGGCAACTGTATAATGTGTATGGCTTGTTACCATCATTGTCCAGGAAACCACCTCCAATACGGCAAAGCTACAAAGGGGAAGGGACAATACTACTTTGGAAAAAGAACTAAAAAATAAACATTATGTCAGAACAAGAGACAATGTCCCACGACAAGGTGGTTCTAAAAATTGACTATTTGCCAAGCGTCAACTATTCGATGATGAATAGTGGCGTGGAAGTGTGCAATTCACTGGTTTTGGAGAACAACGATGACA
>Ga0310690_10006580_pt1 | contig 15225 bp, 18 predicted proteins | sample AusTroGonzalo_MG_2_FD_207661 | JGI IMG/M metagenome (GOLD analysis project Ga0310690, IMG submission 207661) | Bovine rumen microbial communities from tropical cattle in Woodstock, Queensland, Australia - Gonzalo_04 (v2) (version 2) | ecosystem: Host-associated > Mammals > Digestive system >...
CGACTTGGTGTTGTTCAAGTTCATCAAGCTCAACCAGTTCATCAACATCACCATAATCAAGAATTTCAACCATTTCAACCATTTGCTCAACTATATGTCCATGCATTTGGTGAACCTCAACCAGATGCTCATTGTCATCATGTTCAACCGTTTCAAAATCTTCAAGCTCAACCACCTCATCATCAACCACCTCAAAGGCAATCTCATCATGAAAGCACATTATATGAATGTCCATATCATCAAGTTCAACCATTTTCTCAATCTCATGGGCATCATGATTCTCATGTGTTCCAACATCCGCAACAGTATGAATAATTATCTCATCATTTTCATCATGCTCAACCGCATCATCCAGAAGCACAACATCAAGGGCATCACTGAACTCTTCAAGTTCAATCTGCATCTTTTCACCATGCACCAGTGATTCATAATCAACCAGTTCAATATGTTCATGGAACAATGCATGCATTATCTCATATACCGCATGTTGTTCAACTTCTTCCGAAACACATTGTTTTTGAACAACAACAATTCTTTACGAATCATGCTCTTGTATCGATTACACCGTTGTTGATGTAATGGTCATATACTTTAATTTGTGGAACTCATTGTCATTCAAAACGAATACAAGCTCATTCACAAATTGTTAAATTTCTGAAATTATAAACATGGTTTGCACACCAGAAATGGTTTCATGGTTCAACAATGCAATCACCATCGCTTGCATCTCCGAATCAACCATTGCAGAAATGTGAATCATTTAAACATGAAACTTTTGCAATCCAATTATTACAACATCAATCAATGCAATTCTTTAATGTTGTTACATTTTCTTTCATTGTTGCGATTGCATTTGTGTTTGTTGTAATTCATGAAGTAATGCTTTCCCAAAGCTCTTTTGAAAGATATAATGAAAGATAATCTCATGCTTCAAATGTTTGAGATCATTGTCATTGTTGCTTTGTTGCATCATTCATTATACACACTGCGAATCATCTTGTAACTGTGAATGTGTCGGTGCTTTTTGCTGTGATTTTGATAATTTCTCTTTTTGTAACAACACCGCTTTCAACATGTTCCAAACATGCAACGGTGTCTGTTTCCCAAAGGATTCATTCTCATGAAGTAATCGAAATCGTTGTATCAAGCACACCAACACTTCCAGTCAATTCGCTTCTTAAATTATTTTTATTTGCAAGCATTGTTTATTATAAATTTTGAAGTAAATATATATCTTCTTCAATATTATCAATTCTGTCGCTCAAATCTGAAATATCACCGTTTGTTGATGTTATTGCATCCGCATTGTCTGTAATTCAATCTTGTGCATCTTTCAATGTTCAAGCGGTCATTGTTAATGCAACAATTGAATTTGCTTCAAAGCTGTGTGCAACCTTTGAAAGTGTTTTTGGATTCGCTGTGTCATCACCAACACAATATTCAACGGCTCTTTCAATTGTTAATGTGTTTCCGCTTCTTGCAGTAACTTTTGCAATTTCTCTGATTACTGTTTGTCCGTTCAACTGTTGCTCAATTGTTATCATATAAGGAAATGAAGATGGAAATATTCATCCATCATTCACAATAGCACTCGTTGAATTTGATGAAATTGCACTCACCAAATACGAACTCACATTGTTTGCAGTTTCATATTTTATAAATGTCATTTCTCTGGTTTTATATTATGTAAAATTATTCAATTACATTCCATAATGTATCGGTCTTTGCAATGGTCAAAACACACTGGTCTGGTTTATATGAAATTTTATTCACAACTTTATTGTCCAATGTTATTCATGCATTCAATACTGATATTGTATCTCATGGTTTGATTTCTTCGAAAGGGTAGTTGGTATTCAAAGTAATACTCATTTCTTCCTTTGGATTCTTATTATCTGCAATGTATTGGTTTCCATATGCATTTTGTGTTGTTGCACTGTTTAATGAAGAATTCTGTTCGTATTTATCTTTTTGTCCGTATGTTGATTGACTTGTTGCATCTGAATAAACTTGAACCGTTCATCCGTTTCTTGCCAATGAATAATTGTTAACAACAGATTCGATGGTGTCTGTTATGCTCATTTTGTCGATGTCATGGTGCAAGTGAAGAAAATGATTCTTTGCTGTATTGAAGAAGTGTAATTTTCATTCTCCATCAATTAAAAACTTATATCATGCTCATTCTGAAACAGTTTTAATAATATCAAAACAACTCTTGTAACTCCAATTGTAATTTTGAGTTGTTGTATCTGATTCATCTATTGTTCAAGCAGTAATACAATTATATTTTGTTTGAAAATATGTTAATACATCTTGAATCATTGCTGATGGTGTTTTTGAATAACTTCCATTTGTGAATAAAATATTATTCAATAATGAATTTACTCATAAACAAACAAGTGTTGTGTATTCTCTTGAAGATTCAACACTTCTGATTATTTGAGAAATAACACCGTAATATATTTGGATTCATCCTTTGTGATAATCATCAAATAATACAACTTTCACGAATTCACCTCACTGGTAATTTAATTCTGAAATTTTGTATGTTGTTTGAATTGAAAGTTGTCAATCACCACCATTGATGTTTGAAGTGAAAGAGATCTCGTTCAAGATGTCGTTTGGATTGATTGTTGCTTTATAACTTCCATCCAAGTTATAAGTTTTGATTTGATAAGTTTTCATTATAAGAATTTTACAAAATAAGATAAAGAACCAGTGTATGTTCATGTGTTATACACTGAATATATGTTTTCGCTGTATTGCAATGGTGTAAATGGTCATGTGTATGCAACTTCAACATCATTCACCGTTACTTTCTTTGTTTCTCAATCAAAAATGATAATATCTCATGCAGTTAATGAAGTATTGATTTCGATATTATATCAATTCAATGTGAATCTCATTCATGTTGAATTTCAAGAATCCATTGTGATGTAAAGTTTTGGGTATGTTTCTGCTCTTCAATCATATATTACACTGCTTTGATATGTTCATGTTTGAGATGTAATTGTTGATGTTGTTGGTGTTTCCAAGTGTGAATGCGGATTAATACAAGTGAAAGTCAAAACAACATTTCAAACTCGGTTCACATTATAGTTTTGTCTGTTGAATTTTAATGATGTGCAAGTTGCTGTCCATTCTCTCACAACTCCATTAATGGTGATTTTTAAAGTTCATTCTGTTTTTGAAGTTCTGTATTTTATTTCATCAATCAAATTGTTTAATGAATCTGGTGTATCTCATGAAACAGAAAGCACCAATTGAATTGTCTTTTTTCTGTAATATTTTCACAAAACTCAACCTCAATCTTGCAACGGTGTGTTATATGTATTGAAATCAATTGTTCCAATATCATCATGATTTGATTGGATTACTCTAATTGAATTTCAATTATTAAGATTCCAACCATTAAAAACGAAAACACCATCCATCACATTTGAAAGGATTTTTGGTGCATCTCATAATAATTGTGAATTGAATTTATTGTCCATTGCTTTGTTTTATATTAAATAATTCAATAATTTTTCTCCAATTTTGTCAATCTCACGATTTCTTGTGCGATTTCTTTAATGTCTGCATCATTTCTGACTACCACACTTCACATTGTAATATTTATTCAATTATCATTGTTGATTATCTGTTCATTTGGAACAATTGTTCCAGATCTATTTGGAACAAACAATTCTGGTCATCTTTCTCAAACAAGATATGTTGTTCAAGCATTCACCATTCAACCATCTGCTTTTCATCATCCAAAGCTCAATAAACTTTTAGCTTTGCTCATTGCATTACTTGAAAAATTGGTAACAGTATCTTTTGCACTGTTCCATGCATCTTTTATTTGTGCAACGATATTTTTAATTGTTTGAATCAATGATGTGCATTTATCAACACACCAATCATATGCAGATTGGATTCCATCTTTAATTGATTGCCATGTCTGTCAAAAAGCAGTTGTTAATGCTTCATCCATTGTTGTTGCGAAATTGATTGCCATGTCTTTGATTCATTGCCATGCTCATTCCCAATCTCATTCAAAAACCTTTAAAAGCACATCAATTGCTTGGAATAATCAAACAAGTAATCATTCAACAATTCTGATTCATGCACCGAATGTTTTTTGAACTCAATCCCATAAACCTCAAACGACTTCCATTACTGCATCACGGTGGTCATACCATCGTTTTTGAAGTTTATCAATTCGTGGTTGAATTATTTCTGTTATTTTATCGACTGTTTCTTTTGTCTTTTCTTGTATTCATCACCAATTATTTGCTCGTGCAACTCACAATGCAGTTACTCATGCAATAATCCATCAAATCGGTCATGAAAGCAATGCAATTCAACTCATGATTGTTGGTAAAGCTAATGCCAAACCGCTCAAAACGGCTGTTAATCATGCAACGGCTGTAATTGCTGTAAATATTCATGCAGTCAATTTTGGATTCTCTTCAATCCAATTTACAACCTTTTCAATAATTGGTGTAACTGCTTGCAATAATCTGTCAAAAACTGGAATCAAAGCATCTCCAAGTGTGTTTTTCATATTTTCCCATTGTGCATTCATTCTTGCAATTCTTTCTTGCATTGTTTCTTGCACTTCTCATGATGCTTCAAGTTCTTTTTTTCATTGCAAAACAACTGCATTCACCAATGCTTGTTTCTTTTCTGCTTCTGTTAAAGAATTAACAGTTTTTCAAAGCTGTTTTGCATATATCTCTTGTGCTTCGCTTTGTTTAATAACGATTCACAAGTTGTCCAATATCTGAACACTTCATCTTCATAATCATGTTACGATGTCATCCAATGCTTCTTCCATTGTTCTTCACATCGCTTGTCATTTTACTCTGGCAATTTCCATCATCGTTGCCATATCTTCCGTGTTGGAAACGATTCACAACGAATATGCTTTGTTGGCTGATGCCATTAATTGTGTATCTGCAACCGTTCATCTTGATGCTCTTCTCATTGCTTTCAACATTTCATCTGCGGAAATGTTTGCGGATTCTGATAATCTTTCAAAACTTCTTTGCAATGGTTCATTTTCAATTGATGCATCAATGAAACTTTTTCACAATGCCAACATACTTCATGCAACAACTGTTGCTGTTGCTCATACTTTTTTTAATGCAGATTCTGTTGATTTACTCCATTGAAATGATTGCTTTTGTAAATTCTCCGCTTGCTTTCATAATTTGGAAAACTCTGCGGATGCTTGATTGTCTGCACTGATTTTTACTTTTAAATCATATGTTGTTGATGCCATGAATTAATGTTTATGTGATGAAACTTTCGCTCTTTGTTTTGCTCTTTCATTCTCGATATGTTCATGCTTTCTTTCCCTTTGAATCATCTCAAAATGCAAATCGAGAACGGATTCTGGTTCATTGTCGAGATCTGATGGCTTGCAATGATATAATTCTTTAATGAGAATATAATCACGATGTTCCTTTGTTACTCATCTTCAACTTCTTAAAGTTCTTTCGAACTGTTCCAGAATCAATTTATTTTTTGCTGGGTATTTTGGCTTTTTCAACCTCTGCCAACACTTTATTATAATCGTCGTTGCTCATTTCATCAAGCTCATCTTGTGAAAGATTTGTCATGTTTACAATTACAAAATCATTCGCTTTTTGGAATCTTTCAACTTCAATTTTGAATTCTCCACTTTGTAATTGTTGCGGTGTAACTTGCATTCATTGAAACATAATGTCGTTGAATTCTCTGTCAATCTTCCTTGTATAAACCTTTGAAATCTCAACTTCTTTAACTGTTCAATTGATTGTAACTTTCATCTTCCTTGTTTTAAAAAATTAAAATCCTTGTTTTGATTATCGTGCTTGCGGAAAAACAAGGAAAATCCGCAAGCACGGATTTATATTAATATCAAGTTGAATTGCTGTTTAATAATAACACTTCGATTGATGTTGCATCGTTTGTGCTGTATTGTCCAGTAAATCACATTGTTTGTTTAATGATTTCATCGTTTCCATCTGATTTTGTCCATTCAGTGAATCCAGCTTTCATCAAATCAACATACATTGATGGGTAAATTCCAGTTGCCAATGCTGTTGCATTTGTGTTTACTGCATAAAAACGAACTGCTTTCTTTTGTGAATTCAAAACATAATCTCTCAATGTTGTTGATTCATATATTGCTTCGAAATCTCATTCAATTCCGAATTGTTGGTTGTAAATATCTTCAACATCTGTTGAACCAAAGCATTGAATATCTGTTAAGTTTTTACTTATTGCAATTCTGAAACTTTGAACACATTGTTCTGATGCAGAATCAAGTCATGCTTCATTGCTTGCAAATCTTACTCCAGACATGCTTGCTGTGAATGGATTCTCGCTTGCATATGCTGGTGTTTGAGATGATGCACTCTGGATCTGTTTTCACATGAATTGTGCATTAAACTTCATATAATCTGCAACTTCGCATGAAAGCTCAAATGTATTAATCATACAATATGGTGCATAACTTCAAGCAATTGGGTCATCATCATAAATTGTTGCTGATGGATGTTCGTTGCTTTGTAATTCCTCAAAGAACCATGCATTTAATGAAACGGCTGTTGCTGTCATTGTCCATGTTCCGTTTGTAATGCTTCCGCTTGTTGATTTATCAAAGAAGTAATATTTTGTTGTTCCGATTGTGATTATCTTCTTTAATACTGCAGAATTTCCGCTCAAAACATCTCATCTTGCTGGTGTTCATCCAGATGGTGTTCAAGTAACTGCATAAAGTTTTGTGCATTTTCATAATGCCAACTTTAAAAGGTATCAAATTGAATCATCTTTAACGATTCCTTGTAAATCTAATGTTGATGCATTCTTTGTTGTGAAAGAATCTGCAACCGCATCGATTACTCAATATCATGATTCATCTGATGCACTTTCAATTGCTGGGTTTAATGTTCAACTTTCCTTTGAAATCCAAACTGATGGTGAAACTGCTGTTCATCTCGTTACTTCCATTCAAAGTCAAATTGCTGATAATCTTCCGATGTTTGCCATTTTTTGATTAAATTAAATGTTAAAAGTTATTTATCTTTTTTTTCAGATTTCTCATCAATCTGCATTATTTCCCTTGCTTTTTCTAATGCTTCAATCAAATTTTTTCATTCCACAACGATTCACCATTTTGGAAATGAATATTTTCTCACACCATCATCAATCTTTACTTCAACATGTTGTTCGATTTCTGGTGTTTTCTTTTCTTTACATCCTTTGCATGCCATTTTCTTTATAAACAAGATATAAATTATTTGCTGACCGCTGTGAATAAACAATTCACATTAAATACTCTGATTGGCTCTTGTGTGTTTGCATATCATCGATTAAATGTGAATGTGCATGAAACAACGGTTCAATCATCATTACTCCATACGATAGATTCGATTTCTTTGAGTTTCTGCATCATCATGTCCGCAACAACTCTCATGTTATTTTCAACAGTTGAAAGATTCTGTTGAATTCTGTCAATCAATCTTATGGTGTAATTGATTTCTGATTCGTAACTGCAAGAATCAAGATATTTAACATTTCCATCATCTGGGGTAATGATAATTGCTGGGTAATTAATTCCATCTTCAATTTTGATGTCATGATTGTAAACCGCTCAAATTCTTGCATCATCTCATGTTGCGATTTCAAGCATTTTGTTATACAATGCATCTCATATTGCTTTGAATGAATATGTTGTTGTATCTGTCATTATTCTTTTAATTTTGCATCTAAATCTTCGAGTATTATATCAAGAATTTTGTCTTTATGCTCTGTGAAAGCTCTTTCAAGATAATACTTTGTTTGCGGATTCTTTCTGTTTGAGAATTCTCTCACACTTGCATATGCCAAAGGCGAACCAACCACGACAAATCATTTGCTGATGGTGTTGAAATCGTTTGAAATACTTCTTCTCAATGCTCATGTCAAATATGGTGCATTCTCTTTCGCATTGTTGGAAATCTCTTGTCCAATATCAATCATGATGATTTGCGAAACTGCATTCACTTTGTCATTTAATTGCATCAATTTTTGAATATCTCATTGAACACTTAATTTCATTCGCTTTCTTGAATAATGGCTTTGTAAAATAATCTTTTACTTCCATCTCGTTTCTGGAATGATTTTACAATGTAAATCACACCATCCACCGAGATCTTGTCTCAAACAACAATTCATGAATAATCGCAATATAATTTTTTCATTTTATACACTGTTGCATCATCAAATCACTGTGTTGGCTCTAATGGTTGAATATTACATTTGAACGATGTTCATGTTGAACCATATGTTGAAATTCATGTTGTTGCATTTCTCGTGTATCAATAACGAGTTGCTGATTTATTATATAACATGCTCATGAATATCTTATATTGCCAATGTAAAATTCTTGTATTTATCAAGTAACTTTGTGAAAGAAAAATATAAATCATCTGATGATTGTGATGAACTCTTTGCACCGAATGTTATTTGCTCATCTCACAATTTATATGATGATATTCCAACATGATATTGTTCTTTCAATGCATCTGGTAAATTTCCACAAGCAATCATGATTTCAATCATTGTTAAATCATTTGGAATTGCTGTGCTTTCATATCAAGCAGTGTATTTGATTGTAAAGAATCCAAAATCAAGATTTGAATCAAAACTCTTGAATATTGCTCTTCTTTGTTCTGCAATCATGTAATCTGTTCCTTGAACTCCACTGTATGTTTCACCATCAATCTCTTTGATTGCTGTTACTGGTTTATTCTTCAAAAAGATATTATATCAAAAAGAATTTACATATATTTTCCTTGCATCGATTGTTTCTGTGTAATCTCATTCCAAGAAAGAATCAACACCACAAATCTTGTTTATTTGCTGTCATGAAGATGCAAGTATTATTGTTAATATGTCATCGTTTGTTGTGTCTGTTGATGCGATTCATAAATAATTTTTGAATTGTGATAATGTTGCATACATTGTATTTCAGAATATTATTTTGTAAATTGATTATTTTGACTTCTTTGCAGTTTTCTTTTCTTCTTTAACTACTTCTTTTTCTGCTTTTTCTCATTCAACAACTTCTTCATATAAATGAGAATAGTTTCTCAAAATGCTTTCTGCATGAACTGATTCAAATATTTCTCATGCTTTGATTTCAACTCAATCAACAAGTTGTGTTTCTTTTGAAATGTTCTTTAATTTCATTTGATTCATTTATAAGTTATAAATTCTCGCACGGCTCAATAAAGAACCGTGCAAGATATTATTTAATGGATGGATTAAAGTGTTACATTTATTCCAAGTCCAACAGTCTTTCCAAGTCCAGCAACAGAATTTGCGATTGCGAAACCGAAATCCATTGTTGCAATGATCTCGTAACCTTTTCAAGGGCATTCTTTCAAGTATAACTTTAATGGTGAACCAAATCCGTATTGAACAGCTGGTTTGTAAATACATGCGAAAGAACCTTTTGTGTTGTTTCCAGCAGTTGCATCAACAAGTCCAGAAGTATTTGTCAAAGCTGGGAAGTCTCTTGCAACTAATACATCAATTCCGAATGCTTTTGCCAAAACACCTTGAACGATTGTTGCATTTGGTCCGAATTTGTCCATTGTGATTACTTCAGATAATGCGAGTGCTTTGTTGTAAACATTAGCTGGCATGATGAATAATAAGTTGTTGAGGTCTGCTTGGTAACCAGCATCAATAACTCATTTAACAGCAAGTAATGAAGCACTTGTGAAAGTTCCAACAGAAACTCCAGTGTTTGCAATACCAACCATTCTGATTCCATTGTCTTGTTGTGTGAAGTATGGATTTCCAGAATATGTTCCGTTTACATTTCCACTTCATGATGCTGTATCATCTGCATTGATTATTAATGCATCGATTGTTCTTCCAGCACTTCTGTTGATTCTGTCTTTGATGATTGCTTCAATATCAACAACAGAATATTCAACTTCTCTGTATGAAAGTGCAACAGTGAAGATGAATTGTCATTGAGAAATTGTAACTTCTCATGTTGCTGGTCATTCTTTGGCTGGTGTGATGCTATATGCACCAGTTGTCCATTCACTGTTTCCAATGAAAAGGTCTGCTTCTCCAATAACTGGAACTTTTGCAGATATTGGCATGTTGTTTCCATGATTTCATGGTAACAAGTTAATTAATGAAGAATATTTTGGAAGCATGTCCAATGCTGGGTCTAATACAACATTGGTTGGAATTACTTCTGCACCAAATCCAGTGTTTGTTGTGTGCATTACTTCATTCGCTTTTGTTTCTTCAACAACTTCTTCTTTAACTTCGATTCCAGAAAGCTCTTTTGCTTTCATGATTAGTTCTTTAATGTTCATTCTTAATTAAAATATGTAATTAAAAAGTGTTTAGGAATTCGCTTTTTTTAAAAGTTGTGCGATTTTCCCATATTGTCATGAATTCTTTGAAGCTGGTGCTTGATAAGAACTTCATGATTGGATTGCTGTGTGTTTAACGGCATTTTCAAGTTGAATCATTACTTCAATTGCTCACTTCATCAATTCTGATTGATTTGCAATTTGTTTTTGCAATGACTTGATTTGCTCATCTTTTTCATCCAACTTTTGATTGAATGATTTTACAAAAGAATTGAATTCAGCAACTTCAATGCTCTTGTGTTCAACATTAATTGATTTGCTCTCTTCAACAACTTCATTGTTGCTTGTTTCATCAACAACTTCATCGTTTGATTCAGTTTCAGAATCATTTTCAGAATCATCGCAATCGCTTGCAGTTGATATTTCAGATTGTTCATCTGCTTCTGGTGTTTCATCTTCAACAACTTCTTCTCATTCAACAACTTCTCATTCAACGGCTGTTCAGATCTCTTTCACTTCTTCAACAACTTCTTCTGTTTTCTCTTCTTCTGGTTGTTCTTCTTCAACAACCTTTTCTTCTTCGCTTTCTTCTTCCTTAACTTCTTCTTCAAGTTTTTCTTCGTTTTCTGCTCATTCTTCTTCTGAATGTGCATTTTCTTCGTTTTCTGCTCATTCAAGCTCTTCAATTTCTTTCTTTGTATCTTCTTCAACCATTGAATCATCAATGATTTTTGAATCAACAACTTCTTCTGTTGGCTCTTCTGCTGTCTCCATCTCTTCTTCTGCTTTAAAGCATGAATCAAAACTCTTTACGAGTGCAAATGGATTTGCTGGAACAGAAACCAATGATATTTCAAACAACTCCAAATCTTTAATCAAATTCGTGTAACTGTAATTTCATTCTGAATCAACATTTTCCATTGTTTCAAAATCGTTTACACGGTATCAAATTGAGAATGTTCTCAAAACTCCATTCTTTAACTTTGAGAAAACTCCATCTGTGTCTTCTGTAATCTTTGCTTTTATGAATAAACCTTTATCATCAATGCTTGCTTCTGTTACATTTCCGATTGGTTTGTCCATGTCATGTTGCAATAACACGATTGGATTTGTCATGTATTGCTTTAAAGTGTTTTCGAATGCAGATGGCTCAACAATGTCATTCATTCTGTCTTTGTCTTTTGTTGAAGCATATCATTCGATTTCGTATGCTTTTGAATCTCAATCAATGATTTCTTTCACTGACTTCTTATCACATACGATTTGAAAGAACTCCTTGTCTTTGATTAATTTAAATTTCATCGTTTAAATATTATAAATTAAAATCTTTTTCTTCTGTATTGCATTGTGCATCTGCAATTTACTCATCATGGTGGCATTTCTGTCATCACACTTTGATATATGTGGTCAATATCACACCATCATTCTTCTTCACATTCCATATGCTCTGGGCGAACACGATTATCTCAAACGGTCAATCGTTTCTTTTCCATCTGGATTCACGCATCTTCTAATGCATCGATTGGCTCTCTGTTCCCGAATTCATATGCTTTTGCTGTTTCCGTAACTGCAATGCTTCTTGCTCTCGGTAATCAAAACAATTTATCATCGATTTTGTTTATTTCTCATTGTATCTCATTCCATGATAAATGATTATCAATTCCGTTCTTCAATGTGTTTATTACATCTCGTTTTGTCGTATGCGATATGCTTCATTTGAAGTTTGAAAGGTTTAATTCTCATCGCTTGCTTGCATATTCGCTTGGTTTCTCTGGGTAATAATCAACTCATTCTTCTTTCAATATCTTTGCGAATTTTCTATATTGTTTTTTGTATCAATGCTCGAATACTTTTTCCAAAGGCAACTCCATGTCATCAATCAATTGCATTATTCACATTGCTCTTCGGAATCACTGCAATGGGTCATCTCCGAACATTTCATCTTTCCATCCTTTTTTGTCTGGGTATAAATGCACATGCTCATTCTGTAATATGTTGAATTCAATACTTATCAAATACACATGATTCTCGTATAGATCTTGAACATTCTCTTCCAAATATTTTCTTTGCTTTTTAAAAGATTTTTGCACGATGCTGTAAAGTTTTGCTTCTTTCCTTAATAAATTTCTGTAATCTTGTGAAAGCATCTTTTTACATTTCATCTCATGGTAAAACTGCATCGAGTGTTATATCTTCAAGCAATACTTGGTTTCTTGATGTCATCAATTTATTTGCATTTTCATCATCTGATGGTTCAAGTCATCTTTCGATTCTTGCTTCATTGATTGTTAATATTCAAGTCTGAACATCTGCTCTTTGTCCGTTCAACCATTCTTGGGTTTCCTTTAATTGTTCTGAATCTGATTTAATCCAATATTTTTCGAATAAATCTGGTCTGAACATTTCCAAACACTTATTTAATATTGCATCAAAATCTCTTTCATGTGGTTTAACTGTTCATTCAAGGAATTCTTCTTTAACATTTTGTCCGTTGTTGTAATTTGTATCTTTAATGTATCACAACAATGCTTTTGGAACTCCAAATGCAGAACAGATTTTGTCTGTTGATAATTCACGATGTGAAATCGTTTCCATATCTCTTGAAGTCAATGAAATCTGTTTAATATCTTGAATTCATCATCAAACAAGAACTTTGTGTGCATTCTGACTTCATTTGAATTGTGCTTCAAACTGGTCTTTTGCAATTTGCTGTTCTTCTGCTGTTAAATTTCCATCCAATAACAACATCAAGTCTGGTCTTGCACTGTTCTTGTAAAAACTGTAATTTGTTTTTGATGCTTCGAGATCTGTTACAACATCATACATGATAGATGTCAAAACTCACATTCCATTTATGCTGTAATTAATGTCATCCTCGAATTTGAAATATCAAATTTCTTCAACTGGAAAAACTTGTGTTTTCATTCCATTGTTTGTTGTAACACGGAATGCAGTAATAACACCATCTTGCAAAACCTTTGTAACGGCTCTTGAATCAAGAACATCAAAGCGGATTGTTTCTCCGAATGTGTTTCTGATTGGTTTGATGTATAATTCACCAGAAACAAGATAATTTCTCCAAAAATTTACTTTGAATTTCTCAAAAGTTGGTGCTTTAAACAAAGAAAAAACTTCTTCTGTTGTAACATTATCTTCAACAGTTTGTTTGTCGTTGTCTAATAAATAGATTCCATTTCTTGCAACCGCTCATGCAATTTTTCTCACACATTCACGGATGTCTGAATTTTTCATGTATAAATCAAAATATGTTGCTTTCGTGAAAACAACATCATTATCAAACAACAAAGAAAGGTCCAATCAATAATTCTTTCAAACAGATTTTTTATTGACTTTGTTTATCTCGAAATTGAATAATCTCATGCATGATTATATTCATTTAAACAAAAGCATTATAATCACGGATTCGATTTCACAAAGCTCATTTTTTATTAAAAAACACGGCTTTCAAACCGTGCTTTCATAATTGCTCATATTTTAATTATTTATCTGTAATCCATACAACTTGAAATTTCTCACTTTGTTGCAATACAATATTCTTGTGCTTCACCACCAACATATATTTTAACACTTCAAACACCATTGATTGCTTTTGATAATTCAACCGCTTGTCATCTTGCAAGGAAATCAACGGAATCATTTACTCATAGATCTGGAACATCATTAAATGAAATCGCAATTACATCGTTTTCAATCTTTTCAACCTTTTCAAATGTTGGCTCTTCTTTGTATAATTCATTAATGGTGTTGATTCTTTCTTGTAATCCATCAATCTTTTCTTCCTTTGGTGCTTGTGCTGTTGGTGTGTAACTTGAAGATGTTCAATCGTTTGTCATTGATGCATATATTCAATGAAGAATGATGAAAGCAAAAAAAACAATTACTCGGAATCGAACTTTCTTCCATATTGGTTTTTGTGTTGTTTCTGTCATCTTGCAAGTATTAAATGATAAATTGCTCATAATATAATGAATAAAATTTCTGATTCAACAAAAAAACGATGCTTGCACACCGTTCCTTTGCTTTTACCTTTTATACTCTTCCATGAAAACAAAAACTTCATACAATTCTTTTGTATGAAATTTCTGCAAATTTGCAAAAACTTATTTTTCTTCTGGTTCAACATCGATTCTTGGCAAATCTTCTGGATTACATTCAATAATGTTCTTCAAAACATCAACATTGATTTCTTCCATCTTTTTGAAATCAAGATTCAACTTTTCTTTTGCATTGTTCATGATTCCAACTCGAATATTATACCATTCCGCAATCTTTAATGCTTGTGCTTGTTGATTCTTTGCTTGTGTAATCATTGAAATCAATTGTTGCATTTGGTTTGCCATCAATTGCATTTGTTCAATTGGTTTAATATCACTTGTTGCATGTGTGTCTTTCTCAACTCTAAATAAACCATCATCCAATTTTGTGAATTGTGGCTCTGGATTGAATTTTCTTTCTTCCATAATATAATTAGTAATAAATTAAAAACTTTAATCTTGTTCGAATTTGTCTGCCATCTGGTCTTTTTTTTCTTCAAGGAACTTCCAGAATTCATTCAATGTAATCTTTGTAATCGGTCTGCATGTATCGTAAAGTGATGAATCTTTGTGCAGAAATTCCAATATTAATCTTTCTGCTCATAATAATTCCAAGCTCTCACTTTTGAAAGAATTCCGTTTTTTTTCATGTGCATAATCTTTTGGTTTTTTCATTTAATTTTAAATTGATGCAATAAAAAATCTGTTCCTTGTTTCTGTTAATGTAAACAACATTGAATCAACCATGTCATCATGTTCCGCATTTGGAAATGTTATCAATTCATCAATCAAATCATCATTTCATGGTGCAA
>Ga0310690_10006581_pt1 | contig 15224 bp, 13 predicted proteins | sample AusTroGonzalo_MG_2_FD_207661 | JGI IMG/M metagenome (GOLD analysis project Ga0310690, IMG submission 207661) | Bovine rumen microbial communities from tropical cattle in Woodstock, Queensland, Australia - Gonzalo_04 (v2) (version 2) | ecosystem: Host-associated > Mammals > Digestive system >...
TTCCAAAATTGCAGCGGTCTGACCTCTGTTACCATCCCCAACAGTGTAACAAGTATCGGGAATGGTGCTTTCTATAATTGCAGCAGTCTGACTTCTGTCACCATCCCCAACAGCGTAACATGCATCGGAAACTATGCTTTCCAAAATTGCAGCGGTCTGACTTCTGTCACAATCCCCAATAGTGTGATAAGTATCGGAGACTATGCTTTCAATGGTTGCAATAGGATGGAGACACTCACGCTCGGTGGTTCTGTAAGTGATATCGGTGCTTCGGCTTTTGAAGGATGCTCAAGTATCACTGACATATATTGTTATGCTCAAAAGGTGCCTGATGCGCCGGAGTCTGCCCTTGATGGAGTCAGCCGCAAAGCCTATCTGTGGGTGCCTGCCAATAGGACACGCAACTATGAAATCCATACTGTCTGGGGAGAGTTTCCCATTCATGCACTGACCGCAGAAGGAACGGAAACAGATGCCGTCTCTGTTACTCCCGGCACTAATACAGCTGATATAGTATGGCCATCTGTAACAGGTGCCGCCACCTATGAACTGGTCATCCGCGACAAAGACGGAAATGTCATCTGCACGCTCATCTTCGATGCAAAAGGACAACTGACCTCCATCGCTTTCTCCGCTCCTTCACGCGGCAATGCACCAGACAACGGGCAGACGGCAGGCTTTACGTTCACGGTGACAGGATTAGAGGGCGGCACAACATACAACTATACCTTCACCGCCAAAGATGCGGGCGGGAATGTGCTTGATACCCAAACCGATATCTTCAAGACCATCGGCACGGCTACAGGCATTGAGGAGGCGGACGGAGAATCCGGAAAGAACGGATATTCCGGAACGGATGGCTCCGCAGTAAAGGTTATGCGTGACGGTGTGACGTACATAGTAATGCCGGACGGCAGGATGTATGACCTGCAAGGCCAGAAAGTGAGGTAGTTCCGCTTGCATAGCAAGAACAACAAAAAGCGAGGCGACATATCCGTCGCCTCGCTTTTATATCAGGAACTCCGTATAATTATCTTTGTTGACAACCTCAAACGCCGCATCCGGATAGGCATTGCGGAACCCGACCGGCACTTTCGCCTGCTTTTTGCCGGCTTTCAACTCAAACGCCGACAATCTGCCGTCCGTCTCTTCGATAAGGTCAATCTCCTGATTGTCATACGTGCGCCAGAAATAGAACTGCGTATCCAGTCTGTTGTTGTAAGCACGCTTCAGCCGCTCAGTGATGACATAATTCTCCCACAACGCGCCTCGGTCGGCTTCCGTGCGGGCATCCAGCGGCAGGAAGTTGCGTATAACGGCATTGCGTATGCCGTTGTCATAAAAATACCACTTGCCCGCCTTGGCAACCTCCTTGCGCAAATTGCGCGAGAAACCGCCAAGACGATAAACCACAAACACCTTCTGCAACAAGTCCAGGTAACGCTCCACCGTGTTCCGGCTCATTGACAGCTGTTTGCCCAGTTCGTCATAAGAACACGGACTGCCGACCTGAAAAGCAATCAGGCGCAATAGGTCAAACATCTTCTGCGAGTTCTTTATGCCGTCCACTGCCAGTATGTCCTTCAGGAGGTAGGCGTCCACAATGTCCTGTAGATACTCGCGTTTCTGCACGTAGGTGTCAAACATCGTGACATCAGGATAAGAGCCGTAGATGAGACGCTCCTCCAGTTTCTTGAATGTGTCAACCGGTGTCTCCTGCGCCGCCAGTTCCTGCGCGGAGAACGGGGTCAGTATGAACTGCGAACTGCGTCCTACCAAAGGCTCACCCGCCTGATTCCGCAGATTGAACGACGAAGAACCGCTTGCCAGGACACGTATGCCGGGCAACTCATCGACTATCAGTTTCAGTTTGGCGCCTATCTGGGGAATATGCTGTGCCTCGTCAATGGCGAGCAACTCAACACCTTCGAAGAGATGTCGGTAATTGGCGGCGGACATGCGCTCCAACAGAGCGTGTGTGTCGGCATCATCGCCGTTCAGCACCAGCGATTTGCCGTCAAAGGACCCGACAATCTGACGCATCAGTATTGTCTTTCCGACCCGCCTTGCTCCGAAAATCAGCATCACCTTTTGCGGCAGCATACGCTGCTCTATGATGCTCTGTAGTAATCTGCGCGTGATTTGTGCCATGGTTCTTGTTGTTTGTTTTTAACCGCCGCAAAAGTACTGCTTTTTTCTTGATTATGCAACAAAAACGTAAAAATCTTCAGTCAAGAGTGCATTTTTTACGTAAAAATCTTCATTTGACAGTGCAATTTTTACGTAATTGCCGTTGCGTGGCAGTGCAGGCACCGGTCAGAAGCCAGCCTGAAACCCGCCTTTGTCATCGTGTCTTCTCAGCAGGAAATAAAGCGGGAGTGTTAAATGATAGTAAATGAATACAAAATGCATTTTTTTGAAAAAATTTGCTTTTGAGGTGATAGATTTCGGCTATCTGGAGTATCTATATAGAAGAAATCTCGAATCCCGGCTTTAGTGTCTTTGCAACGGGAAATGAAGCGGAGTGCAAACTGACAGAAACTGCTTTATTCTGCATTAAAGTGACAGAAAGTGCCAAAGACTGCCAGAAACCGACAACGCAAAACCCCGCTATCGTATCTTTGCACCCGCAAACGGAATACAGCAAACCCAGAATTATGCAGAAAACGCTGTGATAAATTTGCAAAATCGGATTTTTTGTTGTATCGTTGCTACTTAAAACAGGAATGAAACCGTATAGAAAATTGATAACTGACATTATATGAGGAAACTGATTGTATTGTTGGCAGCGGCGATAGCTGCTGTGGCAGAAGTAAAAGGAGCAGCCGCAAACCCGGTTGAGAAACTGCCGTATGAAGCGTATTTTACGGACATCAAGTTTGATGCGAAGACGAATGAACTGCGTTTCAACGACACCTACAAGAAAGACAAGGCTGTTGACCGGCAGTATGTGATAGAGTTTTACTACCGGACGAATGACACCAATTTGATGTACGTGTGCGCAGGCGGCTGTCATTGCTTCTACACCTACGGCATAACCGATGGCTATGCCTATCAGGCCACCACTATCTATGATGCTGAAACGGGCAAGAAGATAGAGCAGCAGTTCAATGCGCCGCACAGCAAGGGTGAGTTACGTGTCTTTAACATCAGCGAAGGGATTGCTGCGTGCCTCAAAGCCGGTGAAGGACGGTTGCTAATCGCCATCAAAGGCGTTGATTATGTACACCGTCACCTTCCTTGATTGGGATTCCAAAGTACTGGGCGAACAAAAGGTGGCTTACGGACAAGCGGCCGCAGCACCTGAAATCCCGACGCATGAGGGATATAAATTCACCGGCTGGGACAAGGCGTTTGACAATATAACGGAAGACCTGACGGTTACGGCGCAGTTTGTGAAGATTCCGACCTATGTAGTTACCGTTTCTACGCCCTGGCACGCCAAGATTATCTTTACCAATGCCGAATCGCTTGACCTGAATGCCGTGCCGGAGAATACGGTATTGCACCTTGAAGCCGAAGTGGACAAAGATTATAAGCTGGTAAGCTGGTGGGACGGCGAAAAAAGCCTTAAACGTGACCACACAGTGACGGAAGATGTGGAAATATCCCTGACCGTCACCGAAACGGACGGCATCGAGCAGGTAACTGCGCCAACAGGTGCAGACAAAATAATGCGTAACGGCAATATCTATATCCTCCGCGACGGAAAGATGTATAATCTGCTCGGCGGAGAAGTGAACTTGTGAAGCAAAATACAGATGGTGTTAACATATTACGGCATCTGGCAAATGCCGTAATATTGTTTTATCAGTCCGGATAACAAGTGTTTATGACAGAAAAATTCTACAGACTATTGCCACATCCAATGTAGTCATTGCTGATGTGCAAAAACGAGCCTCTTTTCGCAAGCTGACAATCAGCCTGTTAGAAAGAAAAATGCATTTTTCTGAAAAAAAGCGGTGTTTTAGGTGATAGATTTAGGCTGTTTTTGGGTATATATATGGAGGGGTATATGTTCTGCCGGAAGCGCCGATAGTTCCGGATGATGCCGAATGATGCCAGAACGGACAATTCAACTCCCTGCCATCGTTCTTTGCAGCAGGAAACGGAAAGAAGCAGGCGTACAATTCGTGCCGTTTCCGTACATTTTGCAAGAAAAAGTGATTAAAATTTGGGGATTACACATTTTTTCCGTACCTTTGCGGGCTAAATTAATATGCGGAAGAATGCCCAACAAACGCAAAATCATCAATGACCCTGTTTTCGGGTTCTTGAACATACCGAATGAACAGGTGTATGATGTGCTGCAGCACCCCTATGTGCAACGCCTCAACCGAATCCGGCAGTTGGGACTCTCGTTCATGGTCTATCCGGGAGCCATGCACAGCCGTTTCCTGCACTCGATAGGCGCTATGCACCTGATGCAGGAGGCCGTTAGCGTACTGCGTTCGAAAGACATTCCTGTCAGCGAGGAGGAGGCAACAGCCGCCGAGACCGCCATCCTGTTGCACGACATCGGGCACGGGCCGTTCTCGCACGTGCTGGAACACACCCTTGTGGAAGGCATCACGCACGAGGAGATTTCGCTGATGATGATGGAGCGCATCAACCGCGACCTGCAGCACGACGGCATACGCCCGCTTGACATGGCCATCTCCATCTTCCGCAACCGCTACCACAAGCACTTCCTCCATCAGCTCATCTCCAGCCAGTTGGATGTGGACAGGCTGGATTATCTGTGCCGCGACTCGTTCTTCTGCGGGGTGACGGAAGGCAGTGTGGCCAGCGCGCGGATACTGAAAATGCTGAACGTGAAGGACGACAAACTGGCGGTGGAGGCCAAAGGCATCTACTCCGTCGAGAAGTTCCTCGTGGCGCGCCGGCTGATGTACTGGCAGGTATATCTGCACAAGACCTCCGTGGCGGCCGAGCAGCTGCTTATCAAGATATTGCGCCGCGCCAAGATGCTGGCCATGCAGGGGACGGAACTGTTCTGCCCTCCGGCTCTGCGCTACTTCCTCTACAACCACATCACGGCGCGCGACTTCGCCGCCTCGGACGAGGCCCTGCACATGTACGCTCTGCTGGACGACAGCGATGTGCTGAGCGCCATCAAGACATGGATAAGTGCCGATGACCGCGTGCTGAGCCGCCTGAGCGAAGCCTTCACCAACCGCCGGCTGTTCAAGGGACGGCTGCTGTCCGCCCCGCTCACCGACGAGGAAAAAGCGGCATTGTGCAGACAATATGCGGAACAGGAAGGCATCAGCAGGGAAGAGGGTGAATGGTTTTTCCAGGAACACGTCTCTTCTTCACGTACCTACTCCGAACAGGACGAAGCCATTGATATTTTATATAACGACGGGACAATACGCGACATCGCTGAAGTCAGCGAGATTCTGAACCTCGAAGCCCTGACGCGCCGCCCCGAAAAACTATACTTGTTTTACTACGTATGATTGAATTTTCAGCCAAACAGATTGCAGGTGCCGTGGGGGGGAGACTTCACGGTGACGAGACACGCACCGTGCATGACGTGGCACCTATAGAAAGCGCCCGCGAGGGACAGCTGTCGTTTGTGTGCGAAGCCAAATACATGCCCGCCCTGCAGCAGACGCATGCCTCGGTGGTGCTTGTCAGCTCCGCGCTGACAAAGGACATAGACCTGTCGTCTCTGAGTTGCACAGTGGTGGAGGTGGAGAACTCGCGCGCTGCGATGGCGCAGCTGCTGCAGGCAGTAGCAGAGACGCTCAACCCGCGCAAGCAAGGTGTGGAGCAGCCGTGCTTCATTGCCGAGGGCGTCAATGTGCCCGAAGACGCCTACATCGGGGCGATGGCTTACATAGGTCACAACGTCCGCCTCGGCAAGGGTGTGCAGATTTATCCGCAGGCGTATATAGGTGACAATGTGCAGATTGGCGACAACACGGTGGTCTATGCCGGAGCCAAGATATATTACAACTGCGTCATCGGCAGCGGGTGCATCATCCATGCCGGAGCAGTCATCGGAGCCGACGGCTTCGGCTTCGAGCCGGACAAGGAGGGCGTTTATCACAAGCTGCCGCAGATAGGACGTGTCGTCATTGAGGACGATGTGGAGATAGGCGCCAACACCACCATCGACCGCGCCATGCTTGGCGAGACACGCATACACCGCAACACGAAGATAGACAACCTCGTGCAGATTGCGCACAACGTGCAGGTGGGCCAATCCACCGTGCTCTGCGCCCAGGTCGGCATAGCCGGCTCCACCAGCATCGGCAGCCACTGCACGCTCACCGGCCAGGTCGGTGTCGCAGGGCACATAGAAGTCGCCGACCACTGCATGGTTGGCGCGCAGAGCGGCATTTCGGGCAGCATCCGCAAGCCGGGCATGTACATCGGCTCGCCGGCCATTGATGCTGCCACATGGCGGCGCGCCATCGTCAAATTCAGACAATCAGGAAGAAAATGAAACAGCATACAATCAAACAGCCCTTCTCCTTTGAGGGCAAGGGACTGCATACAGGTCTTTATATCCACGCCACATTCCTCCCCGCCGAGGCCAACACCGGCATACAGTTGCGCCGCATCGACCTGCCGCGCAAGCCGACGCACGAGGCGCTGGCCGACTATGTGTCCTACACCGAGCGGAGCACCGTCCTTGAGCACGGCCGATGGAAGGTGGCTACTCTGGAACACGCCCTCTCCGCACTTTACGCCATGGGGGTGGACAACTGCCTCATCGAACTGGACGGACCGGAGATGCCCATCCTCGACGGCAGTGCGAAGATGTTCGTCAATGCCATCAGTCGTGCGGGGTTAGAGGAGCAGGATGCCGAGCAGAAAATGCTTGTCATCACCGAACCTATTGAATACAAGTCCGAGCACGGCAACAAGATGATTCTCCTTCCGTCCGACTGTTTTCAGGCGGAGGTCATCATCCGTTTCCAGTCCTCGCTGTTGCGTGAGCAGCACGCCGAACTGACCGACCTTCGCCATTACGCCCGCGAGGTCAGTGCCGCGCGCACGTTCTGCTTCCTGCGCGAGATTGAGCCGCTGCTCCGCCTCGGACTCATCAAGGGCGGCGACCTGCAGAATGCGCTCGTCATCTACGAGACGCCCATGTCGCAGGAGGGCTTCGACTTCATGGCCGACAAACTCGGGCAGCCGCACATGGACGCGACGCGCCTCGGCTACCTCAGCCCGCTCAACTACCCCAACGAGCCAGCCCGTCACAAGCTGCTTGACCTCATCGGCGACCTGGCGCTGCTCGGCTGCCGCATTCAGGGCAAAGTCATTGCCACGCGCCCGGGACACACCTTCAACACACAGTGCTGCCGCCAGTTGCGCAACCTCATTATTAACGACGATTAAATCAAGACGAACATGATTTCACCTCTGGCATACATACATCCCGAAGCCAAGTTGGCTGACAATGTGGAAGTTGCTCCTTTCGCTTTCATCGACCGTGATGTCGAGATTGGCGAGGGCACACGCATTGACGCTAACGCCACGGTCTGCGAGCATACGCGCATCGGGCGCAACTGTCACGTCTTCCCGGGAGCCGTAGTGGGAGCCATCCCGCAGGACCTCAAGTTCAAGGGCGAACTGACCTACACTTTCATAGGCGACAACACCACGCTCCGCGAGTGTTCCACCGTTCATCGCGGCACCGCCTCCAAGGGCAAGACCGTCGTAGGCAGCAACTGTCTCATCATGGCGTACAGCCATGTGGCGCACGACTGCGTGCTGGGCGACCATGTCATCATGTCCAACGCCACACAGCTGGCGGGCGAAGTGGTGGTGGACGACTGGGCTATTCTCGGCGGCGGCTCGCTGGTGCATCAGTTCACGCACATCGGCATACACGCGATGATACAGGGCGGTTCGCGCATCAACAAGGACATTCCGCCCTACTGCATTGTCGCCAGAGAGCCGGTTCAGTACTGCGGCATCAACAGCGTGGGACTCAGTCGCCGAGGCTTCACGCGCGACCAGATTAACGCCATACAGGACATCTACCGACTCATTTACAGCCCGTTGTACAACATCTCGCAGGCGGTAGAGCATGTGGAGACCGAAATCCCCGACAGCGAGGAGAAGACCGCTGTCCTGACCTTCATCAAGAACTCGCCGAGAGGCATAGTCCGCGGACTGAATTAACATACGAAAAACTGAAAACACAATATGGAAGAACAAGAAAGAAGTCTCAATTTCATTGAGCAGATTGTAGAGAACGACCTCGCAGAGGGCAAGAACGACGGACGCATTCAGACACGTTTCCCGCCGGAACCCAACGGCTATCTGCATATCGGGCATGTCAAGGCCATCTGCATGGACTTCGGCATCGCCGAGCGTTACAACGGCGTGTGCAACCTCCGTTTTGACGACACCAACCCCGTCAAGGAGGACACCGAATATGTGGACAGCATACAGCAGGACATCCGCTGGCTCGGTTTCCGCTGGGGGCAGGTCTATTACGCCTCCGACTACTTCCAGAAACTCTACGACCTCGCCATCCGCTTCATCAAGGAGGGCAAGGCTTATGTGGACGAGCAGACCGCCGAGCAGATAGCCGAGCAGAAAGGCACTCCCACCGAGCCGGGCAAGGCGTCGCCCTTCCGCGACCGCCCCGTGGAGGAGAACCTGCGCCTCTTCCAGGCTATGCAGAACGGCGAAATTGAGGACGGACGCATGGTGCTGCGCGCCAAAATCGACATGGCGAACCCCAATATGCACTTCCGCGACCCCATCATCTACCGCATCATCACCACACACCCGCACCACCGCACCGGCCGCCGCTGGAACGTATATCCCATGTACGACTTCGCCCACGGCCAGTCCGACTACTTCGAGGGCGTGACACACAGCATCTGCACGCTCGAGTTTGTGGTGCACCGCCCGCTGTATGACTGGTTCATCGACCAGTTTGTCCCGCAAGGCGAGTACCGCCCGCACCAGTACGAGTTCAACCGCCTCAACATCACTTACACCGTCATGTCGAAGCGCAAGATGCTCCAGCTGGTGAAAGAGGGTCTTGTCCGCGGCTGGGACGACCCGCGCATGCCGACTGTCTGCGGACTCCGTCGTCGCGGCTACACCGCCGAAGCTATTCGCTCGTTCATTGACAAGATTGGCTACACCAAAGTAGAGGGCATGATTGACCTCGGGTTGCTGGAGCACACCGTGCGCGAGAGCCTCAAAGAGACTGCGCCACGTGTCTGCGCCATCTTCGACCCCGTGAAACTGGTCATCACCAACTACCCCGACACCACCGAGACCATCATCGCCGAAAACATCGACGGACACTCCGAGCTTGGCACACGCGAGATGCCTTTTGCCCGCGAGCTTTACATCGAGCGCGGCGACTTCCTCGAACAGGCTGACAAGAACTTCTTCCGCCTCAGCCCTGGCGGGCGCGAGGTAAGACTCAAGAGCGCCTACATCATTCAGGCGACCGGCTGCGAGAAAGACGCACAGGGCAACATCACCACCGTCTATGCCACCTACGACCCGCTCTCCAAGTCCGGCACCGAAGGCGGCAACCGCAAGACCAAGGCGACCATCAACTGGGTCGAGTGCAACACCGCCCTTGATGTCGAGGCGCGCCTCTACGACCGTCTCTTCGCCGTTGAGAACCCCTCTGCCGAGGAAGGTGACTTCCGCGACTTGCTCAATCCCGACAGCCTCCGCATCGTCACATGCAAGGCGGAGAGTTCGCTCCGCAGCGAGATGCACGCGCCGGAGGTCATTGACGGCATAGCGCAGTGCAGCCATTTCCAGCTGCTTAAGCAGGGCTATTTCGTCGTCGATCCTGACACCACGGACACCCACCTTGTCCTCAACCGCACGGCCTCGCTCAAGGACAACTGGCAGAAATAAGCGACTAACATCCGTACTGCCGCCGCTATTCCACCGGAGTATCACCGGAGTATCACCGGAGTATCACCGGAGTAATGCATGGACTTCCCTATCGGAACATGCAGGAAATGAAGCGATAACTCCGGCAGCGGAATACCGACGCAGCGTGATTTGGAAGCCTGACATACAGACCGGACCGGACGGAAAAGAGCGCATCCTTTGTTCGTGGCGGCGCAAGTTCGTCCGCCTCACGCCCGAGGAACAGGTCCGCCAGTATTTCCTCCACCGCCTCGTGGAGGAGGCCGGATATCCCAAAGAACTGATAGCCGTCGAGATGACGCTGCAGGGGAAGCGCGCCGATGCCGTTGTCTTCAGTCAGGGCATGAGTCCGCTCATGATTGTCGAATTCAAGGCTGCCACTGTTCCGCTCACACAACGGACACTCGACCAGGCAGCCGTGTACAACCGCCGGCTGCAGGTGCCATGGCTGGTCCTGCACAACGGAAACGAAACAGTGATTGCACGCTGCAACGGAAAAGATATCCAGTTTTTCAACTATATACCATCTTATGGAGACCTTAGTCGAACTGAATGAAACCCTCGATACCGCCACGTTCTACGGAGTGAACAACCGGAATCTGCTCTGCCTGAAGAACCAGTTTCCGGCTGTCCGCATCATCGCCCGCGGCTACCATGTCAAGGCCGGAGGAGCCGAGAAGTCCGTCGCCGAGTTCGTCCGCGCGCTCCGGCATTGCGAAGAGTTCTGCGTACGCACCGGAACACTCACGGAAGCGCACATACTCAGCATGCTGCACGGAGAACAGCCGGCCGAGAACATACAGGACAACCTCATTCTCCACGGTGTGAACGGACGCGCCATCGTCGCACGCAGCGAAAACCAGCAGCGCCTCGTCAGTCTGTACGACACCTGCGACCTCCTCTTCGCCGTCGGGCCGGCCGGAAGCGGAAAGACCTACACGGCCATCGCGCTGGCAGTCCGCGCCCTGAAAAACAAGGAGGTGCGCCGCATCATCCTCTCCCGCCCCGCCGTCGAAGCCGGCGAGAAACTCGGCTTTCTCCCGGGCGACATGAAGGAGAAAATCGACCCTTACCTCCAGCCGCTCTATGATGCGCTGCAGGACATGATTCCCGGGCAGAAGCTCAACGAGTACATGGAGCGCGGCATCATACAGATAGCGCCCCTCGCTTTCATGCGCGGACGCACGCTCTCTGACGCGGTCGTCATTCTCGACGAGGCGCAGAACACCACCGTCCCGCAGCTCAAGATGTTCCTCACCCGCCTCGGCATCAACAGCAAGATGATTGTCACCGGCGACCTCACGCAGATCGACCTGCCCGCCTCGCAGACGTCCGGTCTCCGCGATGCCATACAACGCCTCAATGACATCAAGGGCGTGGCGGTCGTTGAGTTCAACGCGAAGGACATTGTGCGGCATCCGTTGGTGGGGCGCATTGTCTCCGCCTATTCCTCTCCGCGCGAATGACCACCCTGCTCTCTCTGCTGCTCCTGCTTTGCGCGCCCGCCGCACTGCCTGACACCGCCGGAGTTCCGGAACAGGTGCAACAGCCTGTGCGGCAGTTTGTCCGTTCTCACGAAGTGCGCATCGGATGGGGCGACCCCATCTTTGAAAGCGCCATGCAGTACGAGTTCACGCACATCGGGAAACCTGACACGCGCATTGACTATATCACCGGCCATTTCTTCGCCGAATACCAGTATCACTGGCTCTCGTGGCTCGCATCCGGACTGCAGGTCGATTTCTGTCAGACCGGCTGGCATGACCGCCGCGAACTGAAACTTGACCCGCAGGCAGGCGGACACAGTTATTACAACCTGAGCCTGCTTCCCGCTGTGCGATTCACATGGTATCACTCCGCGTGGGTGGAACTCTATTCGGCGGCGTTTGTCGGACTTTGCATCAACGGGGGCACTGAACGGGACGTCATGACCGGCAGCACCATCGTCCTCTACCCCGCTTTCGGACTGACGATGCTCGGCTGCAGCATCGGACGGAACGGCTGGTATGGAACCGTGGAATGGGGCGGACTGAGTGCCATGCGCGACGTGAACGCCATCGCCATGGTCTCGTCGCGCATCCTCGCAGTCAGCATCGCCTGCCGGTTCAATCAAACTCACCGCCGCCCATGAAGAACTTGCGTTCCTTTCTTCCTTTGCTGGCAGTCCTCTGCCTGCTGACAGCCTGCCGTCACGACAATATGGAGTATGTCGACTTCGCTTCGCTGCCCGACCACGGGCTGTGTTTTACTCCTTACCGTGAACAGAACTGCAACCCGCCGGAACTGGCGCAGGCCGTGTCAGCACGACGCGACGCCTCGTCCATTGACGGCACCGCCATGCTCCGCGGTTTGACGGAGACACTCACTGCCCGCACGGTCAGACAGGTGTCAGGCACGTACCGGTCTGTCGATTCATGGGGCAACCCGGTGACATTGAGCGGAGCGGTGTATTACCCCGCGGACAGCGACATCAAGGGCATCATCGTCTCGTGCCATTACACGGTCGGATCCGACCACGAGGTCCCCTCACGCACCTGTTTCATGGATGCATGGTGGGCAACAAAAGGCTATGCCGTTGTCATGCCCGATTACATGGGATATGGGGCGTCCGTTGACTCGGTACACCCCTACATGCACGGCGAACTGACCGCGCGGCATGTCACTGATATGATACTGGCTGTCCGTCCCTTCTTCGCCTCGCGGAATCTGCCCGTGCGTTCGTCCGGCATCATGCTGGCGGGCTACAGCCAGGGCGCGCACGCAGCCCTGCACACGCTGCGTCTCATCGAGGATCATGAGCAGTTTCCCGAATACGCCGATGCGCGCATAACAGTCAGCAAGTGCTGTCTGGGAGGAGGCCCCTACTACATGTCTTATTTCTTTAAGCGGTGCGTGGAGAACAATTTCATCGGAATCTCGTGTGGTGTACCGCTGCTGGTGCTGGGCATGAATGTCGGGCGGAGCGGTGACAGCGGAAAGAACCGGAAATTCGACCCCGCCTGGTTCTTCTCCCCGCGGCTTCTGGCCAACTATGAGGACTGGTTTCTTTCGAAGCGCTACACCGTGGACCAGATGAACAATCTTATCGGCACCGGCCGCCTTGACTCTATCCTTACGCCGGAGGCATGTAATCTCTCTGCCCCCGAAACGGGACGGTTCCGGAAATTGCTGCTTGAACATGATGTGCCGGACACGTATGTTCCGGAAGCACCGCTGTGGATTTTCCATTCGCTGGACGACAACGTGGTGCCGTTCTACAACGCGCAGCGGCTGACCGGCCGCCTGTCCGGCACCACAGCAGACGTCACTTGTGACTTCGACCACTACGGTGTCCACGGCATGGCTTTCGCCCGTTATCTGCTTAAGATATACCAGGACCTCCCCTGATTACCGCCGCCCTCCTCACGTCAAAATGGTTCATACCGTTTCTCTTGTGTCCGCAGTTTAACAGATTTGCCGGATTCCTCGTTTTGTTTTATAGTTTCCATTCAGAAAATGAATTATGCACATAAATATTTGCACAAACGAAATAAAATGCTTACCTTTGCGAACTTGTTGTTTGCTGCAGCGGAAAGTATTTCCAAAGTACAGGCAACAACCCGTTCCACAGAATATAAAACTCAGGATACTGGATACACCGTGCCGGACACATAACCAACAAGCCTATGAACAGAGATTTACACGCTTTCTTCAGAAAAATATCGGATACATGGAGTTTGCCTGTCACAGGCGGGCTGTTCGGCATGCATATATTGTCTGCGGTTGCGGCGGCCTGCCTGCTGTGGTGCACACAGCCTTTGAAGGCGACGGAGCCGGATTATTTGACCATCACTAACTCGAGTTCCGATACCGCTACTATCGATCTTGACCGCCGCTCAACCGGTAATAATACGAATGTGGCGTACAGCATCAACAGCGGCACTGACCCGCAGCAGTACACATGGCAGACCGACACCAACTACGTGCAGGGCTCGATGCGCGACCTTGATCTCTACAGCGCAGAGTTCTACCACGACGCAGCCTGCACGCAGCCCCACCCCGAAGAGGAGATAATAGCCTTCCTCACCATGCAGCAGGAGAGTTCGTCGGATATAATGAAGAATATCCACGTCAAACTCGTCGCCCGCAATAACAAGGAATTGGCTGTTTATACCGACTCGCCGCGCTATGAGTTTGTAAGCTACAAGCTGGAGGACGAGGACAAGAATGAATTCGAGTGCACACCTGCTGCCAAGCCTGTGGTGCTGACCAACGACGCGACCTCCGTCACCTCCGACGGGGCTGTGCTGAACGGACTGGTAAGCTCCGACGGCGGACTGACCGTCACGGAGCGCGGCTTCTGCTGGGGGACGGCTTCGGACAACCTCGCCAACTGCACAACAGCAGGCAGCGGCACTGGGGCGTTCAGCTATACGCTCACAGGACTGACAGCCTCCACCACCTATTACTTCCAGGCATACGCCGCCAACGGCTCCGGCACAGCGCGGGGCGAAGTGAAGAGCTTCACCACCGAGGCTCCCGCCGCTCCCACGGGCAGCAACTGCAACCACGACTGGGTGCAACTCTGGGCCGGCGGTCCGAAATGGGCGACAGTGAACCTCGGAGCCTCCTCCGAGACAGATGCGGGCAACTACTACATGTACGCAGGCACCACCGCCAATCCGGCATCCTGCTCTTGGTCAAACTGCCCTTACAAAGGCTCTAACAGTAACACATCGCCCTACACCAAGTACGGTGTGGCGGCTGACGGCAACATAACGCTGCAGCAGGGCGACGACGCTGCGGCACAGGAATGGGGCTGCGGCTGGAGGATACCCACACAGGTCGAGATGAAAGAGCTGCTGAGCAAATGCACAGTCGCCTACAACCAGTCGAAACGGGGCTACACGTTCACTTCCAAAGAGAACACGTCGCTGTCCATCTTCATGCCGACAGCCGGTTACAAGAACGGCAGCTCGGTGTTCAATGTAGGCAAATATGCGCGCTACCTCACTGCCACATCCACGGCTTCGCCCTCCACAAAGGATAGGGACTGCTACATATTGTACTGGTACACAAACAGTTCGTATCAGGAAGACCACAAACCCGAGGCTAACACACAGTCTGTCCGCTACTGGGGCATGTCGGTGCGCGCAGTTTGCGACTAACACAAAGAGAAAGGAGATACATCTATGAAAAACAGAATCTGCATATCGCTTATATTTCTCTTTGCCGGACTGACCCTTCAGGCACAGACGCGCCGTCTCATATCCGCCAATCCGCTTGGTGAACCGAGTGAGGGTATTGAGGTGCGGCAGACACCGCTTCCCATCGAAGGGCTGCGCCCTGCAAGGATGCCG
>Ga0310690_10006582_pt1 | contig 15223 bp, 10 predicted proteins | sample AusTroGonzalo_MG_2_FD_207661 | JGI IMG/M metagenome (GOLD analysis project Ga0310690, IMG submission 207661) | Bovine rumen microbial communities from tropical cattle in Woodstock, Queensland, Australia - Gonzalo_04 (v2) (version 2) | ecosystem: Host-associated > Mammals > Digestive system >...
ATCTTCGTTTTTCACACGCACGCGATAGAGGTAAGTGCCTTTCGCCAGTTTGTCACCGAAATCGTCCAGTCCATCCCATGAAATGGCGCGACAGCGGTTCCCTTCCATGAATTGTGTGTCAGAAAGGGTTTTTACAAGTTTTCCGGAGATGGTGTAAATTTGCACTTGAATGTCGAATGTGCCGCCGGGTTGGTTGTGCTCAAAGAAGAAGTCAGTGTGTGTGGTAAATGGGTTGGGGTAGTTCAGCACATGGCTGAGTTGGAATTTGTCCTCGCTGACCACCTTGAAGGTCAACTCCTGTTCACTACTGTTGTTGTTGACATCCCATGCACGCACCGTGATGGTATGCTCGCCAGGAGCCAGGTCCTGGAGTTGATAACGCACGATACCGCGGTTGAAGCTGTCTTTTTCAGTTTGGTAGTAATCGTTTAGGATGATTTTGCTGCCCATGGCATGGTCCAGCACGCCCGTTAAATCATGGCCGATACCGTTGCCAGTCGTGTTGATGCCGTAATTGTCGGAAATCTTGGCGAGCAGGACGGGATTGGGGTTCGTGATGCCGCCATTGACGAAATTCTCGTCGTTGAGATACAGTTCAATCACAGGATTTTCCCGATCCTCTATGCCGGTAGTGTCCATTCCGCCGATAATGAAGTCCGTAAAGGCCCCTGCGGCATCCTCAGTCTCTGTGCGCGCATAGTAGCTGATTTTACCGTTTCCAAAATTGTAGTCGATGTCTTTCGGAACATAGAAAGAAAACTGGAACCGGCCATTCTTCACCGTGACATTGCCTTTGAACAACACACTGTTCTGCACCTCGTATTCAAAAGGTTGCGAAGTAGTGGTAGGGTCATTGAACAAGGTTTTGGTCTTGACTTTCTTGTCGTATACAGAGGGAAAGATACTTCCGTTGAAGTTGCTGAGTGTCTGGGAGTTGTTGTCCACAATGCGGCCGCTGACAGTCACTTTGGAGAGTGCACGCACTGTGTCAAGGGGCACCTCGACAGAAGAGTGGTTGATAGAATCTGTTACAATATTATATAAAGGTATGGACAATTTCAGAGATGGGTCGCCCAATGTGACCAGCATGGCCAAGTTGGTGGCGGAAGCTCCTCCTTGGGAGTATCTGTTTTTAGCTAATCGTTCTAAATCGCTGACAGAATAATAGTTGCCGGATTCATCCGGATTGAACATCTGGTTGAAGAAATAGGTTCCGAAGGAGTGGTTGGATCCGGACCAAGCTTCGCGGGAGGCGGCAATGACCGCAGCGGCACCGCCGTTGTTGTTGAATAATATCAGGTCTGAGGGGGACAGCGTCTGTCGGTCATAATAAGCAAAAGTACAGGATAAGGACAACAATACAGGCATATTGTACAGGTTGTGCCATTTGTTGATGTCCGAATTTTCAAGTACACGCTCGGCGGCCCACCCATCTTTTCCGCTATGTCCGATGTAAGTATAGAACAGGGCACCGCAATTCATGCGGTTGTTGATGTCTGCGACGGCGTCGGGATACCGTTGTCCGCCAGCATTGGAAATCTGCTGATAGGCATCTAAATAGATTTTGTCGAAGTTGATGTTCGGGTTGGCATTGCTGACAATTTTCGAGAAAGATTCCGCACTGTTCATGAAATCGTTCCGCTCTTCATCGTCCGCTACAAACGCCATGACATTGCGCCAATCGCCGAAATTGGAGATAACCGAGGAGTTTTCGTCCACCAGATTCCTTTTCTCGCTGTAGCGGATACTCTTGTCCACTGCTGTAGCGGCTTGAGACTGGTTGTTACAGGGGAATCGCCCGATGGCGATATCGATCAACCCCATTCCATTGCTGCCTTCGTTGTCGTCTAACAGCCCCAACACATCATCGTTGGAATATTGGTAAACGTCAGAAATTTTATCTTGAGAATAGTATTGATAATTAGGTATATAGAGAGCTGTGCCGTTGGCTCTGCCTCTGTAGTCATAACTGGGACGACCAAACAGCAACAGGTATTTGGGTGACATCTTGTCCGTTTTATCATAAATCATCTTCATGTAGTCTCGGATGGCCATAGGATCAATAGAACCGCCGGAGAATTCGTTGTAAACTTGTTGGATAGTAACCACTTTGACACTCAAACCGTCGTTTTGGGTACGGAATTGGGCTAAACGGTTGGCTTGGGATATGAAATCAGGATGGGTGACAATGACCATGTCCACTTTGCCTGTAGAGTGGAGGTTTTGATTGGCTACAGACGACAAAGGCGTAACAGACAAATATCTGGAGCCATCGAATGCGATGAATTCACGTAATAATTCCGTAGAGACCTTGAAATGAGAGCCTTGTCCATCGGAAGTAAGTGCGTAACGCACGGTATTCGCGGGATCTGTTACATCCCAAACTGTAGTGGAGGCAGAAACGCCTGACATGTTGAACTTGGTAATGTTACCTTGTCCTACGGTAGATGGGTTACGGAAACAGGTCACCCCGTTTCTAAGGGAAAGGGTACAGGGAATCTCCACTTCTATCCAATCGAGATATGCAGAAGAGGAAGTGGTTGGTTTACTATAAGTTAAACCTACTTTAATATCTTGCGAAGAGGTGGAAAAGGATAGGTCTCTGGCGGTGATAGCTGCAATGCTATAGCTGTTTGCGGCATTCAGAGCGGCATTGCCGATACTGTTGTTGTTGACAGATACTTGGAAGTTGGAGGCGTAGGGAGCCGTGGAGGCGCCTTGAATCGTGATTCTGCCACTTCCGATGGGGGATCCGGGCAACCGAAAATCGTGAGAATAGTTCAATGTGGCATCATAACGTTCACCAAACCAATTCTTTCCAGATTCGCATAGATTGTAAAGATCTTCTTCAAAGAAATCAAAGAAAGTGAAATCTTGTACAGAAATATTCTCGTTGAGACTTTCGTTATCAATGGTTTGAATACGCTTCTTCTCGCCGATGCCAGGGTTTTGTGTGATAAAGTAAAAAGTCACATCAGAATAGATGTTGTAATCGTGAGTAAAATGCTGATTCAAAGAATCATAAATGGTTCGATGCGGAGATTGTCCATAAAACAAAAAGTAGTCGCCGTCATTGAAAGTACCGTCACCGCCGTCCATTATTAGGACAGGAAGTTCCTGAAGGTCATCAGCACGTTCAATGTTGTTTTCTTCCGGAAGCATTTTGCCGCCATTTCCGAAAAGAGCCAGTTGGGCAGAGTTGATCGGGGTGGACATTCCCATGGCGAGTAAATCTTGGTAAGTCACTTTGTATATGCCCGTTTCGCTAAGTGAAAATTGGTACCATTGACCGGTGGCCAGCACTGATTGCGAAGTGTAGCCGCGTTTTCCCTTAGTTGCTACAATGTTTTGTCCTTTGATTTCTAACGTTATGGAAATCAATTTTTTGTATTTTCCAGATGAAGTTTCGATGATGGGAATGAAGGAAAACATTGCATACGGTTTACGACCTTCATATGCAGAGGCGATTTCGAAGTCTATTTGTTTCTGATGGAAATCAGAAGGAATTAGTTTACAGTCAGTTGCACTCAAATCTGCCCATTCTTCCGCCAGAATTTCGACCTTGTATTTTCCAAAAAAGTTTTCAACAGGAATCATTTCATAAAAGACGGGGATGGTAGGGTAATTTTGTCGGTAGATGGCGTTTTCAAAAGTCAGAAATTCAGATTGCTGACCATCCGAAAAGGTGTAAATAGCGGGGTCGTGCCATAAAAAATCATATTTTTTTTGAATTGTTTGTGCCTGAATATCAATAAATTGTATTATCGTCAAAAGAAAAATCGACAACCGTACCCAAGATTTTTTTTCCATTATTCGTTTCATTAAAAAAGAGAATGCAATTTTCCTAACGAAATGTCGTTAAAAATATTGTAAGAAAAGTATGTAACAAAAAGAGGGTTGAAAACGTTCAATAATTTTGTATCTTTGCCCGCTATAAATAAATGTGGTATGAATAAACGAATTGTTGTCATAATAACTGTCGTATTGGCGTTTATAGGTTTGCGAGCCTCGGCCCAGGATGCCATGTTCTCGCAATATTACGCCAATCCGCTGTATCTGAATCCTGCATTTGCGGGTACCAATGTTTGTCCTCGACTGGCTTTCCATTTCCGTGACCAATGGCCATCGATACCGGGAACATTCATGACCTATACGGCATCTTACGACGAGCATTTCGATAAGATTTCCGGCGGTGTGGGTGTGCTTCTGCTCGGTGACCGTGCCGGTGAAGGCGGTATCATCAACACTTATACGGCCAGTCTCATGTATTCTTTCAAGTTGAAGGTCTCCAAGCAATTCAACATGCGTTTCGCGCTTCAAGCCACATATGAAAACCGCAGCCTTAACTGGGACAAGCTTACTTTCCCCGACATGATTGACCCCAAATATGGTTTTGTCTATCAAACCGCTGAAATCCAACCTGGTCAATTGACCATCCATTCTTTTGATATGGCTGCTGGTATTTTGGGTTATACGGAACACTGGTATTTTGGTGTTGCTGCCCATCATATCGTACCCATTCTGGGTGCGAAAGGTTTTATATCCAGTGGCTTGAAACCTTATGAATACCGTCCTGTGAAATGGACTGCCCACGTTGGCGCCAATTATGATTTGAAACGTAAAAGTAAAAAGGAAACTTCTTTCGGTGATATTTCTATCAGTCCGAATATCATCTATCAACATCAGCAGAATTTCAATTACTTCAGCGAAGGTTTCTACCTGAGCTTCTATCCTTTCACCGTCGGCATGTGGCTCCGTCACGGTCTGACCTACAAGGGTGAGCAATACATAGGCACTGATTCCACAGGAGCTGCCATTACCCAACCTATCTCTTATCACAACATGGATGCTTTCATCGTGACCTTTGGCGTCGAGTACGAATGGTTCAAAGTGGCTTACTCATATGATGCCACGATCAGCAAGCTGGCCAACTACTCCGGCGGTGCGCACGAAGTGTCCTTGCAAATCCTGCTTCCTTGCCCCAACAAGCGCAAGGCTCTGAAAGATCTTAAATGTCCTGCTTTCTAAACCATTAACATCATTAAAGAAAATCAATTATAACAATGAATACAGCAAAAAGATTATTAGGATTTTTTGTTTTGACAGCACTGCTGTTAGGAATGTCCTCTTGTATGAAAGAAAGATCCGCGACCACGGGTTGGAATTACAACGATGCCAAGAACGGCGGTTTTGAAGTGGCCCCCTTTGAGGAACAAGCTACTGGTCCGGGCCTCGTTTTTATCGAAGGTGGCTCTTTCGTGATGGGTCAGATGGAAGAGGATGTAATGAAGGATTGGAACAATACGCCGCGTCGCGTCTCTGTCGCCTCCTTCTATATGGATGAATGCGAAATCGCCAATGTCGATTATTTGGAATACCTCTATTGGCTGGAACGCGTTTTCATTCCTCAAGATTTGAAGGTGGTTTATGACAACGCCCTCCCTGATGAGAATGTATGGCGTGACCGTTTGGGCTATAATGAGCCTCAGGTGGAATATTATTTCCGTCATCCTGCTTTCAGATACTATCCCGTTGTGGGCGTTAACTGGTTGCAGGCCACTAACTATGCCGCTTGGCGTACAGACCGTGTGAACGAGCAGATTCTCGTGGACCGTGGTTACATCGAGTTCGCTGAAACTCCTTCTGCTGAAGGCTATTTCAACACCGATGCTTACTTAACCTACGAGTCTTATGAAGCTGAAGGCCAAAAACGTCTCAGATACATCTCCAGCGGTGAATACCGTAATGTGAAGATGGAAGACGGTATCCTGTTGCCGAAATACAGACTGCCTACCGAGGCAGAATGGGAGTATGCTGCTTTCAGCACCATTGGCAATACATTGAACGAGCGCGTGTTGGAGCGTAAAGTCTATCCTTGGAACGGTCAACAACTCCGTACTGAAGATAAAAAATACTATGGTGATTTCATGGCTAATATGCGTCGTGGTCGTGGCGACTTCATGGGTGTTGCCAGTGCGTTGAACGATGGCGGCTTCTATACCAAAGATGTCAGATCCGACTGGCCGAATGACTATGGTTTGTATCAAATGGGCGGCAATGTTTCTGAGTGGGTGATGGACGTTTATAGACAAACCTCTCACGATGATGTGACTGAATACAACCCGTTCCGTGGTAACTATTTTGAAACCAAAAAACTGTTGGAAGACGGTACTGTTGCTGAACGTGACAGCGTGGGTAAAATCCCGATGGTTCCGGTGTCTGATTTCAAGAACGACAGAAGACGCAACTATCGTGCTGCCGACAACAAGAACTACTTGGATGGCGATTGGCAGTCTCTTAAGGATATGGATGACTGGAAAACTGCCAGTACCAATGCGGAAGCTACCGATAAAATGTATGCTAAAACCGTTGCCAACTACGATTATTCCCTTGTCAGTGACCATGCACGTGTCTATAAAGGCGGTTCTTGGAAGGATATTCCTTACTGGTCTTCTCCTGGTACACGTCGTTATTTGGATGAAGATGAAGCTACAGATTTTATCGGATTCCGTTGCGCAATGGCTCGCGTGGGTACGCAAACGCAAGGTAAACGCAAATAATACGCTTTTTGTATCAAATATAACTGACCTCTTCCCTGGTGGGAGAGGTCAATTTTTTTCTATTTATGACGGATCGTCTTGTTTTCCAACCAGTAGATATTCGGCATAGACTCATTCTTTTGCCTTATCTGAGGAGAAATTCGCAAACCTGCGACAGAACCTTTACCAATCTGTTCTGCTGGCAGCACCATTACCGTACTCAATGGGCGGAGGCCAACGGATGGTTAGTCGTTCGCGCCCATATCAATGGCGAACGTAAGGCAGCCTATATTGCGCTTACACAAAAGGATAACCCTACATATTCCGAGATTGTTCCCCTTATGGAAAAAGATGCTGCTCTAAACGATCAGCCGCTGACGCTAATGGGGCTTAACGATGATGAGAATGAGATGCTCCGTCAACAATTTCTGGATGAATGGGTATTTGACCGCAATCGCGATTTTGCGGATTACATTTATCTGGCGGAAGATTTGCGTATGCTTAAGGGACGTAAGTTTGCTCAAAAACGCAATCATGTCAATAAATTCAAATCTTTGTATTCTTATCACTACGAGCCAATTAACAGAGATAATATCGCGGATTGTCTGCAATTGGAAGAGGCTTGGATAGCACAGCATGACCACGATGAGTCTGCATTGGCGGAATATGGCACGATTCATCGGGCTTTTCTTCATTTCGAGGAGTTGGAATTGTTAGGAGGCGCATTGTATGTGGATGATCACATCGTTGCTTTTACCTATGGGTCGGCTGTAAATGACCATATTTTCTGCACGCATGTGGAGAAAGCTGATGTTCGCTATGAAGGTGTTTATCAGATGATTAACCATCAGTTTGCACAGCACATCCCAACACAATATACTTATATCAATCGGGAAGAAGATTTGGGCATACCAGGACTGCGGAAATCAAAACTCTCCTATGAGCCCGAATATATGGCGTATAAAACCACTGCGTTGAAAATGACTTCAGACATGTTCGATGTAGTGCATATTTGGGGAAGATGTTTTGGAAATGATGATTTATCCGTCTATCCATTCCTGTCAAGATACTTTTTTTACCAGTGCGCCATGATGGAGAAGGTGGATGGCAAGGTGGTTTCTATGGTTTTTATGATTCCTTGTCAATCGGAATTCGGCATGGGTGCCTATTTGTATGCCATCGCCACCGATCCTGATTGTCAGCATCGCGGTATCTCTACCCGTTTGATTTACAAAATGTTGGATAGATGCAAAGATAATGGAGCTGCCTTTTCTTTTCTGATTCCAGCCGAGCCCTCCCTCATTGACTATTATTCGCGATTCGGCTATCAGACAACAGATACTATAGTGGAGTTCCAGTGCGATTTGGATTTGGGTACAGGTGATAAAGAAAAAGACAGGATTGTTGTCCTGCCTTTGAATAGTGATTTCAGAATCGAAGAATTGCCGGACACTTTGGTGTGCCAGCCGATGCTGTAACTTTTACTCCACTTCGTTCAAATTCACTCCTTTGAAACGCATGATTTCTTCATTCTCAGCGTACAAAATGAGTTCATCCCCTTTGATTTCGTATTTGTTGATGTCGCTTTTCAATGCTTTGATGAAGTTTCGTTCAACGGACATTTGTTGGCACAAACGTTTGGTTGAACCAACGTAGCTGATGGTCATTTTATGTTTTTTCTGTACTTCGTATGTGCCGTGCAGAGAGTTACAGCCCAGATTTCCAGTGATATTGGAGGCGGTGTCGAACTTGATGAATGGGCGCAAGGCATAATCAGTCCCAATTTCCTCGCCTTCAATGGATTCTAATAACCATTGAGTTCCTATTAGCGGGTATTTTTCGTTTTTGACGTTCTTTTTTGATGTTTTGCAGCAGCTACATGTCAGAACCAATATGGCAATCAAAGGATAGATGATTTTTTGCATAGGTGCTTATTTTGTTGAAAAGAATTGTTCGTTGATATGATCTATAAAATCTAAGATTTCGTCTTTTCCGGTTCCGGAGATGGCGGATGATTTCATAATGACGGGCAGTTCCTCCCAGGTTTCGGAAAGTTTGTTTTTCATTTTTTGGATATTGCCCATGGCTTTTCCGCCAGACACTTTATCTGTTTTGGTGAAAATGATGGCAAAAGGAACTCCTTTTTCTCCCAAATTGTTAATGAAATCGATGTCTATCTGTTGAGGCTCCAGTCTTGCATCGGCCAATACGAATACCACTTGCAGATTCTCGCGTAACAACACATAGTCGGAAATCATTTTTCCCCATTTTGCGCGGTTGGTTTTTGAAGTTTTGGCGAATCCGTATCCGGGCAGGTCCACGAGATACCAATTCTTGTTGATCAGGAAATGGTTGATGGTCTGTGTTTTGCCCGGTTTAGAAGAAGTCTTGGCCAAACTCTTCCGGTTCACCAACATATTGATCAGAGAAGATTTTCCGACGTTGGAGCGACCGATAAAAGCGTATTCGGGCAGGTTGGGCGTCGGACACTTTCGCCAGTCAACCTCACTTTGCAGATATTCAGCAGTTTTGATAATCATACTTGACTATTTTCTGGCCAGCCATTCGTTAGGATTGACGTAGCGGTCATTCTTCCAGATTTCAAAATGGAGCTCATGGGTGTTGGAAGTTTGGCTTTTTGCCACCGTCCCGATTGTCTGTTTAGTGGATACTTTATCGCCTTTTTTTACGCTGGCGGACGAAAGGTTTTGATATACAGTGAGATATTCTCCATGTCGAATCATCACCACAGTGGTCCCCATAATGTTCATCACACCTGTGACAACGCCTTCGAACACGGCGCGGGCGGGAGTCCCAGCTTCCACCATGATGTCAATGCCGTGGTTTTCCACCTGCACAGAAGGCACGTCAGGATGCGGGTAGTTACCGAAATCACTCACTTTTGCCCCTTTTGCCACAGGCCATGGAAGTTTCCCTTTGTTGTTGATGAAGGAAGTGTTCAGAGTCTTTTCCTCAGGGGTGAGCGCGATAGTGGCGGTGGCTTTTGTGGAGGCGGTGTTGGTGGTGGAAGTTGTAGTGGAGCTGCTTGCGGTGGATGCCTTACTAGAAGAACCTTTCGATTTCTTGCTTCTTTCCGCATTTGCCTTGGCGATTTCCGCTTGCACCGCTCTTTGGATGGCAGCGTCAATCTCCTTGCGCTTTTGTTGCTTTTTCTTTAAGTCGGCATTCAGCTTTTGCGACTCTTTCTTAAGCTTTTCTGCGTTTTGGGTTTTCTTCTTCCGGTCATTTTCCAAACTCTTGATTTCTTGTTCTTTAGAAGAAAGAGTGGTCAGTTTGTCATTTTTCAGTTCCACGATTTCTTCGTTCTTCTTGGAGAGCTCTTCGGTGGTTTTCTGAATTCGTTTCGACTGTTCGCGGATATTCCGGGAAAAGATGGTGTAGTACCTCAGGCGGCGGAACATCTGGGAGAAGTCGTCGGCAGCTAAGATGAATGTCACTTTGTCCATGAGTCGGCGGTTTCGGTAAGCGTTGTAAACCACCTGCGCGTAGTCTGCTTTCATGTAAGCTAACCGTTTCTCCAATTGCTGGATTTCCTGCTCGTTTTGTTCCTGTTCGTCCTCCATTTGAAGGATTTGTGAGTTGAGCGTGGTAATCATTTTCTCGCGGTTCTGAATCTGTTGGCGCAGCAAAGCGGCCTGCTGGACAGCGGCTTTGTGGTTTGATTCGTTCTTTTGCAGCAGTTTCTGAGTGTTGGCAATCTCATTTTCCAGTTTTTGTTTGTCTTTCTTGAGCTGACTGCTACTTTTGCCATTTTGCGCAGAGAGTTGCGCCGGAACCAGCAGTACCAGAAGAAGACACAGTATCCAGATGCCTTTTATATGATATGAGATTTGAAAATGCTTCATCTTAAGGAAAATAACCTGCAAAAATAGCAGTTATTCGCGAATACTTGTCCATATTATACATATTTTATGAACAAGTAATCGTTAATCACCCGAAGAAAAAGATAAATGCAAAAGAGAGATTTATTTGGGAAAAACTCCAAAGAATGCCGACCCGCTGCCGGACATGGAAGCGTAGAGAGCTCCCTCTTGATAGAGACTGTCTTTCACAGTTTTTAACTCAGGAATCTTTCGGAATAAAGACTCTTCAAAGTCGTTGACTACCAGTTTTTTCCAACTTTCAGGATCGGATTTCAGTATCTCGGGAAGAAATATGTCTGATTCACAAGGCGTTACACCTGCATAGGCCTCTTTAGTGGAGATATGGATGTCGGGTTTAACTATTTTTAACCGATAATTCGATAAATCCAGATCTATCGGGGTCATTACCTCGCCGCGACCAGTAGCGTAAACGGGTTTGTTCAAGAGGAAGAACGGTACGTCGCTGCCTAACTGCAGGGCATAGTCAATCATTTTTCCCTCATTAACAGGCAGATGGAAAATGTTTTGAAGCATTTTTAAGGTGAAGGCCGCATCAGCGGAACCACCGCCCAACCCTGCTCCTGAGGGAATTCCTTTTTTCAAGAATATCTCCACGTTGGAAATGCCGAAATCGCGCTGTAGCAATCGGAATGCTTTGACACACAGATTGTTTTCGTTGCTTCCTAAATCCTCGGAACTTTCCATGCGGAACACGACCTCTTCATCAGAGGGGGTGATACGGAGGAAGTCTGTGAAGAAATCGGTGGGATAAAAAACAGTTTGCAAGTCGTGGTAACCGTCAGGGCGTTTGCGCACAATTTGCAGACCAATGTTGATTTTGGCATTGACTTTCGCCGTTACAGGCTCAAAATCTTTCCTCATATCTTGATGTTGTCAAAATTTTTGCCGAAGACGCTGGCAGTCTTCGAAATAGTGATGAAGGCATCCGGATCGATTTCCTTGATGATGCGGGTGATGATGGATTTGTCGGTTCTGTGCGCCACGATCAGCAGCACATCCTTTTCCTGATGGTTGTATGAGCCATAACCTTTCAAGAACGTGGCGCCGCGGTGGAGTGTGGAACCGATTCTTTGCGCAATCTCCTCGTTCTTCAACGAGAAGACCATGAACTGGTAGGTCTGTCGATAACCATCTATCACCAAGTCGGATACGATAATGGAGACAAGTAGCACAACGAAGCTGTAAACCAGTCTTTGTACATCATGAATGACAAAGTAGGAACTGCCCACAATGAGGATATTGCAGGCCAGACTGATGCGTCCGTAGGAGATGTTGCGGTATTTGCCGGTCATCAGCGCGATGATGTCGATGCCGCCGGTATTGCCGCCCCAGTTGATGGACATGCCGATGCCGAAAGCTGCGATGGCCGACCCGATGATGACGCTCATGAACATGTCATCGACAATGGGTTTGGGGAACAGCGGCTGCAAAATGGAAAAGAAACCACTCATTGCCAACGTGCAAATCAGCGAGTTGACGCAGAATTTCGTGCCCAACACTCGCCATGCAATGGCAATCAGTACGGCGTTGAGGACGAATGTGGTGACACCGATGGGGATTTTCCCCGTGGCGAAATAGAGAATGGAGGCCGCACCGGCCACGCCGCCGCCCGACACCTCGTAAGGAATCAGGAACGCTGACCACCCGAAAGTGAACAGGCCTAAGCCCAGGAAAATAAAGAAATAATTCTTGATTTCCTCAAACACTTTCTTGGCAGTCAGTTTATTTTCCATAACCCTTTATTCTTCAAATTTATTATTGGATATCAGCTCGTTAAGCCAATTCTTGAAGAGAGTGATATAGGCCCCGTTGAAGATGCGCTTGAACATGTAGCGGTCTTCGCCGTAGTCTTGCTGAATATCCGTGGGGTGAACCAATGGCATGATAGGGTAGGCATTGCGTTTCAGATGACGGATTTTCCGTTCAGCCTGCTTGCGGAACCCCGTATTGGTCACTAAATTCAAGTACGGGGTGATGGAGAGCCCTTGGTGTGCCCAGATGTGGAAATTGTACTGGTATGGCCAGTAATTGGCTTTGTATTTCTTGAGACTGTTGAACCGGTTGGTCCAATACATCTTCTGTTTGTTTTTCCGCATGTACGGCTCGATCATCTTTTCGAAATCCTCTTTGGTGTATTGGTCCAAAGAGAGCGTGAAATCCGTCCAGCGGTTTTTCCAGGTGGCGAAGCCCCAAGTGGAGGCGTAGGCGGAGAAGAAATAGGAAGACTCGCCTTTCTTCATCCGTTTTTTATATCTCTTCCGGCTGCGGTGGCGCCAATAGAAACCGCCGATGCTGAAAACTTTCTTTTCGTTGCGGTATTTCTCCAGCAGTTGCTCGCAATAGGGGAAGAAATCGTACCCTGGAACGGTGTCTTCAAAGAGGATGATGCCTTCATCCTCATGATCGAAGAACCATTTTATGGCTGTGGCAATCATCTGGGATTTTCCCAGATGATTGTCCTGCCATAATTTGTGCACTTGGCACGGCCATTCAGGCTGGATGACGGCCCGCGCTTGATAGGTGCGCATGGTGTCCAGCATGTTGCCGGGCTTTGCCGCGTCACCAGCGACGTACAACTGAGTGGGCTGCACCGTGCGTAAAACTTGAAATACGTCGTGTGTTTCCTCTACTCTATTATATAATATGAGTAATACAGGAACTTTGAACATATTTTTGAGAATTCGTGAAAACTAAGCTAATTCGTGAATAACAAGACCGGAACGGAGCTTAGGCTCAAACCAAGTGGTCTTCGGAGGCATGATGTTGCCGGTGTCAGCAATGTCGATGATTTGCTGCATGGAGACCGGATACAAAGCGAAAGCGACCTTCATCTCGCCATTGTCAACGCGACGTTTCAGTTCGCCCAGACCGCGGATACCGCCCACGAAGTCAATGCGCTTGTCAGTGCGAAGGTCCTTGATACCCAAGATTTTATCCAAGACATGGTCGCTCAGGATCTTCACATCCAGCACGCCGATAGGATCGTTGTCATCGTATTTGCCGGGCTTAGCGGTCATCTTGTACCATTTGCCATCCAGATACATGCTGAACTCGTGCAGTTTAGCAGGTTTGTAGATTTCGGTACCCATCTCTTCGACAGTGTAAGCCTCGTTCAATGCGTTGAGGAACTGCTCTTTGGAGAGGCCGTTGAGGTCTTTCACCACGCGGTTGTAGTCGATGACGTTGAGCTGGTTGTCCGGGAAAATCACAGTCATGAAGTAGTTGTACTCTTCTTTGCCAGTGTGGTTAGGATTATGTTCTTTCTTCTCTTGACCCACGAGAGCGGCGGCAGCACTGCGGTGGTGACCGTCGGCGATGTACATAGCGGGAACTTGCTTGTCAAAGATTTCCACCAGTTCGTCGATGAGTTTGCGGTCGTCAATCACCCAGAAACGGTGACCGAAACCGTCTTCCTTGGCCACGAAATCGTAAATCGGGGCGTTAGCAGTCACGGAAGCCACGATTTCGTCGATGCGGGCGATAGCGGGATAAGCGAAGAACACGGGTTCCACGTTGGCGTTGGTGATGCGCACGTGTTTCATGCGGTCTTCCTCTTTGTCTTTGCGGGTCAGCTCATGTTTCTTGATGATTTTGTTGACATAGTCCTCGCTGTATGCGCAAGCCACGATGCCGTATTGCCAACGGGCATTGGGCTCTGTCGGGTTCATGCTTTGGGCATAGATGTAGAGTTTCTCCTCTTTATCTTGAACCAGCCAGCCGTAATCTTTGAAACTGTTGTAGTTCTTCACCACCTGGAGATATACTTCAGGAGAGTGCTCGTCGGTACCCACGGGCAGGTCGATTTCGGCCTTGGTCACGTGCAGCAGGCTGTAAGGATTGCCTTCGCATTCCTTGCGGGCTTCTTCAGAATTCAACACGTCGTAAGGACGGGAAGCTAACTTTTCAACGATTTCTTTGGGAGGACGGAATCCTCTAAAGGGTTTAATAACTGACATATTCTTTTGATTTATTGATAAATAAATGATTTAGTTTAATAATCAGACATTTTAAAATCAACGGCAAAAATACAAAATTTCCTTGGATAGGGATAGTATATGTTTTTTCAAGGCTTATCTATTGATTTCCAAGCCAATCTATAGAAAATGGCTGCTCCACTTTCCACAATCTCGTCTGGAAAATCGAAGTCAGGATGGTGCAAGGGTGGTTGCGCAGTGCCGGAGCCTAACCCGAACAGCGCTCCTGGATAGTGTTGCGTGAAGAGTCCGAAATCCTCGCCCCAGAAGAAGGGAATCGGTTTCTTTTGGTATGTAAGATTCAGATTGTCAGCACATTCCTTAATGCTTTCCACTGCCATTTCCGCGTTATTGGATGCCGCGAAATATTCTAACCATCGGATTTCGCATTGCAGGTTTTCGGCGACGGCTTGCGATTTCGATTTACTTTCGATTTCGGAGATAATCTGCTGAAGGTGAGCGTCTTCGCGGGTACGGATGGTGAAACGGAGTACGCCGTCGCCGGCGGCCACCCCGTACGCCTGACTGCCCATGCGGAACTCGATGAGCGTCACCACGCAAAAGTCCTCCCGCTGCACGTCGCGTTGGTTCAACGAGAGCACGAAGTCGGTGAGTCGTTGCGCAGCGGGGAACGGCGATACGGCATTCCAGGGTTCGGCAGCGTGTGCGGTTTTGCCCGTCAGCACGATGTCGCAACTAATAACGGAACAGGTAAAACTCCCTGGTTTGCAAATAATTGTGCCAGCTGGTTCTGCGGGAATGTTGTGCAATGCATAGGCACAGTCTATGGAATAGGCATCCAAAA
>Ga0310690_10006584_pt1 | contig 15221 bp, 5 predicted proteins | sample AusTroGonzalo_MG_2_FD_207661 | JGI IMG/M metagenome (GOLD analysis project Ga0310690, IMG submission 207661) | Bovine rumen microbial communities from tropical cattle in Woodstock, Queensland, Australia - Gonzalo_04 (v2) (version 2) | ecosystem: Host-associated > Mammals > Digestive system >...
ATACGAACCGTACGTAATCAGCGCGCCCATGCCGATACTCAGCGAGAAAAAGCCTTGCCCCATGGCATTGACGAGCGTTTTACCGGTAATCTTTGAGAAGTCTGGATGAAAGAGAAACGTCAAACCTTCTTTGGCTCCGGGAAGAATCAGGGAGCGAATGGCAAGAACGACCAAAATAACCAGCAACAGGGGCATCAGTATCTTGGAATACTTCTCAATGCCGTTCTGCACGCCCTTGAAGACCACGAAACCGGTCAGGAAAATGAAGATGGCTTGCAACAGCACATTGAGCCAACCCGTATTGTGGAAGGTGTCGAATTCATGCTCGATGAGCGCCAGGTTCTCACCATGGAACGAATTGGTCGCCGCCTTGTAAATGTATTCGAGTGTCCAACCCGCTATGACAGAATAGGTGGCGAAAATCAGCAACGCGCACAAGACACCCACGTAACCCACGATAGGCCACTTGGAATGGGGGGCCAACTTCTTGAATGCGCCCACGGAATTGCTCTGCGAGCGACGTCCAATGACCAATTCGGCGAGCATCAACGGGATGCCCAAAATGGTGACTACGGCTAAATATACCAACAGGAAAGCCGCGCCTCCATTCTCGCCCAACTCGCAAGGAAAACGGCAAATGTTGCCCAACCCGATGGCTGAGCCAGCTGCTGCTGCAATGATTCCCAACTTCGATCCGAAACCATCACGTTTTTTATTTTCTTCACTCATAATGTTTCATTTTTGGAGATTACTTAATAGTTGTTTATTCGAAATAACCGAATCCAGCGATAGTCACCAGCATCTGGTCAACATAGTCCCATGAGGTGCTCGACCAGTGGAAACCGAGACTATACAACACCTGAATTGTGTATTGGTTGTCAGGATTAACGAAGACGGCCTTTTGCCCGTGCGCCATATCCTGATATGCCAGCAAACTCGACAGTTTCTTGGCCTTTTCGGAATCCTGCTTGGCAACTTCAAGAGCCAAGTTGAATTCTCCAGCCTCCACCTGTATCGGAGCCTTGCCAACCTGCGACAATTCAGCCAAAACATCGCCAAAATGCACGGAATGGTTGTTGTAGGGGTGGAACAGACAGCACTCCTTCGGGGTTTGCGACAACGTCACAATGGCCTTCGCGGTCTCGTTGATCGGCGAGAACTCCATCGGCGAATCAGTCATCTCGTAGGGATAGCAACCCAACATCTGGAAGACCCTGATACGGCCCATCGCGCTGTTGGTCTGGAAGTTAATCTGGAATTCACCGTCGGTGGAACGCGGGGCAAGGTTACCCACACGCATCACCTTGGCATTCAAATTGTTCAAGGCTACAGCTTCCAACACGATGCGCTCCGATATGAACTTGGAATGGACGTACTGGTTGGCGAGGTTTTGTCCGAAATAGAGTTTCTGCTCCGTATAAACCGTATCCTCAGGCGGCATTCCGTTGATGGAGAGACCACCCGTGCTGTATGTGGAAACATGGATCAACTTCGCACCATTTTGCAGACAGAATTTGACGCAGTTGACTGCACCGCCAACGTTCACATCCTCAATCTCTGTGCCTTTGGAGAAGTGTTTCACCACGGCGGCGCAATTGAAGACCGTGTCCACCTTGCCATCGACTTTGATTTCGTGCGTCACATCGCCGTTGACGATACGCAAACGACTGCCGAACAACTCCTTATAGCTGTTGCTGAAGTAGTAATACAACAAACCTTTCAGTCTGCGCTCGGCTTTTTCATCGTTCTCCCCTCTCACCATGCACCAGATGACAGGCACGTCGTCACGGTCAATCAATTCCTTGAGGACATGGATGCCCAGATAACCCGTGGCGCCTGTAAGCAGCACGTTGCCAATGGATTGCAGATCACCTTTCTTGAACGTGTCCAAGGTATTGCTTTCCAAAACACGGTTGATGGGGGCGTAATCATAATTGCGGGCTTCCTCGTCCTCATCAACGGCACCGCCGGTCAGGAAGTTGGACAACAGACGCGGCGTCGGGTTGGCGAATACATCACCGTAAGCGATATGATGACCGTTCTTGTCGGCCTCGATGATGACACGCGTCACCATGAGGGATGTGCCGCCTAACTCGAAGAAGTTGTCGGTGGCGCCAATCTTGTCCATGGACAGAATGTCAGCGTAAATCTTACAGAAGAGTTTCTCGACCTCGGTGACGGGCTCCACATATTCGTGGTCGGCGGCTTGGATGACGGGAGCGGGCAATGCCTTGCGGTTCACCTTCTGGTTCTGGTTCAACGGGATAACATCGATCTGCATCGTGGCCGCCGGAATCATGTAAGGCGGTTTCTGCTGACCGATGAAGGCGTTGAGCTCCTTGATATCGACCTTCTCATCGCTGACGATGTAGGCGGCGATGAACTTGCCACCGTTCTCATACTCAAAGGCTTGCACGGTAGCATCCTTAATACCGGGGAACTGGCGAATCACGGCCTCGACCTCCTTCAGTTCGATGCGGAAGCCACGAATCTTCACCTGACCATCCTTACGACCGACAAACTGGATGTTGCCGTCGGGGAGGTAACGTACGATGTCGCCCGTGCGATACACACGACTGTGCTTCGGATCGTCGCTGAAAGGATTCTTGATGTAGGTTTCGGCCGTCTTTTCGGGACGATTCAGGTAGCCACGGCTCACTTGCGGCCCCGTGACCCACAACTCGCCCATGGCCCCGATAGGCAGTCTATTAAACTGTTTGTCAACAATATAGAGTTTCAAATTGTCTAACGGTTTGCCAATGGGGATGTCCAATTCGTAGTCCTTCACCCAGTAATTCGTGGTGAAAATGGTACATTCCGTCGGACCGTAACCGTTGTACATCTTGTAGTTCGTCGGCGGGTTGAGAGCCGAGAGTTTCTCGCCACCCACAGCGAAACAACGCAGCGAATGGTTCTCGACATTGGTCGCGAACTGATAGCCTACCTGCGTGGTGATGAACGAATGGGTGATACCTTGTTGGTTGAAGTAGTCGTTCAAGTCGGGCAGGTTGAGACGGATGTCTTCGCCGATGATGTACACGCAAGCACCGCAGGTCAGGGCGGGATACATATCCATCATGCAGGCATCGAAGCCGTAACTGGCGTAGGCGGCCACCTTGTCGTTGGCAGTCAGGCCATAGTGATTCTGGTACCAATGGCAGAAGGCCACAAGGTTGCCGTGTTCCAACTGACAGCCCTTGGGCGTACCCGTCGAACCCGATGTGTAAAGCATAATGAAGAGGCTTGAAGGCGTGATGTTGGCCTTTACAGGTTCAGCCGCAGGCAGCGTATCAATATCTTTCGTCAACAGCACCGCACCTTGGTATTCATCAACGATGGGACGCAACTCTTCATCAGCAATCAGCAACTTTGCATTGGCATCCTGCATCATGAAATTCAAACGATCGGCAGGATAGCTCGGGTCGAGGGGCTGATAAGCACAACCGGCCTTCAGCACGCCCAACGAGGCAATGGCCATCCACTCGCAGCGCGGAATGAGTACAGAGACCACATCCTCGTTGCCAAGACCCTGTTTTACGAGGTAACTGGCGATACGCTCCGATATGGCATCCACTTCCTTATAAGTATAGTGCTTGTCGTGATAAACCACAGCCATATTGTCGGGCGTTTGGACCACTTGCTTACGGAACAGCGAGATGATGGTCTGGGTGTCGTCGTAAGGCACCTCGGTCTGGTTGAAACTGTCGAGGATGGCGGTCTGATCTGCATCCAACAGCGACACTTGCTGCAGCTTCATCTCCGGCTGACGGATGAATGCCTTCGCAGCATTGCAAATCGACTGCCCCAGATGCTGCATCAGGTCCCGACTATAACGACCATTGTCGTATTCGATGCACACACTCGGCTTGCCTTTTTCCTCCTGGATATAGAAAGCGATGCGGAATTTAGGCGTGTCGGACTCCATGCTCTCAATGGCAATCGTCTGGCCTTTGAACTTATGCTCGTTGAGGACCCCCATCTGGTAGGCAAACATGATTTCGGCGGAAAGGTCATAGTCGGCAGCGATTTGCGCGAAAGGATATTTCTCATGCCGCAACGTCTCGTCGAATTGCTTGCTGGTTTCATCAAGGAACTCAAGCACAGTCTGCTCACCGATGGTGGAACTCAAGGCCAGCGTGTTAACGAACATTCCGGTAGTGTTGCTGATACGCAGGTCGGAACGGCCGTTGCTGATGGTGGTGATGCAAATCTGCTCGTTGTTGGTGAAACGCGAAAGTGCGTAGAAGGTGGCCGCAAGCGTGAGATGCGCCGGCGTGATATTGCGCTGACGGCAGAACTCCTCTATAGCTTCGAAATCCAACGGACTCGTCGAGGTCTCGATGACACCTTGCTCTTTGGGATTGGTCAAATCTGACGGAACCTCGGTCACTCCCTCCACCTTGCCGAGACGTTCTTGGAAGAAGTCTTTGGCGGCAGTGTGTTCTGCGCTGTTTTCGTCAGCTTTCTCCGCTGCCACGAAATCGGCGTAGGTGAAGGATTCCGGTTCAATCTCATGACCGTTGAGCAGTTCGAAAAGTTGGGTCAACAACAGGTCTAACGAACCACCGTCCATGACGAGGTGATGGAAGTCGAGCATCAGATAGACCCATTGCTCGGTAGTGACAATCTCCATGCGGTAGAGCGGACCTTGCCTCAAATTGAACGGCTTGACGAATTCCCGCTTGTATTGGTCCATCTCAGCTTCAGTATGCTGGCTGTGTGGAATTTCGATAGGTTGTTCGAAGTCAATGATTTGGATGATGTCCGAGCCCGAACTTCCAAAATGCGCCTGCAATTGAGGATGCGCCTTGACGAGGGTTTCCAATGATTTGGTAAGCAGCGTGGTATCCACACCCTTGGGGAAACGAACCTTCATCGGAATGTTATATACGGTAGCCTCGGGCTGCTTCATGCACTCCACATAAACACCCATCTGCGCGTATGACAGCGGAATGTTGTTCGTGTCGGCATGTTTTTCCTCCTTAACCGTCTCTTCGCCAGTCTCTTCGCTCATCATCTTGGCCAAAATCTCGTTCTCGATGCTTTGCAGTGTACCGGTCTTGGCCAATGATTTCGAGTCGAGGGTGACCCCGAAACGCTTATTGATCTGGATGGCCAACTTGATGGCCATGATGGAAGTCAATCCGGCATAGCCCAACACGGTAGTCACGCCGAAGTCTTCGGTATTGATGATCTTGGCGATGATGCCATGGATTTCCTGCTCCAGCACATTCATCGGCACATTGCTCTCCACCACAGCCTCAGCCGCTTTCTTTTCGGGCTTCGGAAGAGCTTTCTTGTTCACCTTCTGGTTCTGGTTGAGCGGAATACGCTCGATTTGCATCGTCACAGCCGGTACCATGTAAGGCGGTTTTTCCTCCAAGATAAAGTCGTTCAACGCCTGAATATCCACGGTTTCATCGGAGACGACATAAGCTGCGATGAACTTGCCACCGCCCTCTTCGTCAAAGGCTTGCACAGTGGCATCCTTGATGCCGGGGAACTGAAGGATGACACCTTCCACCTCTTTCAGCTCGATGCGGAAGCCGCGGATCTTCACCTGACCGTCCTTGCGTCCCACAAACTGGATGTTGCCGTCGGTGAGATAGCGCACGATGTCGCCAGTGCGGTAGATGTGCGCGTATTTTTCGTCGGAATCAAAGGGGTTGTCGATATATACCTCGGCGGTTTTCTCAGGACGATTGAGATAGCCGCGGGTCACTTGCGGTCCGGCAACCCAAAGTTCACCCGCCACACCCACAGGCAGACGGTGACCCGCCTTATCGACGATATAAAGCTTCACGTTCTCCAACGCCGAGCCAATCGGGATGTCCTTCATGGGCTTCGTCACGGCGAAGGAGGTGATACAGACAGTGCTTTCGGTCGGGCCATAAAGGTTCATCAACGTGTAGTTCGTGGGCGGAGTCAGCGGGGCCAGCTTCTCGCCGCCAGTCAACAGGTAGCGCAAGCAGTGGTTCTCAACGCTCGTGGCAAACTGATAAGCCACTTGCGTAGTCATGAATCCGTGGGTAATCTGCTCTTGTTCAAAATATTCGTTCAATGCCAATAAATCCAAGCGCAGTTCTTCAGGGATAATGTAAAGTGTGGCGCCGGCGGTGAGGCATGGATAGGTTTCCATCACATTGGCATCGAAACCGAAACTGGCGTATGCCGTAACTTTACAACCCGGCGTGAGATTAAACGCGTGGTGATACCACTCGCAAAATGCGACGATGTTACGATGTACGATCTGACAGCCTTTGGGCGTTCCCGTGGTGCCGGAAGTGTAAAGCATGATGAACAGCGACTCGGGTTTGGGCGCACATGCAGTCAGATCTGTATTGGGGGCGGGAAGTTGCGGGATGTCGTTGATTGACAGCACATCGCCCGTATATTGATCAACAATGCCGCGCAATTCCGGATCAGCGATAAGTAACTTCACGGAGGCATCTTGCATCATGAAGTTGAGACGCTCCGAAGGATAGGTCGGGTCAAGGGGCTGGTAAGCGCAGCCGGCCTTCAAAACACCCAAGGAGACAATCGGCATCCACTCGCAACGCGGAATCAACACGGAGACGACATCTTCTTCATGAAGGCCTTTTCCGTGGATATAGGCAGCGATGCGGTCGGAAATCTCATCCAACTCTTTGTAGGTAAAACGCTTGTCTTGATAAACCACCGCGATATTGTCGGGGGTCTGCGCTACCTGCTGACGGAATTTGGAGACGATAGTCTGGCTCATATCCAAATCCTTGTCAGTCTGGTTGAAACTATCCAGTAAGGCACGTTGTCTATCGGTGCAAATGTCGATGTCGCGCAGCAGGGTTTGGCTCAGGAAGCCCTCCAAAACTGCCTCGTAGCTCTCCAAGAACTGGTCAATCAGCGTTTCGGAGTATTCGTTGGCATTGTATTCCGCTTTGATATGATATTTTTTGCCGACGTAGAACGCCATCAGATAAAACGACACGCCCTCGTTGTGCTTACGGAGCTGTATGGCCTCCATAGGCTTTCCCATCAGTTCGGTGAAATCAAGGATGAGCCCGTGCCATGCAAATATGGAGTTGGTTTGCAGGTTGAGGTCGGTCATGATGTCGGTATAGGAATAGAGGTCGTGCTTGCGGCAACCGATCATCTGTTCCTCTCCCGCTTTCATGAAGTCAAGGACCGTGGTGTCGTCGGTGAACTTGGCGTAAACGGGCAGCGTCTTCACCGTCATGCCAACAGAATGTTGGAACTTCGGCTCGGTACGGCCGTTGAAAACCGTGGTGAACAGCGATTCCTGCTCGTTGTTGTATTTGGCTAACAGGAAGGAATAGGCCGATGTGAAGAAAGTGCTTTTTTTGATGCCATTGGCCTTACAGAAGGCATCCACCCTGTCCATGTCGGTGTCGAGAATGCGGAACATTTGGCCGTCCGTTTGTTCGGGAATCTCCAAGTCAGGCATAAGCTGGGTGAACGTGTCGCCGCAATCGAAGTTTTGGGCATACCACTGTTTGCCTTCCTCGAAAGCAGGTGTTTTACGCATCTCAGCTTCGGCAAGGGCAAATTCCTGCATCGACATCTCCTCGGGCGCCAGCGTGCCACCGTTGTAAGCCGTCTCCACATCGCAAACGATAATATGATACGAGGAGCCGTCGCTGATGAGATGATGCATGTCAAAGAACCAATAGACATGCTCTGCGTCACGCATCACTTTGGTATGAAACAACCTGCCACCATAGAGTTTGAACGGCTGGATGAATTTACGTTTCTCAGCCTCAAGGTCCGTAACCTGTTCGACGGAAAGACTGAATTCCTCTTTTTCCAAATCAATAGTCTGCAAAGGCTCGCCCTCTTCACTCAATTCAATGCGAGTAAAAAAAACGGGATGGGCCTGTACCGTCGCCTCAATGGCGCGACACAAACGGTCAGCATCAATACTGCCGTCAAAGACATAGAGGAAAGGAAGGTTATAAAAGACCTCGTTTTCATGTTGTACACATTCGGCATAAACGCCCAATTGCGATTTTGAAAGGGGGGCTGATTGTTTCATATCAAAAAAAATTAAAAACTGAAAAAAGAAAGATTATTCGATGACAAAAAGATCGATGAAACCTGTCATTTTGAAGACATCCTTGATCTCATCATTCAGGTTTTTCAACACAACCTTGTTGCCTCTTGCCTTGGCGCTCTTCAGCAAGCCCAACAGAATGCGCAATCCGCTGGAAGCAATGTATTCCAGCTCGGTGCATTCAATAATAATCTCTTTTTCAGTAACATCGTGGAGGGGTTTCATAGCTTCTTCGAATTCGAGAGCATGTGCAGTGTCGAGTTCGCCTTCCAACGTAACGATGTACTTACCGTCTTTTTCAATGATTGTCGTATTCATAACAATTGTACTTTTAATGAAACATTATAATAATCAAATTTTTTTCTCAATTCTTAGGATGTTCTGCCCGTCGATCCGCTCATAGTTGATGCTGTCCATCAGGTTCCGGACGAGCAGGATGCCCAAACCGCCAATCGGACGGTCTTCTAACGTGAGCGTCGTGTCGGCACGCGAGACGGCTGTCGGGTCGAACGCACGGCCTGAATCGGTAAGGATGAACCGCAGCCGTTCGTCGTTGGCCATGGCCTCCACTTTCACCTGCCCTTTGACATCTGCCACGTATGCATAATTCATGATGTTCACCACCACCTCCTCAACAGCCAGCTTGATCCGTCTGGACAAGGCCTTTTCAAGTTGCAACTCCTCCGTGACCGATTGGACAAACTGGTTCAGCTCCGTGACTTGGGAGACGTCATTGTCAAGGGTTATCGAACGGGAAAGAGTCCATGACTCTTCCTTGGGCGTGTAGCGGATAGCCAGCAGGGTGAGGTCATCGCTCGGCTCAGCCTCCCCCACATAGGCATCCACCTTTTTCGTGAGGGTTTGGACGAGTTGCGTTGCCGTGGCATCGTGACATCCTTTCAAGACTTTAAGCGTCTTTTCGAGACCAAACTGCTTGTGATCCAAGTTTTTGGCTTCGGTAAGGCCGTCAGTATATAGGACGATCATGGTCTCGGGCTCGACATAGATTTGCTGCATCATATAGTCATATTCGTCTATCACCCCCATCGACAAATTGGCTTTGGCAGGAAGTGGTTCGACCAAATCGCCTTTTATGATGAGCGGCGGGTTGTGCCCCGCGTTGCAGTATCGCATGAGACCCGTAGGCAGATCGAGCACGCCGATGAAGAACGTGACGAACATGTTGGACTCGTTGCCGCGACACAAGCTCTCGTTGATACCCTGCATGATGCGCGCAGGATGGCTCTCGTGCGAGGAGATGCTGAGGAACAGCGAGTGTGTGACGGCCATCACCAAGGCGGCCGGGACGCTCTTGCCGCTGACATCGCCGATGCAGAAATAGAGTTTCTCATCGCGGATGAAGAAGTCGTAAAGGTCGCCGCCCACCATTTTGGCCGGCACCAAAGAACCATAGATGTCAAGGTCGTTGCGGTCGGGGAAAGGCGGATACGTTTCGGGCAGCATGTTCATCTGGATGTTCTTGGCAATCATCATCTCATTGTCCATGCGTTGCTTCTCAGCGTTGGCATCCCGAAGTCTGTAAATACTTTGGGCGGAACGATGGATGATGAAAGCGAGGATCAGCAACCCGATCAACGTCAGCACGATATTGCGCCGACGGGTTTGAATCAACGGCGCAAACACCTCTTCGTCATAGTTGACCGTGACGATCTGCCAGGGGGCAATCAACTTGGGGCTGTTGTAGAACACATGACCTTGTTCGCCGTCTTCCTTGTCAATAAACGCCAGAATGGTGCTCTTTCCCGTATGGCTCAAAGAACGTTTAAGGGTGGAGTCGTTGATCATGGCTACCATGTCCTTCACATCCTGATGCTTGACTTCCGCCGGATTCGGACCGCATATCAGCCTGCCCTTGCCTGAGAGCAGGAGATTGTACGAGGAAGGGAACAGGCCGTGGGAGTTCAATATATCGCCCAACCACGCGGCATCGAGATCGACTCCAAGAAGGGCGACCACCCGACCACTGGGGTCGTGCACCGGGAAATTGTACGTGACCAGCGTCGTACTTGAATCGTCGGGATCGAGATAGGGCTCGCTCCAGTAGGCCGTGTCATTGTTCACGGCAAAGTAAAAATACGCGATTTGGGTGTAGTCATATTTCTCGACATCATAGAGATACGTGTCGATGGTGTCTCCATCGCGATAGGAACAAGGCTGGAAAAGGCGGCCTTTTTCAGGGTAGTAGTCGGGAATCATGGCGATGCAGCATCCGTCGAAATCGGGATTCTGCTCCACGATGCGCCGTGTGACGGAGAACAAGGAGTCGGGATAAGGGAGCGACTGCTCAATATCATCAATATGGTTTTGCAGGGCAGCTTCCACCGCATCGAGGGAATACTTGATTTTCTGCGCCTTGATGACCAAGTCCAGTTCGGTGTTCCGTTCCAGATTGGCACGAATCTCCTTGCGCGCATAATAACTCTGCACAGCCGAAAGCGCCAACATCAGAAGCGCCGCGGTGACGAGGATCGCGACACTCGTTTTCGCCCCTACTGCTGTCCAATGGGTCTTCTGCGTTTTTTTCATAAACGAACGATTATCATTTTATGTGGCAAAAATACAAAAAAATCCATACCGATACAGTATGGATAATATTGGTGGTATTTTTCACGGTCTATCGCGCCCCCGCCATAAAAGAAACCATCGCCACCTGTATCACCGCTGGCAGATTAACCAGAAAGTGACCGACCATGACGGGCAGCGGCCCTCATCGTCATCCAAACGATGAGGACGCAAATATACAAAAAATAAGGTTCACAATGCCATGGGAAAATTGCGCAACAGCTATCGAACAAGCAGAAACAGTATAATTCTGATAATTGGTCAAGTATGATTACTGTTAAGGCTTTATCGGAAGGATGCGTTCGGTTTCATATAAAAAAAGGTAATTTGGACAATATTCCTGCCATTTTTTATTATATTCGCAAGCTATAGTAAGAGGAAGTGCCGTTTTAGTATCTCTCCGTTTAAGATAGACATATCCAAATAATTCTGTCCATAAATAATTCCCCTTAGGATAAACGAGGTTGTCATCTGATAATATTGCTACATTATCATTGATGTACTGTTGCATTTTAGCTTTATCAAACCCATCCAATTCTTGAATTGCACGGTCTAACCTCTTAAACACGTCGGATGGTGTGTTTTGGCTGATTGTTGCATCCAGCACTCTCCGTATAGTTAACAGGGAAGCTGATTTGTACGTAGATGACCATTCTCCATAATCATCCAGTCCTTCGTTAAGCATGTCACAGATAGAGAATACCGCTATACATAACTCAAAGGCATATTGTTTATATGAATCTGTCTTTTTTCTTATAAAACCATTCTGCTCTTCTATAACAGTTGATTTCATTAGGTAAAGTGCATACAAAAATGTTAGACGATAGAAATACTCTGTTGCTGTCTTACGGTATTTTGATGATCGTTGAAGTGCTATCAGACTATGCTCAATACTGTCTCCTGATTCTATCGTGTACCTGTAGCTAAAGGTCCTATATAAGAAGAACACTGCGGTCATGTATTTCTTCAAAGATTCCATAAGTGAGATTTCGTTTCTCACCCTCTTTTTTGACAATGCAATACTTTCAAGGAAAGTAGCATATTTATCGAACATTTTGGTTATCCTTTGTTCGGTTTCAAAAGCACTCTTATTCGTTCGGCTCGCAGTTTTCTGTGATTTCTCTTTGTCCCGCCCCTCTGAACGCTGCACATCTTCAGTTTCTTCTTCATCTATGTCATCATCCTCTTTTTCCTTTGAACTTCTTGAAATATAGGAAATCATGCTATCAAAAAGCATGGAGGATTGAGAAACGGTTTTATCGGTCTTCCTCATACTTCTGTCGCCAGTAATACCCGTACTGTCATCCTTCAGATATTCAGCGACAGAATCGAATGTATTCCCGTCTTTATTTTCGGGCGTGTTGACTGTTGATGTTTCAGAATTACTTTTTGCAGCTAATTTCGTCTCAGCATCATTCAATATCTGCTCAATGAATCTAAGGACCTCACCATTTATGAACTTTCCAGCCTCAATCTCACGATATTTTTTCCGCTTATATTCGGATTCTGGTGACGGGTTGTTTACATCCATGATTTCTGTTGGGATAACGAATTGACGATTGGAAATTAACTCTCCCTTGCTATTGGTTATCTCAACGTACAGTGGATTCATGGACTCCTTTAGATTACCGCTTATGATATCTGAACCTGATTTTATTCTTTTTCGAGTAGAATATGCTGTCTTCCGGTCTCCTGTATAGAATGTGATTGTCGCATCTAAAGCCTCTTCCTTGTTCTCTACCGTAATGTCATAGTTATTGTAGATATAGGATGCCTCTTTTATCCAAATTGCAACAGGTGTATGGCAGTTTGTTGTTTCTAATGTGTTTGATTCGGTAATATCCTCTACTTTAACTGGTTCTGTTAGAACAAAGCCTGTGTTCTTAAAATAGTCAGTTGTCGCAGATTTGAATCCAACGCTTGCCTCTTGGTTGGTTGGACCTGCCCCTGGAATGCCAAAAGCAGCGACAGAGGCATTGGCGCTACCACAAAGCATATAGTGGTAATGTTCTCCTTCAAAGAAAAAACACTTAGCGTGGAAGAAATCTTGGTATTTTCTCCCTGAAACTTTACCAATTTTGTCCCACCTATACAGTTTCACATAATCAGGTATATTCTTCTTCTTTGGCAAAGTTCCAAATCCTTCTTCTATTATAAGTCGTATTTCATTGGGTTTGTATTGGTTGTATAGAGACTTAACTAACTCGGCTTTGCTGTCGAAGAATGGTGACATCACCGTTATAGAATGGACAGTATCGTCACCTATCCATTCTAAGCATTGATTGTATAAAGACGTTTCCTGGTTGGTAAAGAATCTTATGCTACTTTCGCCAAGAGAATGCTCTGCAAAAGCATCATCGTAGTCATTTACGAGAAGATTGCAGTTCTTTTCGATTGAGTATATTATATTATCTGCCTCTTCACCAAGTCCTTGATACAAGTGCTTCAGATAGCTCCACACGTTTCTTATAAATGGATACGCCTGGCTATCAGCACTTTCAATCATGACAGGTGACCATACTTCCAAGTTCCTGCCATGTCCCATAACAGTTAAATTGCCAGAGCCAACTAATACCAAAACGGCTTCTCTCCCCGCATAGAATTGTATTTTGGGGTGAAATGCTCCTTTCATCTTATAGCCATGCAGGCTAAAATCAAGAGGTCTCTTTCCTGAAAATGCTCTGGTAAACTTTAACAACTGGTCCGAAAGACAATCCGAATCGACCAAGGCGGAAACAAAGTTTATACCTTTGCTCGACAACGAGCGCAGTAACTGTATTTCCCAATAATACAAGTTTATTGAGAACGACGTCATCAGGGCTGAGTGGAACTTCCCTGATGGTATTTCTTTTATAAGTTGTCTTTGGTCAATCATTGCTGCATCAGTATTTGAATTCCACGTTCAGTTAGAGAATAACAATCTCCTGCACGTTTTATCCATTTAAGGTCTTCAATATACTGTAAGACATTAGACAGACGTGGCGAGGTTCTTACCGGATCAGGCCGTCGCAGTTGCCATATCAGGCCGTCATCAACCATGTAGTTATGAACAATTCCTTGTCCTATTGAGGATTTGGAATAAGAACTCCGTAAATGGTCATTAATGGCAAAGTAGATGCAATCTTCAGCAAATCGCCAATCACACGACCTGTTTTCGTCAACGACCAATCGAATAAGCATCGACGGAGCAAAGCCTGGGTGACTCACATCATATTCATCTTTTGAATACTCTAAAAGCTTGCTGATATGTTTGCTAATCGCTTTGTAAAGTGCCACTAACAACCGTGAAGCAACAAAGATCAAGCCACCATAATTCTTTTCCTTATAGCAAGATTGTAATTCGTCATACAGTTCGTAAATGCCGTAATCGTCTATTGTGGAATTACTGTATTCAATGTACTCCCCTTCCAATTTGTCCAGTACTTCATCCAATGGTTGAGGTTCTTCCGTTGTAGAATATAGTAGTGCGAAATGATGAGCTTCATATGCCGCATGTGAAAGCTCATTTAGTTCATAGAGGAACCATGATAATTGTTCTTCTGTCACATCCATATTCGCTTCTAGTGCATTGAGAAAATTCGCTTTCAGGAATGCAAGGACAAACTTCCGCCTTTCTATGCTGGCTCCATCACCTTGAATGTATTTGAGAAGGAGCTTGATGGTCAAGAATCTATGACTAATGTCTTGTCCAGTGAAATCCTGCCTTTCTGGTTTACTAAACAACATCTCATATTCCGATAGTTCTTCATTGTTGTCTATAATGTGAAGCGCAAGGCACTTGAATTCCGACAACCTTTCCTGCAAAATAACACCTGTGCTGATTGCTTCCCAAAACAAGATCTCTTTATCCTCAGTCAATGACTGACGAAATATCTGACAGAGTTTATATCCTTCAGGAGTAACACGATAGGTTTGGTGATTCGCATCAGGAAGGAATACAAGTTTCAGCTGTGTAAGTACCCCAAGAAAATACTGGCCAAACACACCAAGTCTCATTTGCCAGTATACGTTGGGCTTATTTTCAATGTCTGCCCCATCTGCTATGTTAAGAACAGTTGAATATATATTTCTCTGAGCAAAGATGCTTCCACTGACACCATTAACTAAAGGATAGTTAAACTGCATCAAGTACGCAAGTAACAATTCACCACGCCTAATATACTTGATTTGTTCTTTGGGGTTATCTATCTTAGAAGGATTGGTAGCCTGTAGCCTTTCTGCAATGAACGTCAACAGCCAACAAAAGAAGCCATTATACCGAACACGTACGGTCATGTTCGTTATTCCCTTGACCATATTGTCATATATGACCACGCTGCTATTTTGTACAGCAAGGGGATCACGTCCCATTTTCCGTGTGGTTTCAGCCCCCCAAAAAGGAAATGGTAATTGATTCGTTTCGTACATCTTCAACAGTTTAGGATTGTTTTATTCAATCTTCGTTATTGGTATATAAACTCTTGTTTTTATTCGTTTTTGTCCATTTGCATTTTTATATGTTTTTACCCATTTCATACGCCTCATGCAACTTGGCGTTGCCCTCAATCTCTTTCGGGCCGCCAACGCCGCCGCAGAAAAGGTGGCCTTT
>Ga0310690_10006585_pt1 | contig 15219 bp, 9 predicted proteins | sample AusTroGonzalo_MG_2_FD_207661 | JGI IMG/M metagenome (GOLD analysis project Ga0310690, IMG submission 207661) | Bovine rumen microbial communities from tropical cattle in Woodstock, Queensland, Australia - Gonzalo_04 (v2) (version 2) | ecosystem: Host-associated > Mammals > Digestive system >...
CACTTTCAATTGTGATTTGGCCTCCTCCAAAGTCGGCAAGTTGTCGGTCATCTCTTTTTCCACATAAAGCGGTATGTTCAGGTTGTAGCCGTTGGCTTTAATCTCTTCGATGTCAACCACTTTAACACGGTTTTTCACATCCTTGAAGTCGGCGTACCAATTATAAATAGTATCTATGTGCTCAGGTTCCAAAGTATTTTGTGCGCGTCCTTTCTTTACTTGGTCTGCTGCGTCAATAAACAGAAACTTGCCTTTTCGGGATTTCTCTTTCCGTGCGCGGAAGACCAAGATGCAAGCCGATAAAGTTGCGCCATAAAAGATGTTTTCTCCCAAACCGATGACGGCTTCCAACAGATCTTTTTCCAGTAAAACGGAACGGATTTTGGCTTCGGCGTTTTTACGGAACAGAGCGCCGTGGGGCAGTACCACCGCCACGCGGCCGGTCTTTTCGTCCATCGATTTCACCATGTGCTGCACCCAGGCCATATCGCCATTGCCTTTGGGCGGTGTGCCGGCAATGTTACGACCGTAAATATCATCAGCCCAGATGTCTGCGCCCCAGTTGCTTAACGAGAAAGGCGGATTGGCAATGACAATGCTGAACTGTTGCAGATGGTCGTACTTGAAGAATTTAGGCTCGCGCAAGGTGTCGCCGCGTTCGATATGGAAATCCTCGATGCCGTGCAGGAACATATTCATTCGGGCAATGGTGGAGGTGGTTAGATTTTTCTCCTGTCCGTATAGTTTGAGCGTGCGGAAATCACCACCGTTTTGCTTCACTTGTTCGACACATTCCAGTAACATTCCTGCGGTTCCGCAAGCAGGGTCATAAATGGTTTCGCCTTGTTGTGGGTTGACAATTAATCCCATCAAACGCACCACCGAGCGAGGCGTGTAGAATTCTCCCGCTTTTTTGTTGGTTTGGTCGGCAAAAACCTTGATGAGATATTCGTATGCTCTGCCCAAAACATCAGGTTCCACATTAGAATTGGAGAGGTTGTATTGCGAATAGTGCTCAATCAAACGGCACAGCAGTTCGTCAGATAGTTTGTCCTTATTGGTCCAAGCAGCATCACCGAAAATGTTGGCCAAATATTGCGGATTGGCCTGTTCAATTTGCGAAAAAGCACCTTTGATTGCGCTACCCACATTTGTTGTAATAGCCCTGACATCTTTCCAATGGCAGCCTTTGGGGATAATAAAACGATGCATTTCCGCACCAGAAGCATATTCGTGATCGCCTTCGCTTTCTGATAATGCTTCGTTATACTCTTCATCATACACATCGGAGATCCGTTTAAAGAAAAGCAATGGAAATATATACACCTTAAAATCAGCCGCATCTACTGGACCTTTGAGAATCCAGGCTGCTTTTGAAAGGTATTGTTCAAGGTGAGATAGCGTAAGCATACATATTTATATATAACTGCAAATTTACAAAACAATCTGACATAAAAAAGGATATGCCCCTTTTAGAGGCATATCCCGTATTATAAAATAATAAATATTTCAAGTTTATTTCCCTTCGCTGAGCTTCTTGTAGCCTTCGTAACGGAGCTTAGCGAACTGCTCGGTCTTAGTGAACAGCTCCTTAGCCTCCTCTGGGAAGGTCTTCAGCAGTGAGTTGTAACGGACTTCACCGAGGATGAAGTTCTGGAACTTGCTCCAGTCGGGCTCCTTCGAGTCGAGGTGGAAACCGTTCTGGCCGGCTTCTTCCTCAGCAGGATTGAAGCGCCAGAGGTGCCAGTAACCGCACTCAACGGCAAGCTTCTCTTCCATCTGGGAGTGACCCATGCCGATCTTGATACCGTGGTTGATGCACGGAGCGTAGCAGATGATCAGTGATGGTCCCGGATAAGCCTCAGCTTCTTTGATGGCCTTGAAGTACTGAGCCTGGTTGGCGCCCATGGCCACCTGAGCGACATAGACGTAGCCGTAGCTCTTGGCGATCATGCCGAGGTCTTTCTTGCGGACCTTCTTACCGGAGGCAGCGAACTTGGCGACAGCACCAGCTGGGGTAGCCTTGGATGACTGACCACCGGTGTTGGAATAGACCTCAGTGTCGAGGACGAGGACGTTGACGTCTTCGCCGCTGGCGAGCACGTGGTCGAGGCCGCCGAAGCCGATATCGTAAGCCCAACCGTCACCGCCGAAGATCCACTGGCTCTTCTTGACCAGATGATCTTTCAGGTCGAGGATTTGCATGCACTTGTCGCAACCGCACTTCTCGCAACCGGCAACGATCTTGTCGGCCAGCTCAGCGGTCTTCAAGCCGTCTTCGCGGTTGTCGATCCACTGTTGGAAGAGGTCTTTCAGCTGTTTGGTGCAGCACTTGCAGTTGGCGATGGCATCCTTCATGATGAGCTCGATGCGGTCGCGGAGCTTGCGGGTAGCGGTAGCCATACCGAGACCGAACTCGGCGTTGTCCTCGAACAGTGAGTTGGCCCAAGCCACGCCCTTGCCTGAACGGTTGTTCTTGCAGTATGGGGTAGCAGGAGCTGAACCGCCGTAAATGGAGGAGCAACCTGTGGCGTTGGCGACGAGCATACGCTCACCGAACAACTGGGTGATAGTCTTGATATAAGGTGTTTCACCGCAGCCGGCGCAGGCACCTGAGAACTCAAACAGCGGCTGAGCGAACTGGCTGTTCTTGATGTTGGCGTACTTGTCGATGAGGTTGTCCTTGTAGGTAACCTTCTTCTGACCGTACTCCCAGTTCTTGGCTTCGTCGAGTTGGCTTTCGAACGGTTTCATCACGAGGGCCTTTTCCTTGGCGGGGCATACGTCGGCGCAGTTGCCGCAACCAGTGCAGTCCATCACGGAGACCTGCATTCTGAAGTGCATGCCAGCCATTTCCTTAGGCATCTTCATGTCGATGGTCTTCATGCCCTTAGGAGCCTTCTTCAGCTCAGCGTCGGTCATGACGACAGGACGGATGGCAGCGTGAGGGCAGACCAGCGAGCACTGGTTGCACTGGATACAGTTGGCAGGGTTCCACTCGGGAACGACGGTGGCAACGCCACGCTTCTCGTAAGCGGTGGTACCAGCCGGGAAGGTGCCGTCAACGATGTCCTTGAAGGCGCTCACAGGCAGGTCGTTACCGCACTGGGCGACCATCGGGCGCATCACCTTGTTGATGAATTCAGGATCAGCGTCGTTGTGCTCGAACACGAAGTCGGTGGTGCAGTCGAGTTTAGCCCATTCAGCAGGGATCTCAACCTTGGTGATCTCGCCACCGCGATCCACGGCTGCGTAGTTCATGTTGACGATATCTTCACCCTTCTTGCCGTAGCTCTTCACGATGAACTTCTTCATCTGCTCCACAGCCAGGTCGTAAGGAATAACGCCTGAAATCTTGAAGAAGGCGCTCTGAAGGATGGTGTTGGTGCGGTTGCCCAAACCGATCTCAGCGGCGATCTTGGTGGCATCGATGATGTACATGTTGATGTTGTTGAGGGCAAGATACTTCTTCACGAAGTCGGGAAGATGCTTCTTGGTGTCAGCAACGCTCCAAGGTGAGTTGTAGAGGAACGTGCCGTTCTTCTTCAAGCCGCGGAGGCAGTCGTATTTCTTCAGATAGCTCGGGACGTGTACTGCCACGAAGTCAGGTGTACCGACGAGATAAGGAGCCAGGATAGGCTGGTCGCCGAAACGGAGGTGTGAGCAGGTGTAGCCGCCCGACTTCTTGGAGTCGTAGTCGAAGTAAGCTTGGCTGTACTTGTTGGTGTTGTCGCCGATGATCTTGATGGAGTTCTTGTTAGCACCCACAGTACCGTCAGCGCCGAGGCCGTAGAACTTAGCCTCGAAGGTGCCCTTCGGCAGGATGGAGATCTCTTTACCAACGCGGAGTGAACGATGGGTGACATCGTCCTTGATACCCACGGTGAACTGGTTCATCGGTTTGTCGGCAGCGAGGTTCTTATAGACGGCCAGGATCTGAGCCGGGGTGGTGTCCTTTGACGACAGACCATAGCGGCCACCGATGATCATAGGAGCCTTCTTGACATCCTTGAAGGCTTCGACGACGTCGAGGTAGAGCGGATCGCCATTGGCGCCGGGTTCCTTGGTGCGGTCGAGGACGCAGATGCGCTTCACGGTCTTAGGCATGATGGCCATGAGGTACTTCACGCTGAAAGGACGATAGAGGTGGACGGTGACGAGGCCGAGCTTCTTGCCAGCCTTGTTTTCCTTGTCGATGACGGTCTTGATGACGTCGTTGACGGAACCCATGGCGATGATGACATCGGTAGCGTCTTTAGCGCCGTAGTAAACGAATGGAGCATATTCACGACCGGTGATCTTGCTCATTTGCTTCATGTATTTGGCCACGATGTCGGGAAGAGCATCGTAGTATTTGTTCTGCAGCTCACGGGTCTGGAAGTAGATGTCAGGATTCTGGGCGGTACCACGGGTCACAGGGTGCTCGGGATTCAAAGCTCTGTCGCGATATTCCTTCAAAGCCTTGTAGTTGACGAGCTTGCGGAGTTTCTCCATGTCGGCGGCCTCAACCTTCTGGATTTCGTGTGAGGTGCGGAAGCCGTCGAAGAAGTGGAGGAACGGCACGCGGCCTTCGATGGCTGCGAGGTGAGCGACAGGGGCGAGGTCCATGATCTCCTGGACTGAGCTGGTAGCCAGCATGGCGAAGCCAGTCTGGCGGGCACTCATCACGTCGGCATGGTCGCCGAAAATTGACAGGGCCTGGGCGGCGAGGGCGCGTGCTGAGACGTGGAACACGCCTGGGAGCAACTCACCGGCGATCTTGTACATGTTGGGGATCATCAGCAACAAGCCTTGAGAGGCGGTGTAGGTGGTGGTCAAGGCACCGGCCTGCAGTGAGCCGTGAACGGCACCGGCGGCACCGGCTTCTGACTGCATCTCAACGACCTTCACGGTGTCGCCGAAGATGTTCTTCTGACCTTTTGCTGCCCATTCATCGATATACTCAGCCATCGGTGATGACGGGGTGATAGGATAAATAGCGGCAACTTCACTGAACATGTAAGCAACATGAGCCGCAGCCTGGTTGCCATCACATGTCATAAATTTTTTTTCTGCCATTTTGTAATGATTTGTTTGATTGTGAATTATGTAATAATGTTCGTTTTCAGAATTCGAGTGCAAAATTATACTTTTTTCTGAATCACCTATTAAAAAAAGTGCTATTTTTGCGCGCTCAAAAAATGAGACAAACAACACAACATTTTAACCAATAAACAATTCAAAAATGAAAAAGTTATTCTTAATGATGGGTCTTGCATGCATCTTCATGGTGGCTTGCAACAACGCCCCGAAGCAACAAGCTGAAGCCGAACCTCAACAGGAGGCTGTCGCTGAAGAACATCACTGCCCCTTCTGTGCCCTGAAGGCTGAATTCGCCAACTGGGACACTATGGAAGAAACCGCAAAGGCCGAACTCACCAAGAAGGCTTACGACCTCTTCGCCCAGATGGACGCCGAGATGGAAGCCAAGAAGGCTGAAATGGAAGCCGAAGGCCACAAGTGCATGCACGAGATGGCTGAGAAGACCGAGGAAGCCAAGGCTGAATGTGAAGCCAAATGCGCTGAAATGAAAGCCAAATGCGAAGCCATGAAGGCTGCTTGGGAAGGTTTTGAGGCCAAGACTCTCGATGAGCAGAAAGACCTCGTCCTCGAGCGCATCGCTGCCATGGGCATGGGCAAATGCAACCACGAAGAGGGCGAAGGCCACAAATGCCAGCATGAAGGTGAAGAACACCAGTGCCAACACGAAGGCGAAGGCCACGAGTGCCAACACGGTAAATAGTCGTTTTTGATTATTGAAAACTTAGAAAGGCTGCCGAGAGGCAGCCTTTTTTGTTTACCGCTTTTCTCTTGAAAGAAAAGCGGTGTAAAAGTTCAAGGCCAAAAATATCGGCCCACCGCACGGCCGTTCTAAAAGGCTGACCCTCAAGGCGGGGAGTGCCTTCGTTCCGAAGGCAAACGCTCCGTTGCACTCCGCGCCCCGCCCTGAGGCTCAAGCCTTTTAGCCCGTCCTTTGGGCGACCGCTGCTCCGATTTTTGGCCTCGGCCTGCGCGCCTTGCCCGGGGCGGAGAGTCTTTTTTTTGTGCAAAGTCCCTGTTTTGATAGCGTTACACCGCAATAACATCCTCCCCAAGAACAATAGCTATCTTGGCCAAAGTCCGAAGGGTAAAGTTATGTGTTCCGCCCAGCCATCGCGAGACTTCAGCCTCAGTTTTGCCCGTGTTTTTGGCCAAGTCACGTTGCGACATACCTCGCTGTTTCAGCATGCCATCCAGTTTGATGGCAATGGCATCCGAATAGCCAAGTTGTTTCTTTAAATCATCGGGAGTCTCGTCAACGATTTGGCGAAAGAGTTCCCTGCCTTTTACATCCTGTTTCATAATGACGCAAAGATATGAAAGTTTTTCGAAATACTTACCTTATAAAGTAAGTTTTTTTGTAATGCATTGTGTTACGGCCTGAAGGGCCAAAAGCCATTAGCCCAGGGCAACGCCCTGGGTATTATAGCGCACGAAAAAAGACGACCATCTGCTTTTGAGTAGTTAGCCCATCAAATTAGAAATACCTCTCCTGGATTTTTTTTATCTTTGCATTGCAAATGAACCCTTAGGTCGAGATATTCATGTCCTTTCTTAGCCGCATATTCTTCAATAGGCGCAATGTGTCCAAAAATCCTGCTGCTCCAACGGCGGAGTATTCGAAATTGTTGGAATTCAACAAAACGGTTGACAACCTTTTATCGAGTGATAAGTATTTAGCCCGAAGCGATTATAAGAAGTTGGTGGAAGATTTCAGTGAATTGAACGGTTTCTTTTTGAACCAACAAGCAGCTCAAACGCTCGACTACTACTGCTCAATCAACGGCATAGATTACGCAGATGTAGAGTTCTTCCTTCAGAACTACCTCGACCTGTCCAATCTCATTGAAGGCTCCGAATATGTTCGTCAGCACAATCAAGCTTTCCTTGAAAGCCATCTGCGTTCTGAGAAAGAATATTTGGACAATATCTTAAAATCTGTTGATCTAGCGATCAGCTTGGATGAAGAGCAAAGAAAAGTAGTATTATCGGATGAGGACTATACTTTGGTGATTGCTGGTGCAGGTGCTGGAAAAACCACTACTGTAGCAGCAAAGGTTATATATCTGGTGGAAAGAAAACACATCAACCCAGAACAAATCCTTTTGATCTCGTTCACCAATAAAGCCGTAGGTGAACTTCGTGACAAGATCAACAAGTCCATGAAGATCAAATGTCCAATAACCACCTTTCATAGCACAGGCTACACCATTCTCCGGAAGCAGAATCCTGCCGGAAAAAACGTTCGTGACGGAGGCTTCCTTTTCAATGTTGTTAACAACTACCTAAAAAGCAACATCCTCGAACAACCTGAATTGGTTGACAAACTAATTCTCTTCTTCAGTAGTTATTTTGATGCCCCTTATGAAGGCGATGATCTCAATGCATTCTTCAATTACATTTCAAAGGCCGACTTTACTACGCTTAAGGGTAATATGAGCGAATACACGGAAGAGATTATCAACAAGCGCACTGGCAACCGCATTTCCATCGCCCATGAAGCATTACGTTCAACACAGGAGGTTAAGATCGCCAATTTCCTCTACCTCAACCATATCGACTACGCTTACGAAAAGCCTTATAAATACAACATCATCCGTGCCCACAAACCCTATACACCAGATTTCACCATTACCCAAGGCGATCGCGTTGCCTACATCGAGCATTTTGGCATCACCCAAGACGGACACAACAACCGATACAACGCCGAGCAGCTAGAGAAATACAAAGCCGCCATCAATGACAAAGTCTCGCTTCATCGTAAACATGGCACCGACCTCATCTACACTTTTTCTTCTTATAATGACGGTCGTCCGTTGTTGGTACATCTGGAAGAGGAACTACGCGCACACGGATTCAATCTAGAACCCCGTTCTTCTAAAGAAGTCTTCGACAAGATTGTTTCTACCGAAGAAAACAAGTATATCCTTAAGTTGGTCAAACTGATTTGTACTTTTATTCAGAACTTCAAGACCAATGGCTACAATACGGAGAAGTTCTACGAGTGGGAAAGCAAGACGAATAACGAGCGCACCAAGCTTTTTCTTGACGTGTGCCAGCAATGTTATCTGGAATACACCAAGCATTTGAAACAACAACACGCTGTCGATTTCGAGGACATGATCAACGAATCAGCCCGAATTCTTCGCGACCAACAAAACTCAAGAGTGAAGCTTGATTTCAAATACATCATTGTGGATGAATACCAGGATATTTCACGGCAGCGTTTTGACCTAACCTTTGAACTCAGCAAAGTTTGTGATGCAAAAATCATAGCCGTTGGTGATGACTGGCAATCCATCTACGCATACGCTGGATCAGACATCACACTTTTCACCAAATTCAAGCAAACTATGGGCTATGGTGAGGAGCTGAAGATCACGCGTACCTACCGAAACGCCCAAGAGGTAATTGACATTGCTGGTGGATTCATTCAGCAGAATGCTTCACAAATGAAGAAAGCACTTGTTTCACCAAAGCATATAGCTAAACCCATTATTATCCAAACCTATACCGAAGAGGTTGATCGCAAACAATATGAAGGTAAAGGCGGGAAGTATTTCCTAATTGGGAAAACCGTCGAAACCGCCATTGAGAAGATTCTCGCCGACAACCCCAAGTCATCCATACTGCTCTTGGGTCGCTATGGTTTTGACGCATTTAACCTCAGCCGTTCAGCTGACTTCTTTTACAATGAAAAAGATGGTAGTGTGCAATCAAAGCGCTTCCCTGAAGTGAAGATTGAGTTTTTGACAGTGCACAGGGCAAAAGGTCTTGGTTACGACAATGTCATCATTGTCAATGCCCGTAACGAGCTTTATGGTTTTCCATCCCAGATTCAGGAAGACCCCGTGCTCAAATACGTTGTTAAGGATGATTTCAGCATTGAATATGCCGAGGAGCGTCGTTTGTTCTACGTTGCCCTTACCCGCACAAAGAACCGCGTGTTTATTGTTACTCCCGAGCAACATCCGTCGGCGTTTGTGAAAGAACTCATCCGAGATTATCCATTGGTTACAGTTGACGGACAGTTGAACGATCAAAGCACCGACCAATCCAACATAAAACATTGTCCGATTTGTGGCTATCCCTTGCAGCTTCGTTACAAACCCCATCTCGGGCTACGACTTTGGATTTGTTCCAACGAGCCCGAGATCTGCGATTTCATGACCAATGATCTCCGTGGTGGCAAAATGTCAATTCTCAAGTGTGACAAATGTCAAGACGGTTACCTCATTGTTAAAGAGGGCAAGGTTGAACCATTCTTAGGTTGCACCAATTATAAAGCCGACCGAACAGGATGTGATGGGTTTATGACTAGGGAGTATTATGAAAAAACATGCCAACAGCCATAGTGTTTTTCGCACAGGTTTATTCTGTCGATAAGGCATCCCTACGGGATGCTATTATTTATTGGTGATTCCGTTTACCCAGGGCGTTGCCCTGGGCTATAGAGCTGGAACCCCTACGGGGTTCTCATACCATACCATTTATTTAGGAGGACCACTTTCACCGGGCTGGGCGCATGGGCCGAGGCCAAAAACCGGCTGCCATTAGGCAGCCAAACACAATCATTTCCACTCAAACGTGTTGATCATCCGATCAATATCCTGCCTCAAATAATTGATGACTGGCTGCATGGAGTCGTTGTTGGGGACGAAGTTGAAATACAACGCCCCACGGACGAAGTTGGCGGTGCTGTCAGTGAGATAAAACTGAAGCGGTGTGGCCACGCCTTTGCCGTCCAACTCAATCAACATGCCGTAAACCTTGTGGTCGGGGTTGATGATGAGGCTGTCGTTCATGCCGTTAGCCTTCTGCAGGTGCTTGGTGATCATGGTGTGGACATCCTCCAGATACTCGCTGAGATTGCCCTTTACATCCTTATGGGTCAGGTGGATGGAAGCCTGGAATCGGGGCATCTCCACGTTGATCCAGTTTTTCTCCCCGGGGGAGAAGGGGTCATGGGTAATCACGGCGTAATCTGGCGCTTCAAAGGCATAACGACCAAGAGTGTCGATGCTCACGTAATGCTTCTCCGGCAGGTCGATGCGGAAATAGCCTTTAGGTTTGGGCAACGGACGATCAGGCTCACCGCAAGCGGCAAGGAGCAATAAAGTCATTGCGAAGAGGAACACTTTTCTCATATCGTTTTAACCTTTATCTGAATAATCCTTCTATGATCAGCTTCAGTGATCTCAAAGTTGAACTTCTCGACGTTGAAGCTGAATCCCACCTCGGGGATGCGGCCCTCGATCTCGAGGATCAACCCGGCTAAGGTGTCGGCCTCGCCTTGCATCTCTTCGAAATAGTCCTCGCTCAGGTTGAACACTTTGCAGAAATCGACGATGCTGGTCTGCGCCTTGAATAGATACGTTGATTCGTCGATTTTAGTATAGTGCTGCTCCTGTTTCACGTTGTCGAACTCGTCGTTGATCTCGCCCACGATCTCCTCAATGACATCCTCCATGGTGATCAGGCCGGAAGTGCCACCGTATTCGTCCACCACGATGGCGATATGGATCTTCTTCTCGCGGAAGTCCTGAAACAGGTCGTTGATCTTGCGGTTTTCGGGTACGAAGAAGGCGGGGCGCAGCAGGGTTTGCCAGGCAAAGGTCTGTGCGTCAAGGTATGGCAGGAGGTCCTTTACATAAAGGATGCCACTGACCTTGTCGAGGCTCTCAGCATAGACGGGGATGCGTGAAAAGCCGCTTTTGATGACGGTGTCGAGCATCTCTCGAAACTCCATGCATTCCTCCACGGCAATAATGTCGATACGGGGCTTCATCACGCTGCTCACCTCTTTCTCGGTGAAAGTGGCGATGCCTTTCAGCATGTTTTTCTCTTCGATGGGCGTGGCGGCCTCGGTGGCGATGTCAACGGCGGTCGTGAGGTCATCCATTGAGATCTCGGCTTTTTTCTTTTCCAAGTGCTTGTCCATGAACGAAGTGGAGTTGACCAACAGCTTGCTCAAGGGCTTGAATAGCACGATCAACACCTGCAAGGTGCGCGCCATGAAACGTGAGAACTTCACGGGTTTTCGGGCGGCCAGGACCTTCGGGGTGATTTCTCCGATGATGAGTACCAAAGAGGTGATGACCACCACTTCCATGATGAAAGCCGCGGTAAGATGGTTGACCAAGTCGAACATCTCGCTGACGATGTAGGTCGCCAACAGTGTGATGGTGACGTTGACAAAGTTGTTGCCGATTAAGATGGTGGCCAACAGTATTTTAGGCTGTTCGCGAAGCTTCAGCACCAGTTGGCTCTTGCTGTCGTTTCTCGACTCCAAGTTGTCGATGTCGGCGGGCTGGAGTGAGAAAAACGAGGTTTCGCAACCGGAAATCAAGGCTGAAGCCACAAGCAACAAGCCGAGCACAATCAGTCCGATCACCGCGTTGACGGTAAATCCAGTAAAAAACGGGCTAAGAATTATGGAGATAAGTTCTATATAAGGTTCAGGGTCGGGATCCATTTTTAGTATTCTTTCATCTTACTTCTGACTTCTGTCTTCTCTTAGAACGGCAAATCGTCATTGGGCATCTGTTGTCCGGCGAAAGGGTCGGGAGCGGCAGGCACTTGATAGGCAGGTTCTTGATAATTGGAGGATTGTTGAGGCGGTCTGGCCGAGACCAGTTGCATCAGCTTATCGACCTGAATCTCGGTAACTGTACGGTTAATTCCTTGGTTGTCAGTGTATTGGCGGGTGCGTAGGCGACCTTCGACATACATCATGTCGCCCTTGGCATAGTTGCGGCGTTTCTCGGCAATGTCGTTGGCCAAGTTGCCCCAAGCTACGAGGTTGTGCCATTCGGTTTGGTCAACCCAGTTGTTGTCACGGTCGCGATAGCGCTCCGTGGTGGCCATGGTTACTGACATTTTGCGATTGCCGCTTTCAAATGTGGTGATCTCCGGGTCCTTCCCAAGACGACCAATGAGGATGACTTTGTTTAAGCTTGCCATTGTTTTTAGTTGTTAGTTTGTGGTTGACAGTTGTTTAAAATAGTTGTCTATGAGCTTCGGAACCGGATAGGTTCCCAATTCATTTTCAAACGCCAAAAGTATAACATTTTTTTGACTTATGGGTAAATTTTTTGAAATTTTTATTTCAACGAAAATGGCATTTATGGTCTGATGGGTCAGCTTATGGACGAATGGCGGAGAGACTCGGCTGATGACAAAAGGTTGATCGTGGATCAGGCTCTTGAAGTAGTCGTTTTGGACGATTTCGTCGATGTTCAGCGGCTTGTCGCTTTCGACGCAGGGGAAGTCGTAGAGGTTTTTCCAGATGTCGTTGTCTTCGCGTCTGTGGAGATAAAAACCTCCTTCGGGAGTCTTGATTACCAGATAGTTGAAGTATCTTGTCCTGATTTTGAGTTTCTTCTCTTTTTGCGGTCGCTGGTCAACGGTGCCGTTAGCGAAGGCGAGGCAATGGCTTTGCAGTGGACATTGAGGGCAATTGGGATTTTTTGGGGTGCAATGCAAGGCACCGAACTCCATCATGGCTTGGTTGTGGCGGCCGGGATGCTTTGGATCGAGGAGCTTTGTGGCCAGCTCGGCAAATAGCTTGATTCCAGCATCATTATTAATAGGTATGTCGATGTCGTAAAGCCTCGACAGCAGGCGATACACGTTGCCATCGACCACGGCGTGGGGCAGATCGAAGGCGATGGAGGCGATGGCTGCGGCGGTGTAGTTGCCGATGCCTTGCAGCTTTTTCAATTGCTCGAAGTCGCGGGGAAACTCGCCATGGTGAAGCTCCATGACTTGTCGGGCGCATTTGTGGAGGTTCCTTGCCCTGGAGTAGTAACCCAGTCCCTGCCACATCTTCAGTACTTCCTCCTCGCTGGCTTGGGCAAGGTCGGCCAGTGTAGGCCACTTCCCGACAAAGCGAAGGAAGTATTCAAATCCTTGATTTACACGTGTTTGCTGTAAGATGATCTCTGAAAGCCATACATAATAAGGTGTAGGGTTGCTTCGCCAGGGGAGCTCCCTTTTATGGGTCTCATACCATCGGGCCAAAAGGTCTTGTATCTCGGTCATTTTGCTATTGAAGATGTTTATTTATAGCCTTTTAGAAGAAAAAAAATAAAATTCTTTTAGGTGTTTTGAAAATAGTTTGTACCTTTGCCGCAAATTTAAAACAATCATAAATAATAACCATTTAAAATTAAGAAAGAAATGACCAAAGCAGAAATCGTAGCTGAAATTGCTGGCAAGACTGGTATCGAAAAAGGTGCAGTTCAGACCGTTGTGGAAAACTTCATGGAGTCCGTCAAGGCTTCTATGGCGAAGGGTGAGAACGTTTATCTCAGAGGTTTCGGCAGCTTCATCATCAAGACCCGTGCAGAAAAGACTGGTAGAAATATTTCCAAGAATGTGGCCATCACCATCCCGGCTCACAACATTCCGGCTTTCAAGCCCGCCAAGACTTTCATGAACGCAGTTAAGTAATCAATAATTTACCTAAAAACCTCATATTATGCCAAACGGAAAGAAACACAAGAGACATAAGATGTCAACGCACAAGCGCAAAAAACGCTTGAGAAAGGACAGACATAAGAAGAAATAATCTTTCTTCTTAAGGAAGTCATACCATTTCGATAACACAGCATTGCATCTTAAACACAATACAATGTTGTGTTATTGTTTTTATTAAAGTACTATAAGTTAACCTCAAAGAAACACTGAAAATGGCTGAAGAACAGCAAGAAATTCAAGTCAAGACGGTGGAGCGTGAATTGGTTGTCAATGCCCACGCTTCTGAGGTTGACATCGCTCTGATGGAGGACAAGGTTCTTGTCGAACTTCATAAAGAGAAAACCAACAACCAATTTGCGGTTGGGGACGTCTATCTGGGACGGGTGAAGAAAATCCTGCCGGGCCTGAACGCAGCTTTTGTTGACGTGGGCTACGAGAAGGAGGCTTTCCTGCACTACCTGGATCTCGGTCCGCAGTTCCGTTCCCTGCTCAAGTTCAAGAACATGATTGCCTCGGGCAACGAGGGCGAGGTGACGATGGACAAGCTCAAGCTCGAGCCTGACATTGAGAAGACCGGCAAAATCGGCAACATGCTGACCGCCGGCGACCTCATCCCCGTGCAAATCGCCAAGGAGCCTATCTCAACCAAGGGGCCGCGCATCTCAGCTGAGATCTCCTTTGCCGGGCGCTACATCGTTCTGGTACCGTTCTCAAACCGCATCTCGGTATCCCAAAAAATCCGCAGCGGCGAGGAAAGAAGCCGCCTGAAACGCTTGATCCAGAGCATCAAGCCCGCCAACTATGGCGTCATCATCCGTACCGTGGCCGAAAACAAGAAAGTGGCCGATCTCGACGCAGACCTCAAAACCTTGGTCGAGAAATGGGAACGCTGCATCAGCGAAATGTCAAGGATGACCGCCGCGGGCCGCATGGTCAGCGAACAAGACCAAACCATGGTCATGCTGCGCGATTTATTGAACGAGTCGTTCAACAACATCCATGTGAACGACGAATCGCTTTATGAAGAAATTCGGAGTTACATCCAGACCATCGCTCCGCAGAAGACCGAAATCGTCAAGCTTTACAAAGGCAAAGACTCCATCTTCGACAATTTCGGCGTGTCCCGCCAGATCAAGGGACTCTTCGGCAAGGTGGTCACCATCAGGAACGGTGTTTACCTCATCATTGAACACACCGAGGCCATGCACGTCATCGACGTCAACAGCGGCCACCGCGTCAATAAGGAAAACACTCAGGAAGAAAACGCCCTTCTGGTCAACATAGAAGCGGCTAAGGAAATTGCCCGTCAGCTGCGTTTGCGTGATATGGGAGGCATCATCATCGTCGACTTCATCGACATGCGGGAAGCAGCACACCGCAAGGAGCTCTTCGACGTGCTCTGCCAGGAAATGGCACTCGACCGTGCCAAGCACACCATCCTCCCCGCCACCAAGTTCGGCCTCATCCAGATCACCCGCCAGCGCGTCCGTCCCGCCACGGAAGTACAAGTGCAGGAAAAATGCCCCGTGTGCGACGGCGAAGGCAAGATCCGCCCTGCCATCCTTTACATTGACGAAATCGAAAACAACCTCAAGTACCTGATGCAGGATCAAAATGAGAACCACATTACATTGCAGGTGCACCCCTTCATCGGCGCCG
>Ga0310690_10006586_pt1 | contig 15215 bp, 39 predicted proteins | sample AusTroGonzalo_MG_2_FD_207661 | JGI IMG/M metagenome (GOLD analysis project Ga0310690, IMG submission 207661) | Bovine rumen microbial communities from tropical cattle in Woodstock, Queensland, Australia - Gonzalo_04 (v2) (version 2) | ecosystem: Host-associated > Mammals > Digestive system >...
ACAATCAAGGAAGTAACCGTGTACGCCAACGTCGGCGGAACGATTAAGACGCTGGTATAAGGGGGAGAGTGTATGACTATACCCGAAAAAGCAGCGCAGTTCATGGAACAGATAGCCGCTGATGATTCGCACGGATACGACCAAGGGTCACGTTGGGGAACGCCGGACTACGACTGCTCCAGCTTGGTGATCTCCGCATACAAATCTGCCGGTCTGCCACTGACCAGTACATACACCGGGAATATGAAGTCGGACTTCCTTGCCCACGGCTTTTCCGATGTGACAAAAAAGGTCAACCTCTATACCGCATCCGGGATGGAGCGCGGAGATGTGCTTCTCCATGAGCGCAACCACACCGCCATGTATGTGGGCGGTGGAATGATAGTCCACGCAGCTGGGAACGAGTACGGCAAAGCCACGGGCGGTCAACCCGGAGACCAAACCGGGCGCGAGATCTGCAAGACCGGCTACTTCAACTACGGTAATACAGGATGGGACTGCGTACTGCGCTACACAAAAGAGGATGGAACGGTCACTCCGCCGGAAGAAGAGCCGTATGAGGATGCAGTGGAAGGAGAAGACTACTACATTGTCAAACAGTACGACACGCTATGGGGAATCGCTGAGAGATTCCTTGGCGACGGCAGTCTGTTCCCCCTGCTCCAGCAAATCAACGGCCTGACTGGCACGAACATCCTCCCCGGCATGATGCTTCTGCTCCACCCAGAGGGGCTTGAGCCTGAGAATCCTCCCAAGGAAGATACCAAGCCGCCGGAAGAGCATACAGGAGGGGACGGGGCATACCAGATCGCCCTTCAAGTGCTGAAGAAGGGGGACACCGGAGCAGTCGTGAAACAGGCACAGCGACTGCTAATCGCCAGCGGCTACAAAATGCCGGAGTACGGCGCTGACGGAGACTTCGGCGCTGAGACTGAGAAAGCCGTGAAAAGATTCCAGAAAGCCAAGAAACTGGAACAGACCGGAAAGATCGACAAGCCTACCATGAGCAAACTCCTGGGGCTTTGAGATAGAATCTGAAAAAGGAGAAATAATAATGGCTTACGAAATCAAATCCATTTCCTATCCCGCAGTGAAGCCCGTCATGGAGATCGAGGCGGACAGCCTTTCCGACATCGCTTCTCTTGAGGGTATGGCCGAGGGCAGCACCTGCAAGGTCAGCGACACCACCTATGTGTATGATGAGGTCAACGGCTGGGCGGAAGCCGGAAGCCAGGGGCAGGAACTGCCTGCGTTCCCCACGGAGAACGGCACGTACACCCTCACAGCTACCGTTTCCTCTGAGGGAGTTTCCCTTGCGTGGGAATCCGACACAGAGCCTGTCTGAGTAAGCGTAGGCTAACTCAAAGGCAAATAAAAAAGAACGCCCCCACGGCGCACGAGAATGCGTTGTGGGGGGCGTTTTGCTGTTTACTTACTTAGCTTACGAAGTTGCGCCACGGAGCGCCCCAGTGCGTCTGCTACGAAGCTGAACTCCTCCGGCGTTGTTTCCGGGCAGAAGGATAGGCGGATGGTGGAGAGAGCCTGCTCCTCGGTCAGCCCGGAAGCGAGAAGGACACGGGACGGTTCTTCGGAGTCGGCAGTGCAGGCGGAACCGGCGGAAGCGTACACGCCGTTCACGTCCAGCATGGTCAGCAGCTCGCGGGCGTTCACTCCGTCGAAGCGGACGGAGAGGATATTGGCGAGATGCAGAATGGATTCTTTGCCAACGGTGAAATGTGCGCCGGGAATCTCCATTATTCTGTCCATCAGCAGGGAATACTGTTCAGCAAGATACGCATTCGCCTCGTCCATGTGGTCGGTGCGGTATTTCAACGCCTCGGCCATTGCCACGGCGAGAGCCACGGGAGGAGTGCCGGGGAATGTGGACTCATCGGTGATGCCCTCGCGAAGGTAAAGGAAGCCGACGCCAGGAAAGCCGCCGAACTTATGCGCTCCTGCGGCAAGGGCGGAAACACCCAGATCCTGCACGTCCACGGGCATCTGCCCTACGGCGGCGGTTGCGTCGCAGAACACTACATTGTCCTTGGAAAGTTCCCGGACTTTCCCACTGTAGATCTCCCCAGTTTCGTTGTTGGCAAGCATATGGGCGATGGAATGTCCGTCACCGCCCAGGAACATACGATTCCATTCGACCGCTTCCTCGACCGCCTTGTGCTCATAGGGGGAGTCGATGGTGATATTGAGATAGGCAATGGCTGTGCGGCAGGCGGCTGTGGCGGACGGCGTGAACGCAATCTTTGATGGCTCGGCGTTGATGAGGGATGCTATCAGTTCCCTCACATACTCAAGTTTCTTCCTCGCTTCACGCCCACGGGAGTGGACGCTATTGGGATTTCCCCAGCCGTTGCCATATGCTTCCGCCAACACAGCCCATGCACAGTCAAGGATAGGCGCAGATGCAGCGCAGTCGGCATAGACTTCTTTAACCGGTCTGTCTGGCATATCCCTTTGGCCTCCTTTGGCTGTAGTCTCTTGTCTGATTGAACTCTTTCGTGCCTCGGCTTGTCACTTCACGGCGGTAGCATCCGCAGGATGTGGAAAGACCGTTTCGGAGTGATTGTCCGTTCACGTTTCTGAGCGTTCCGCAGTCGCACTTGCAAATCCAAGCAGTGCGATGGACTAAATCAGCACCTGCCAGTATGTCGGGGCCACGCTTCAGCACAGTCCACCGACCGAAACGCTGCCCGGTAAGGTCGATTGTTTTTCTACTCAATGTCTACCTCCACCGGGCAACGGTAAAAAGAATAATCCTCATCACAGGCATCACACTCATAGCCAAGCACATCACAAGCGCAAAGCAAATCGTCAACGCTCATGTCTATGACATGGAAGTGTTCGCAATTCTTGTCCCAACAGTCTTTTGGGAATCTGCTCATGTCTCGCCCTCCTCTGCTCTTTTGGCAAAATACTTGTCACTTGAGAGCGTTGTTGACTTAGCATATTGTCTCGCTATCAATTTGGCTCTAATCCAAGACATCTTTTCCCATTCTTTATCGCTGAAATACCCAGGCCGTACATAGTATGTTCTGTAAAAACCGCAAACCTCATCCCATCCATCATGCACCACTACCCATTTCTTATTCATGTCTCTCCCTCCTTATCTGCTGGGATGATGGTGGGAGCATAATCGTCATAGTGGCGAGAATTGCCGTAACGGTTATATCCCTCTTTGAACTTCGTATCCTCTGCCCTATGAAGAAGCATTACACCACGCACACCATCGCAATATCTGTTGTTGATAGTTGAACGGCTTATCCCAACAAAGTCAGCCCACTCTGAGAGGGTTTTTGTCACTCCATCTATTGTGACACGAACCGTATTTGTCCTGTTATTCGCCTGTTGCTTTCGCGTAGCCCATCGGCAATTATCGGGCGTGTAATCTCCGTTTGGGTCAATGCGGTCAAGCGTCAGACCGGCTTCATACCCGCTTCGCTCCACCCAATCCGCAAACACATCAATGTAATGCCACTCGTCACAAACCTTGATGCCCCTGCCACCATACAACGGATAGTTGTGTGCTTTCTCTCGGTAACACCTATCCATCATTGAACGATAGCTGTTGTACCATGGCTTGTCATAAAAGGTCATCCCCTTAATCTTCTGCAACTATCTCGCCATCCTTTATAATCAGTCTCCCATGCTCCGGGACGGGGACGGCTTTGCTTTCGCTTATACGCAATCGCAATCCAAGATGGTGACGATGAGCTGTTCCATCCGGGTAGATGGTAATAACTTCATCTCTTTGTGGCATTCCCATGTTGGAGATATATATATCAGCCATTTATCAATCCCTCCAACAAAAACAAACTATTACCAAAACCACTATCGGGAACAGGATTTCAAACGCCCAAAAGCCAAGGCAAATCTTTATGAGTTCGTCGCTCATTCTGCTTCCTCCTTAGTCGGTGGCTCGTGGATAATCCTTTCTTTCCAGAATGTATATCCATGATTGCGGCAGTCAAACAACAGCTTGTAGTTGTATTGGTCTTTTCCAGCAGAAGTTTTGCTTGAATACTTGCAGTATTCTGCATTACAAGTCAAGCAAGTTCTTTCAGCCATCATGTTTCCTCCCTTGGCTTGAAATCATCACATTCTTCCGCATCAGAAGTTTCCTCCGCATTCCAAATAGATAAATGGCACTGGCTTATGAAGCAATACGGTTTGTCCATAAAATCACGGATGCAGTATTCGCAATCAAAGCAGGTCATGTTTCCTCCTTCGCGTCATGGCAGTTGGTCAGCGGATTGGACGGGTCACAGGCACAGCACGGTTTCCCGTCAGTGCTTGACGGAGGATAGTGCCGACAATCGGAACACGGATCTGCCTGTTCCTCCTTTGGCGGCTCCGGGCGCAATTCAAACTGTCCACAATAACCAAGTGCGGCGTTCATTTCATCGGATAAACCGCACTCATCATAGGCCACTTGTTCATCCCCGCTATTCAAGAAAATCCATGTGTGCATTTTCTTTGCGGCTTTGAGCAATTCCTCTATGGCATCGGCGGTTTCTTTGAATAAACTATCAATGCACAACAAACAGGCATCATAGTTATCTTTTTCTGAGCAATCGTCACATTTTTTGTCTGGCTCACGCAGCCGTTTTACCAATTCATCATAGCTCATTCTCAATTCCCCTATCCCACGCATCAACAGCCGCTTGTGCCGTGAAACATACGAGCCGATTCAACACTTCCTCGACAACGCTCATACAACAAGCGCCATGTTCATCATACGGCTCCTGCATGGAATCATATAATTCTTTGCCATATTCCCTTATACACTCGACAGCCGCATTGACCGCCCGCACTTCCGGGGTTCTCTTATTCCAATTTGATATGAGTTTGTTCTTAAATATCTCCCGGTCATCTTTCCACCCATAATGGATGTCCATACCACCGAGGCAATTATGACCCGAACAGACAATGGCATACCCACCCTGTATCTCCACAAATTCAACCGGCTTTCGGCAATGAGGACAAGGCTCCAACTTCATCTCAATCCCCCCAATCCACACCGCACTTTTCGGCGGCTGTGATGATGCAGGCCCAGCAGAAGCAGAGGCCGTAGATCAGAAAGTTTCTTACCATGGGCACTCCTTCCAGCGGCAGCCATCACACGCGCCTTTGTGGGCGTTGTGGTAGTTTCCGCATTTCAGGCACAGCTCATTCCGGCACATCCGAAGCTCTGCGCACAGCTCCTCAATAACGTCGGCTGCTTGGGTAAGCCGATACGCCAGCCCAATAGGGTATCCTGCGGCATATGGGATGTCTTCTCTCAGGATATCTACCATCTTTCTGTAATCAGTCATGCTCTTTCTCCTCAAAACTGTCCTTGTCACAGGAATCGGAAGGATGCGTCATGTAACGTGTGTCAAGTTCACAGCGCCCGTGGGTTTTGTACCCTTCCACCGTTGACCAGTGCTTGCAGTTCTTGCAGTAGCGTTTGCTCATGCCGAAGGTCTGACGAACTTCTTCAGCAAACTCGGCAAGGTATTTCTCGATCCGCTCCTGCCGTCCGTGTTCCGTGAACCACTTTGCCTTGAAGTTGTCACGGGCTTCGTTCCAACTCCCCTCGCCTGTATCCCCCGACAAAAACCACTCTCTGTCATGGAACAGCTTTGCCAGATCGGACACCAGCTCGTTCAGTTCCTTATCCCCAAAGTCCTTGTCGTGATCCTGCAAAATGCAGTAGAAATAATCGAGAGATCCGCCACTCATTCCAGTGCCCTCCGCAAGCCGTCCATCATTTTCGCATAGTGGTACTGTTCAGCAACGGCGGAGCAGTTCTCCCACACGGAGATGAGGTTCGCCACGTAGTTGATGTTGTCGATGTCAAGGTCGCTGCGGATATTCTCGACCAGGTGGTTGGAAAGGAAATCCGCAAGGCTGACCGCTTCCTCTGCGGTGAGGACTACTTCCGTCCCCAGCTTGTTATCTTCCATTGGTTTATCCCCCCTTCGGATACAGCAGTTTCTTGATACGGCTCTTGCACTCCGGGCAGAGCCACGCCAAACCACCATGAACAATCGTTGCGTCAGGGTTTTCAAGGCACTCACACACAAGGCACTGTCGTGTTGGCACTGCATATGAAGAACCTACGCGCTCAAGATGAATCGTTATCGTTTCGTTGTCATCCATGTTACGCCTCCGGTGGTAGAATGCCGGTTGCGGCAAAGTGCAGGAGCTTGGAGGCAAGGACTGCGGCCTGCTCCCGATTCAGATGCATTCGGCTTGAAATAAGACATTCGTCTGGTATGGGATAGTCGCACCATCCATACTCGTTTGTTTCCGGGGACTTCTTGGACAGGTTAAGACCCAACCTCTGCGCGTCCTTATACCCGATCGAGATTTCCGGGCGGTGTACGCCCAGCCAGATATGCGGCACAATAGAACTGCTCAGTTGGATAGAGCATTCCACGTCGTAGTCATCTTTGAAGTACATGGTTCCGCTCCATGCATCTCTGGACTCAAATTCCATAGTGTTTATCCCACCATTCCTTCGCCGCTTCCGGCGTCTTGAATTTCATATCTCCCATGAAAAGAGCTTGGGAAACCCAAGGCTCTCCGTAGGCGTAGCCGACAGGCACAGCCTCTCCGTCCTCGCCCATTTCGTACTCGATGTACAGCATTGTTTTCGTGCTGTCATCTCCATAGGTTACTTCACTCATGCCACTCTTCCTCCACAAACATCCACGACTGGGGCGGACGCTTTACATTACATTCGGTACAGGTTTCGCAGGGTTCATACAGCCATTTCGTGTGAGCGCAGGGTGCGTTTTCTTCGGTGCGGTTCCACCGCTTGAACTCGCTCAGTTCCTTCGGCGTGTCGTAGATATGCAGCTCGGAAATGTGCCAGCCGTAGCCGCTGCGGTGGCCCAGGTAGTTATGGGCCTGTGTAAGAGAAAGACAGGTGCCGTCGAGAATGGACTTGTCCAACTCTGGCCAGTAGGCGGGGAAGGGGATGTCGATGCGGCGAATCTCGTCGCAGATGAACTCGCCGATGACTTTCCCGCGTCCGCTTCCCCCGATTATGCAGTTCAGGTTCTCGTTTCCTACTCTCTCATAGCCGCGTGTCTCGTAGATATAGCACCTGAACGGAGTGTCAATCTTCGGGCGCGTCTTGCGGACTTCGATGGTTTTCTCCCCGCTGGCAATCCGTTCGCACCATCTTGGGTGAATGCTGATAAGCACGGCGTTACTCATAGTAAGCCACCTCCATGTCCCTGATCCTAATGTGCATGGCGGTGACGATTACCAACGCCACCACCACGCCCATAAATGCCCAGAACTCAATCGGCATCTGTCTTCCTCGCTTTCCCGTTGGCTGCATTGCGATACCTGGGCGGCAGATTCAGCACCGTCACCAGTGCATCGTCAGAAAAGATGTACACCTTTTCTGACCGGACATACACGTTGGTCGTGTTGGGGTTATAGTAATAAACAGCGTCCAAATATCTGCGCAAGCTGCCACTTGTGTCCTTGCGTTCTACGCCCTCGTTCCTTGCTTTGACAGCCAGCTTCCGCACGGCGCTCCTGGGGACGCCCACACGCTGGCGGATTCTTTTCTCAGCGTGATACGTTACCCCAAGTCATTCACCGCCTTTTTGATGGCGTTGATCTTACGGTTGAGCTGGTCACGCTTCGCATAAAGGTCAACGTACTCTTCGTTGTCACCATCCCATGCGATGAGGTCTCCGTTGTGGTAGTCATGCGGAATCGTAAAGCAACCCTCCCACTGGTAGATTGCCCAGAAAAGGTCACGAGCCTTATCCTCATCCCGTATGACCATGTAGATGAAGTTGTCGTAGATTTCTTCCAGATCCCCCCAAGGGATGACATTGAACTCGTCATCAAGGAAGATGACGGCATTCTTGGCATCATCAAACCGATGCTCGTATGCGTAGCAAGCCTCCTCGGTGGGGAACTCCTCGCCATCGTCGGCGACGTAGGTAGTTACAATCGTCATGCGACCACTCTCCTTATCTCTGAATTTATGTGTTCTGTTTTCCACACACCACTGGCATGAGCCGTGGTTGCGGCAGGTGTAGTCTATCGCCTTAGACCCACGGTAGGGCTTGCGCTTCTCCTTGCCGTGGGCTATTGCTTTGTCAAGGCTCATGTTTCACGAGATCTCTCCGCAAAGTCAGCGAGTTCATTCAGTAGAGATGCGGATTTCCTGAGTGCATTTATTTCATATACTGGGAAAGTCTTCACTCGCTTGTTTAACAGTTTTTGTCGAAGATCGCTGTTCTGTGTTTGCAGGCTTTTGACCTTACATTCCACCATGTAGAACATTCCAAGTATCCAGTCGATATTCTCTTGGCTCAGTCGATCGGTGTTTCTTACTGCATCATAAAAAACGTAGCAAGGATCAACGGCACCGCCATCATTCCTACTCATGTTTCAGCCCCCTTCTTATTGAAAACATTGGCCACCGCCATAGCCGGAGCGTTGACGCTGAACCTGGCGGCGTAGATTTTCGTGGTGGCCACGCTGCTGTGGCCCATCGTGTCGGCGATCAGCTCCATCGGCACGTTGTTCTCCAGCAGAACCGAAGCGTAGCAGTGGCGCAGGGCGTGGGACCGTGCGGACTTCTCTTCGCCCAGCACAGCCTTGGTGTAGTACTTGATGCGCTCGGACAGTTCCGTGCGAGTCATCTGATGCCACGTTCCGTCGGGATGCACGGAGCCGAACAGGAAATCTTCGTCACCCACATGGGCAGGACGCAGGCCACTGTCGAGGTACGCTCTCACGGCATCCTGTGCCGCCTGAGAGAAGACCACAGCACGGGGCTTGTCACCCTTTGTGTCCTGCGGATATGCCACGCCGTTTTCCCAGTCCAGATCGCAAGGACGGAGAGAACGGATCTCGGAGTTGCGAAGCCCGGACTGGAGCAGGAGAGTGACCTCTGCCTTTTCACGCAGCCATGTGGGAGATTTCCGACCATACTTGGGCCGGACGCAGTTGATAAGCTCTTCCGCATCCACATCGGTGAGGACGTGCTCGTAAGGCTTGCTTCGCTCCGTGTTCAGGCGTTTCTTGTTGGGCTTCATCAGGTCGTTGAAGAAGGGCTTGTCCACGATCTCACAGTTGACGGCGAAGTTGGACAGGCAGCGGATATGGGTCAGGTACAGGGACATGGACGTGAGCTTGACGGTGGATTCGTGCTTGAACTTCCACACGGCTTCGGCGCAGATGTCAGAGAATCCGTTACGCTCCATGCTATCACGCAGGAGGCGGTAGGTCTTGGAATAGCTGCGGATGCTGTCGGGGGACAGCTCGTTGCTCTGCATATCGGCTATGTAGTTGGCAACGGCTTTATCGTACTTCTCGAACATGGGCTTGGCCCTCCTTTCTTTTCACTTAATGGGGAACGAAACTCCCCAAAACGAAACCCCTATCGGGTCACTCCGAAAAAATATTTTTGTAGGCCAGCTTCACGGCCTCGCGGGGACTCTCTGCGGCGACGATGCGCCGGTCTACCTCGTAGCCCTCGTCGTTGTAGATCACGATGGTGTAGGATTTCTTCTTCGTCTGATTTTTCAGAACCATAGATCCTCCTTCGGCTCCTCTGCCACAATCCAACCGTTGAAGTAGTCGGTCACGTCCTGGCGGATCGTGACGGTGTTGACGCGCCCAATGACCTTCGCGGGCGGGAAGTATCCGCCGTTACATTCGCACAGCGTTTTCGTGAGTTTGTCAGATGCGTAGAAATTGGGGCTTGTCGCAACGCCGATGTGTTCTCCGCGCTTGTCGCTGACGAGCAGTTTTTCTCCGCCGTTAATGTCGGCGTCCAGCGGAAGTTCATAGAGGAACGACCGCCGTTTTTCTTCCGGGTGCTTGATGTACACCAGGTTTCGGTATTTCATGATGCTCTCCTTTCGATGTCTTTCCGTAGATTTTTCAGCAGGAACTTGGCTTCGGCCTTGGGCAACTCGGTAAAATCCATGAGCATTCTCAGCTCGTTTTCCTGCCCAGCGAAGTTCCTGTACAGACCACGAATTTCTCTGTAGGTGAACGGGGCGAAGTCTCTGGCGGCCAGTCGGCGCTTGACAGAGACGGGCGCATTTGACATTTAACCAACTCCTTTTTTGAACGCCGTATTATATCCATATTGTCAAGCAGTAAATAAAAAAAGAACCGCACATTTCTGTGCGGTTCTTAATGATTGTCGTATAGATTTTTACTCGAAGTTTGACCAGATATTATAGATCTGGAAGAGGGCAATCGCCACGCCGTTTTTTACGGTCATTTTGTATTTGTCAGCGAGCCACATCAGGTATTTAAGCGTTGATGTTTCAGGTGCCAACAGGTCGTCCGTGAAGAAAGCAAGCTTCACCTGTGTCCAGTTCTGCTCCGGGTCGAAAGTCGGCAGACCCAGGAGAAGAATGTCGGGATTCCGGGCCAGCAGTTCCGCTGCCTCTGTCATGGATCTCGCCTTGCGCTTGACGGTGGGAGACTTTATTCCGTCGATGGTCTGGCGGTGCTCGATCTCGGCGTCCTCGATCACATCCGTCACATTGTTGTCCGTGATGCCTGCGCTATTGAGCATTTTCACCAGCTCCGGGATTGGCGTGGGCTTGTCGTTCTTCACAAGCCGGAGTGCATCGTCAACAGCCAGCTCCACGCTGAAATCGTGGGCCATAAGCATTTCCTCGGAGGCGGCGTCGATGATATAGCGGTCGTCAATTTCCGGGTGGGCGTTCATGACTGAGAAAATATATCCACGCTTGTAATCGAAACCATCCTCCCAGAAATAGTCCATCAGCTCTTTTCTCCTGTGCTCCTCCTGTGTAGTTTTTTTGATCTCACGATCTACGGCGTCCCAGTCAACGCCGTCCATGATCTCGTCCCATGATTTATCCATTGTCAGTCTTCCTCCAGTGTGTAGACGTAGAAGGTGATCCGTACTGCAACGCCGTTGTATTCTGCCATCTCGGTTTGGTGTGCATTACTGCGCATGGCATTAAGGATCACCTGCGCATTGTGCGACAGTTCTCCGGAAGAGAACGAAATCGTTACCACCCATGGATTTGCGTCGTCATCCGAAAAGGCTATGCTCCTGATACAAGATTCCGTGGCGAGCTTCCCAGCCTGGCTCCGCAGCAGATGCTTTGCAAATGCGGCGTTGGCCTTGGAGCCGGTCTCCACGTCCTCTCCATTCATCTTGCGCTCATAGTTCTCTCTCGGCGTTCTCGCTTTATCGTCCATGTATGTCCTCCGCTTCTTTGTGGATTTTTATAGATATAATATAACCGCCTGATACTGGAATATCAAGCGGTTTTCTTACGAACCGGGAGCAGCAGGGCGTCGCCCTTGTCGCTCTTGAAGATGATGGGGCCGGTCAGCGGATGATCGGTGACATACGCCTTGGCATCAGGCAGACAGTCCATGATGTTTTTCAGGAACTTCGCATTCACCGCAGGCAGCCCATCACCGAAGTCGTAGATTTTCCGATTGTACGGGAAGCCTGTGGCCGGTATGCTTTTAATCTTGACCTCTCCCGGCGTGGGCATGGGCAGCTCGCACTCGATCATGGCATCATTCGGGAATACCTTGTCCAGATCCATACCCTTTACGGTATTGAAGCCATCCACGGGATTGACGAGCCGGATTGCGTGGTATCCATCGCACATGCACTGGCGTCCCTCGACATCATACCACACGCCCTGGAAATCGGGCCGCGCATCGGGGCATCCTTTGATGAACCTCTTGACGGCGTTGTAGGCGTTGCCGCCCTTTGCTTTGCCCAGCTCGTCTTTCGCCATGAGGTAAATTTCCAGGGCAGGGAGCGCCGCATCCCAGTAAATTCGGTCGCTGGCGTGAAGGTAAAGCTCCGGGTCTTTTACCATCATGCCGTACAGTTTGTTCCCGGCGTCCTCGTCCTTATCGTGCACCGCAACGCAGGCGCGGCGCAGGGCTTCACAGGCGGTCTCGTACAGTCTTTCAGTGTTGATTGCCATATTACATATTCCTCCCCGTTACGATGTCGAATGTTTTTTCAGATACGCAGAACAGATACCCGTCGCATCGGACGACGAAAGCATCTTTGCCCCACCACAGATTGCGCATACCCGTTAGGTTGCCGCCCTTGCCGGAGCTTCCCTCACAGTGCTCGGACAGATAGTGAAACCACGCTTTATCAGCCGTGGCAGTTCTCGGCTTTCCTTTTTTCATGCGGTTCACTCCCTATATTCCGGGTGGCCTTTGCTGTACAGACCGCGCTCACCGTCCAGCCATGCCCGGATGTTTTCGATTGAGTTTTCCTCAATCTTTTTGATGGCATCGGCAGCGGCAATCATCGACCATCCGCCGCCCTCGTTGGCGTCCATGATTCTATCTGCGGCCTTGCGCAGTTCTTCGTAGAGCGGGTGATCCTTGAAAGCGTCGATCTTCTCATTGAACACCCTGTATCGGTTCTTCCGCCACTCGTTTTTATCCATTTCCATTCTCCTTTCCATGTCGTTCATTCCACTTTTGTACGGCTCTTTTGATGCTCCTGTCAGATGTGAAGTCGCAGTTTGGCGTCATGCAGTTTACCGTCCACTCATAGTGTGGATCGAAGATCGACCGGTCACTCCATATCTGAATGTCCGTGTTCCCGCAATACTTACATGGCGCAAGTTTTCCTCGGTATTTCTCCGTATATCTCCGCGCCTGCTCAAAGCGTTTCGACATTACTCAAACGCATACTCGGCGGCGAATCGTACAAGTTCCTCGTGCGTTTGGATTTCTGTCCCGAAAAGGTTATGAGGACTCACGATTTCCCACTCGCCACAAGAGTTTTGCGCAATGTATGTGGGGAATTTCATCGGCTCCGCAAGCAGTTTCTCCATGCTTTCCCTTGACCGTCGAGCATAGATTTCAAATGAATCCACTACCACCTGTTTTTCATGGGCTGGCCCGGAACACTGCTGAACAAACCGATCTTTTCTGTGGTTCCCCCAATGCTTCAAGGCTTGCTCATAGCTCACTTTTCTGCCTCCTTTTTCTCGTTCAGTTTCAGCAGCACTTTGGCGTAGGTCACGCTGTTCTCGGAAAACGCCTTGGGATTGGCGTTGTGAAATGTCAACGCAGCGCGGTCGTATTTCTCAAAGACCTTCATGCAGTCCTCGCGGGTCACGCTCTCGCCTCCATTCTCTTGAACGCCCAGAACATCCGTAGCAGTCGGGCGTGGCGCTTGCTCAGCCCCTTGGCGCCGTAGAATCTGCGGCGCTCATATCCTTCGCGGTCGTGTATCTGCTCCAGATAGTCCAACGCACTGAGCTGGGCGATCACGTCCTTGCTGGTTTTTGGCATCTGCGACAGCGCAACCCAGGCATCTATTATTCCGTAGTTTTTTCGGGCTATGTTAGATCACCTCCACTATATAGGGAATTTTGTGAAACAAAACGAAATGGTAAAGTTGCACAAATTTGCGCAGATTTTTACGATGTATGAGACTGAATATTATTCATGTTCCGTTAAAGATTCTGTGGAAGCGCCTCTCGATCTCCATGCTGTCCCGGCTTGACCAGTCCCCAATGGGCTTTCCGTCAGCGTTGTACAGATTCCCACGGTATATTACATCGTTCGGGTAGAAAGTATAGCTCACATAAGCGACTTTTTCTCCCGGATACCACAGGTCGATTTTCATTGTGCATTACCTCCTTACAGATTTTTGGCAGTTGCGGCGATCACAAGAAGACCGGCCTCAAAAGATGAATCAGCAATCTCAGTTATGGCGTTCAGTTTGTTCAGAAACGGGTCTCCGTCACCGTGATCTTTCATGGGATTCCGCTTGACGCACTCCGGCATCAAGACCTCGATAATCTCTGTGCTGCGAATAGACTCCACGGATTTATCGTCTCCGCGCCGAATGGCTACCGCTACAGCGGCGTTGATTGCCTCGTCTCTGTGGAGCGCATTAAAATAATGCGCGGCCGGGATGTTCGGATTGTAGTGGTTCTCTATGAACATTCCGGTGCCTCCGTGATTGTGACCAAGGCCGAAGGTGTTGAAATCGTACATCGGCTCGGAATCCTTTGCCCAAACTTCCAGAACACCGCTGTTATCGACAAGCAGGTATTCCTCTGCGCCAGCCTGGATTGCGTACTCCACTTCTTCCTTTGTCTCCGGGCACTTTTCAAGGTCAAACGAATATCTGTAGCGGTCATGAGTCGAAAGACGGTCTTCCAGATCTTCGACAGTTCGCCATCCCTTTCCGTAACATACGAGGTCGCCCATGTGCTGACGGGTGTACAGATTTCCGTTCCAGAAGCGGTATTCCTTCTGCGTCAGCGTCTTAGAATACTCGATTCGGTTGGAATACTCCCCCCACCCGTAGTATTCCTCACCCATGGCAACGCTCAGTCGGCTGTCGGGATGGCGAAACGCAATGGGAGCGTCCTCCGGCTTCACAATGGGAATCTCGATTGTGGTCTCTCCCTGCGCGTCACGATAGCGCGGCTTGCGGCAGCGCGGCGGAATATAGGATTCGGTGTAGGTATATGACACATTGATCTTTTTCCCCATGTAGATCACTCCTTTACAGATTTTTTATCGACTCAGAATTTCGTAGTCTTCCCAGCTTTCCTGCCGGTCATGGATCGGGATGGCAGCGTAGAGATCGCCGCACAGCGCGTGAAAACGGCTGTCAGAGGTCGCGGCGTAGTTGCCTCCCATCATCCACCCGGCTCCCGTAGGACGCTCCACAGGCTCAATGTGGTACACGTCGCGGCCAAACAGGTGACGGCGAACGACTTTGCACAGATTTTCCGGCGGATTGTTCTCGTCCACGTCGATGAATCCATCGTCGCAGATCACGAGCAGGCGCTTGTACCTGGAAGTGATACCGCCGTTTGTGCAGTCAGAAAACGGGTCGTTACGGTAGACGGATACGGGCAGAGCTCTCATTCGATTTCCCTCCATTCATCGTTGATCTTTTTGTAGAGTTTTGCAGGGCATTTATCGCGCACAGCATTGTCGTACAGATTGCGGGCCAGGATTTCGCTCTCGAAATAATGGACGTGTTCACGCCATCCATAGCTGTACCACACTTTATACGACAAGATTATTCTCCTTTTTTCCCTTTGTCTTCGGCTGGAAGTTAGTGTTGCAGAATCCAAAGATGATCCCGACGACTTCCTTGCAGGTCTTGATCTTTGCGCAATCTTCGCATTTGCCTTTCATGTGTCAGGCCTCCTTTACTTTTATGT
>Ga0310690_10006587_pt1 | contig 15207 bp, 14 predicted proteins | sample AusTroGonzalo_MG_2_FD_207661 | JGI IMG/M metagenome (GOLD analysis project Ga0310690, IMG submission 207661) | Bovine rumen microbial communities from tropical cattle in Woodstock, Queensland, Australia - Gonzalo_04 (v2) (version 2) | ecosystem: Host-associated > Mammals > Digestive system >...
CGCCGAACTCTATCGAGACGGCCGCCCGGTAAACGAAATCGCCTCGAAGTTCGGACGCAAGCCCGACTCGATCTACAAGCTTCTAAGCTCCATGGGCGTGAAGCGGAGAAAATATGAAAAGCCGGAAGTGATTGCAGGCAGCGATGCAAGCGACCCGCCCAAGGCTAAGCGAGAATGTACATTAAAGAAACCCTGGTATCTGCAGAGGCAGACACCGAACAATAGAGACAAAGCAAAACATGAGTAAAGTAAAACTGTTCCGTTTCGTCGCTCCAGGAGTCGACGAACAGGTATATTACCAGACCACGAGAGCCGCCATTAATGATGCGGTAGTGGCATCGTTTGCGGGCCACACAAAACTATACCGTGTCCTTGAGGACGGTTCTGAAATGCTGCTGTATGACAGCCTCAAGTGTAAAGAGAAGACCACCGACGCAATCCTCAAGTGGGCCGAGAAAGGAGGCCGCACATGATCGTCAGGCTCATCCGTCGCAAAAACACCGAGGTGCTGAACATCCGTGGCAAGAAGGTCAGCAGATCCTATGTGTACTACATCATGATATGGAGGTGGTTCAGACGCAGGAAATACCTCAGGCTGATCGGCGACTGGGATGTGCAGATCTTAAATGAAAAGCCTTGCAAGATTGAGCTCACATCCTCAAAACGGGCGGCATCAACCTTCCGTGAAACAGGTTCCAGCTACAGCAAGGCCATGGCAGAAACCATCGTGACATTCATCAAAACAAAACCCGACCTATTCATTCTTAGCTAATATGACAGATATGGAGAAAATCTACTACATTGCATTTATCATCATAACCATATTTTATGTGATATCTGCACGAAAGCTGGCCAAGTCTTCATTCAGGAAAGGCTGGCAATTCGGATCAAAACAGGCCGTCGATTGGCTGACCATCGCACTGATCAAGTCTGGCTTCAACGGTAAACAGCTGCAAGATCTATTGACATTAATCGCCGGGCATCTTAACGAGCTCAAAAATGAGCAGGAGCAGCCCGAGCCTAAACAGGAAGGAGGTGTTACCGAAGGTCAATAATGTGGCGGGACGAAAGGCGTATTTATATCGTATGTTAATAAACAAAAGTGTGTTAAATGTTTAGTTCTTTAAAAAGCGAACTAACACCCGAATAACGGGGTGTCTAAAAACAACCAGGGGAGTTCGATTCTCCCCCGTCCCACAAAGCGTAATGATTTTTTCATAAACTAAAGATTTAGTGTTAATAAAAATGGAATAGAAAGTTAATGTAGATGAATTAGTTATTCTAAATTTAACGGAGGAGCCGGCTGCAGGGATGCACCTGACTCTTTTTGCGCGGCAACCGCTGTACTCAAATGGGGGGCCGCCAAGCACCCCAACGCTCATCTGTGTTCCTTTATCGCTTGGCCATCTTGAACACCCTCGCCTCCGGCGAGCGGAGAAACCCACCCCCACGACCCATCGCCTGACGCCATGAAGTTACCATCGCCTGCCCTGTCTTTTCGCAGCCCAAGGGGAGAGCGTAAATTCGTGGAAAACTTATCATTCAGAATTATGGATATCACCAACCTCACACGGATGATCTCGGCCCTTCGCGCACAGACGGCTCCAGACAGCATCACGCCCGAAGGCCTCGGTACCATCCTTCAGCACATCGCTGACCTCATCGGCGCACTCAGTCAGATCAACACCAGCGAGGAGACAGACCTTATCGCCCGTGTCTCGGCAGCGGAAGGCAATGCATCGACAGCATTAACAACGGCACAAGGCGCCGCTTCCGCAGCTGCCGCCAACGTCATCGACACGTTTGAGTACACTCAGGACGATTCATCGGTACTCACGCTTACCCTAAAGCAGCATGGCCACAATGCTTTTGTAGTTGATCTGCCTGGTGCTACTACTTCGTATGCCGGACTGATGACCGCTCAGGACAAGACGTACCTGAATGGCGCCTACAACAAACGCCTGAAGCAGCTGACAACCACTAGCACAGACTCCACTGTCAAGCTCAACTACAAGTGCGAGGACAATACGATCAAAACAGTCACCTTTGTCGGCGCTACCTCGTTGGCAGCCGGTCTGATGACCGCAGAGGATAAGGCCACCCTTAACTCCATGTCCACTACGGTAGAGACGCTGCAGACGCTGACGAACACCTTGGGCTCAAAGAAAGCAGACAAGGAATTGAACGGCGCCATGGATATGCTGGCACTGTCCCAGTGGCCACGCCATATCATCAAGAGCGCCACGCCTGGAATGTCCAGCGTCGAAGGTGAGGTTTACCTGACGACCGGCATGACGTCATTCGACCCGGTAATGCTGCAGGTGCTCATTGGCAACGTCCGCTATGACCTCGGAGTACCAAATGAGCACATGGTATATTTCGCACGAGACACGAGGAAGTTCTACACCTGGAACTCAGTCTATCAGATGATGGAAGTAGTTGAATAAAACAAAACAATCATAATATGGCACAGATAGAACAAAGTCCCACGAGAATCTTCCATGTCCAAGGCAACGACCTGAAGCTGGCTATCAAGCTGACACTGCAGGTGGTTACCCTGGTCAACGGAGAGAAAGAGATCACACCCTATGATTTCTACCCCAATGAGAACTACCCGGTGTATGTGGTGCTCTCCAAGGGCACCGCTCAAACAAAGATAGAGGCCTACATGCAGGGCAATGTGGCCATCGCTGAAGACCCGGGCACCATCCTCGAAGGCCTGTACTCGGTGGAGGTGCTCTGCCGCGATGACCAAGGCAAGAAGAAACGCTTCAAGCAGCGAACGGTGGTCGATGTGAAAGACGTGACGGCCGATGCCGGCATCCCTTCAGGAGTGGAGTTCAATGCGGAGATGCACTGGCTGGACGGTGGCGTGTTCCTGGCGGTGTCAGGTCGTGACGGCCGTGGCATCGTGAGCACCACCATCGAGGAGAGCACGGAAAGCGGCGGCTACAATATCATCACCTTCCACTACAGCGACGGCTCGACAGACGAGATGCGCGTGCGCAACGGCGTTGACGGCAATGCCGTGCTGCGCCATGAGCCCATCGAGCCTGAAGATTTCGAGGCCGCCCGAGAGGCAGGCACACTGAGCGAGAACACCATCTATTTAGTTTACGAGGAAGAATGATTGTCGAGAAACTGAGAGATATCGGTGACCTCTCGATAGGTCAACGCGGGCTGCAGGCAGTGTATGTCGTCAAGAACGGCGTGCACCTCGTTTGGCGCAAGCTCGCAGGAGTATATTCTGCCTGGTTCCATCACTACGGCTGGTCACATGACCGTGGCTGGTTTCATAGCTAACAACATTATCACATCATTATCAATATGGCAAGAGAGAAATTAATCATCATCCCCGGTCTTAACCTTCTGACGTCCATGACGGATGACTGGGGTGGGGAAAACAACACGGGAGCCGCTATCACCAAGTATGGCACCGAGATTCCAGACGGCTACAAATGGGGTGTCAACTTCGCGGAAGTTGAACGCTTCATCAAGCAGATGTTCGGTGCCAACACGGCGCTGATCAACGCCGTTAGCTCCGGCAAGATCGGCTGCCTCCGCACCTGGGACGATGAGGAAAACGACGAGCTCCACCTGTTGGGCTTCGCCACCGTCGCCGACTGGGAAGCCTGGCAAGATGACCACGAGTCGGTGACCCCCATCAGTAACATCATCATCCCCAAGGGTGGCATGGAAAGCGCCTACACGCTGGCCCTCGAGGGCAACGCTCCGGCGGCCGTGCAGATGACCAACGACTTCTCGGTCCGCCTCAAGGCGGTCTATCTGTACAACAACGGCGGCGTGGCGCAGGAAGTCCCCGACTGGGTGACGCTCACCGTCCAGCGACTGGACAACAGCCAGCGCTGGGTGACCTGCGGACGCTTCACTGTGGAGTCCAACCGCTTCAACTACATCTCGATGAGAGGCATCCTGCCTTCCGGAAATGTCCAGGTGCGTATCACTGCAGAAGCTGAACGTGCGTCAACGGCTGTACCGTTCACCTTCCAGGTCAACATCGTGAACATGACCTTGACACCGGCCACGGCCTTCCAGATTCCTTTCGAGCAGGACGCACTGTTCACGCTGCAGTATTATATCACCGGCAACATCTCGAAGACGCTGCTGCTGAAGTTTGACGGCGGCGGCACCGGCAAGGAGCTGGTCATCGACGGCATCACCCACAGCGATGCAGACACGCCCTACTCCTGCGAAGTGCAGGGCCTGACCGATATCCTTACACCTGGTCTCCACACGGTGGAGGCCCAGCTGAAGTACAACGAAGACCTGTACACGGATTGGGTCATGAGCGAGTACCTGGTACTCGGTATCGACTCCCCTGTGGTGTCTGTCAACAACATCTCCGACGGCCTCTCGAACTGGACGGACGTCCATTTCTTCGACTGGTCCGTCCTCACGCCTGACGGCAATGCGATGAATGTCATCATGCGCCTGGTGGATGCCAACGACAACACCACCGAATATGCCCGATGGTCATTCAACGGTGCTCCAAGGAACAAATACCCGTTCACGACGCAGCTGGCCATCGACGGCGTGAGTGACACCTGGATTGATGCCGTGATGCTGATTGAGGACAGCGAGGGCAACACGCTCCACGATCCCGTGGAGTTCGGACTGGAGAATGAGGCGAGCTTCGCACCCAACGCGGGCGCGTCCTTCGTTCTCTCGCCCGCTGTGCGCTCCAATGCGGAGGAACACCCCGACACCATCATCAACACGGTGAACGGCCAAACGGTTCAGGCGGAGTTCGAGAACTTCGACTTCTCCACCGACGGATGGAAGGAAACGACCTATGAGGGCTCGACGGTGAGGGTGCTTCGCATCCCTGCAGGGCGACAGCTGACCATCCACCACAATCCCATGGCAGACTTCACCGGCGCCGACAATACGGGCCGCAGTTTCGTCTGGGAGCTGGACTTCGTGGTGGATAACATCGTGGATGATGAGGAACCGCTGATCGAAGTAGGCAGCCTCCGCAACTCTGGCGTATGGTGGGGCTTCCGCCTGCTGCCCTCACGCGCCATGCTGCTGACCTCGAACAAGTACACCGAGCCTGACCAGGATCTGGCATGGGCTGAAGGTAAGCGTTTCCACCTGGCCATCACTGCCCAGTATGGCGGAGAAGGCGCACCGAACATCCTGCGCATGTACCTCAATGGACGTCTCGAGAGGGAATTTGCCTATGACACGGACGACCGCTTCACACCTGAGAACGCGGTAATGGTCATCGGCAACACCTCCAGCGATATCGATATCCATGGTATGCGCTGCTACCGCTCAGCGCTCAGCTCGTCGGCCGTCATGCAGGACTACAAGGCCTCGATGTCCACCACGGCCGAGAAGATCGCCTTTGAGGCTGCCAACGATATCCTGGATGACCGTGGCCGCATCGACTGGGACAAGTGCCTGGGCAAGTACAATATCATCGGCCACCGGGGACCGCTGCTGCACAAGGGTATGGAAAACAATACCCAGCACGGCATCAGTATCGAGATCCACATGCCGGATGATGAGGAACACAGCGGTACCCTGACAAACCTTGACAACAAGGGACAGGGTACCACGGCCATGACGTATTACTGGTGGAACCAGCAATACAAGACCACCGACAATACCCAGCTGCTCGACGATGAGGGCAACCCGAAAGGGGAGACCGGTGCAGGCTATGTCATCCAGGCCGGGGAATATGCTGCTACGAAACTCGTGGGCAAGGTCAACTTCGCCTCCTCGATGCAGTCCCATAAGCTGGGACTCACCAAGGCGTTCACCGATGTCTTCAAGCAGATGATCAGCGACGGCAACATGAGCACTCCTGGACAGTTCAACACGTTCCCGAATGCCCGTATCGCGGTGCTCGAGAAACCGTTCCTGTTCTTTGTATGGGATGAGGCCAACAGCCGCTATGAGTTCCGCAACCTGATGACCTTCGGCGCAGGCAAGGGCGACAAACCGACCTTCGGTTTCAACAAAAACTCCACCGGCCACATGCTGATGGTGGAGGGTGCCGACAACGACGTGCCCCTGGCACGCTTCAATATGCCGTGGGATGACACGAACATCACCTATGACATTGACAAGGAGGCATGGATGTACAACGGGGCAAAGAACATCAACTTCGGCTTCGGAAAGACTTCCAGCGACGTTCCCAGCGACACGGATGCCCTGACGGCAGTAAAGAACTTCTTCAACTTCGTGTACCTGCACAGCACCAAGATCGAGTTCTTCAACGGCTCGCTGGACGCCCTGCAGCGTACGTCAGGCTCTCGCCTGTCTCCTCAGAAATGGCTCACAGGATCCTATGACCTGTATCGCTATGACGAGAAGACCAGCCGATGGGTGCCCGCCGGTATCGACAATGCCCAGCTCAACCTGCTGGACCAGTACGAGGACTTCACGGGCGACGCCTTCAACACGTCACAGTCCAACCAGGCTAAGAACGAGGCCTTCAAGGCTGCACGCCTGGCACACTTCAAGGCTCATGCTGCAGAGTACTTCCATGTGGATGACGCGCTGTACCACTACTGCTTCATCAAGCTGATTGCCGGTACCGACAACCGCTGTAAGAACACCTACTACTACACCGACCCTGTGACACTGAAGATCCGTTGGATGCAGGACGACGTGGACACGGTGCTGAAGACCAACAACGTCGGCCAGAACCGCAAACCGTACTGGGTGGAGGAACACACCAAGGACGGCAGCGGTGAAAACTACTGGCAGGCTGAGGAAAGCACGTTCTACTGCCTGCTCGAGGAGGCATGGGACCGTGACACGCCCGAAACGGGACAGCCGAACATCCAACAGACGATGCGCAACATGCTGGCCGCCATGTCCACCCTGGGAGGCGGCAGCGTGATGGGCTTCTTCGAGAACTACCTGCTGTCTGTTCCTGACTACTTCCCCGCTGTCGCCTACAACGAGCAGGCACGCGCCGTCTATGAGTACAGCTACCGCCTGCAGCTGACGGGAGAATACAGCAACGACACCAACGCGCTGTCGCAGTCCTGCGGCTCCCAGCGATGGTCAGAATACCAGTGGCTGGTTGACCGCATCATGTTCATCTCCAGCTGGTGCCAGTATGGCGAGTTCGCCAGCGCGACCGCTGCCGGCGGTCTGTCCTGGCGTGGTGCGACTGGTACGCACTATATCACGGTGAAACCCGCGAAATGGATGTACCCGCGTATCGCTGTCGGCTCGTCGAACGTCGGCGGTACCGCCCTCCGTGCACCTGGCGAGGCCCACGCGTTCAACGCTGTGTCCTCTCAGGGCGATACGGCACTGGCGATCCGTGGCAACGACTACCTGTTTGACCTGGGAGATATGGACCAGTACATGACTGTGACGGAGTTCGGCTTCACGGGTAAACGCCTCCAGCAGATTACCGTGAATCCCCTTGGCACGAACAGTCCTGTGCGATGGAGCGCACCGGCTGTCCGTGTGAACTCCACGAACATCAAACGCTACATCCACCGCAATACTCCGTTGGCCAGCGGAACGCTCGACCTGTCGGCCTGCGTCCGCCTGGAGGAGATCAACGTGGAGGGCACGAGCTTCACGGCCGTCAAGCTGCCGCAGACGGGTTCTCTGACCAGCCTCACGCTGCCGGCTACGCTGGAAGCGTTGACGCTGGTGGGCTGCCGTAACCTCGAAACGCTGGTCATCGGCGGCTATGGCGCGATGACTGAGATCACCATCAAGGACACGCCGATGGCCGACTCTCTCTATATCGTCCAGCAGGCTCTTAATAACCTGAACAAGGTGGACATCGAACTGCCTGAAGACGGTTGGCGCGTCTCCGGCCCGTCAGGACTGTTGCTGCTCAACACGCTGGCTGCCATGGGCGCCAACTGTAAGCTGCAGGGGACAATCACGCTGACCGCTGTGACTCCGAGCTTTGAGGATAAGGCGGCATGGCTACAGACCTGGGGCGACGTTGACCATGGCACGAACGGCCTGACGATTGTCTATCCGCAGTCTACGATCGAGAACGTGCGCATCATCACGGGCAAGTACCTGGAGAGCCTTGGCGACCACCAGATGCGTCTGAACTCAGCAGGTAACACTTTCACGGCCGTGTCATGGGAAATATCGCAGAACAGCTATGCCACGATTGATCCGAACACTGGAGTCGTGACGGTGTGGCAGATGGCTCCAGAAACAGATGGCCCCTATGCAGACGTGACTGTGAACATCACCACACTTGATGGTACAGTGCTCTCAGACACGAAGCGTTTCTACTTCTGCGAGCACGTCTGCAGGGAAGGCGATTACGTCTATGCGGACGGCTCCTTCAGCGATGAGCTGCTGTCCTATAAGACAGTCGTCGCCCTGTGCTTCTACATCAACCCGAACAATCCGGCTGACCGACTGGCTGTGTCGCGTGGTAATGTGATTACCGACCAATGGGGTCTGTACAATAATGCGTCTTATGGCGTGACTAACGTAACGGTGAACGGGTACACGTCCATCTATGACACGCCTGTCATCAATATCCAGTCCAACGGTAACGGTGACATTGACAACCTCGCCTCCATGGCCTCATTCGCCACCTACCTTACTACAACGGCAGTGGGTGACGTGGGCCTGGTAGAACTGACGGAAGACATCGGCCCGTTCCGCATCGGTGAATTTATTCACCGTGGCCAATACAAGACGCTGCAGATCATCCGCCACCGCAACCGCATCCTGAACGGTGTGACGAGCGACGTGGGCTCGCATGTGCCTCAGGTGCCTACAGCCAACGCCAACCAGACGGAACGCGAGGTGCTGACCAACCTCATCGCGGATATCGTGTCGAAGAAAGGCAACAACTACAGACAGTTCTACTATCCTGCCGCCAGCTACTGCTACGCCTACCAGCCGACCTACGCGCTCCAGCCTGGCGAAGTGCTGGCAGACAAATTCAAGGCACACAACTGGTGGCTGCCTACCCTTGGCGAGCTGGGTATGGTCTATTGGCAACAGGTGAAAGGCGGCATCTTCGCAGCCGCGCAATCCAACAGCCGTTACACCAATTTGACGAGCGATTACCACTGGACATCAACGGAATACGACGCCTCTTACGCGTGGAATCTCCATGGCGGGAATGGCCAGGTCGGCAACGGCAACATCATCAAGTACAATTCCCGCGCGTGTCGTGCGGTGGTCGCGTTTTAAATCTGACAGCTGGGGGCTTTGACGCCCCCAGCGATAACCGCGAAGCGGTTCGATTTTTTTTTGAAATCCGTTTCGATGTGTTACCTTTGCGGCATGAAACCGAATCAGGCATCTATCTACCGGGAAATCGAACGGCTGCTGGAATGGTCCATTCCGGTAGTCGAACGGTTACCCCGTTCCCTGCCGTATAAGGAACTCGGCGGCAAACTCGTCCGCGACCTCTCCGAGGCGCTGGACTTCGTTGTGCTCGCCTTCCAGGCTGAAGGCCTGGCTGAACGTGTGGAATGCATCAATGCCGTGATCATGCGCATGACATCGGTAAAAACGACGTACAGGCTGCTTAACCGTGTGCGCCGTGATGCCATCTCACACGGACAGTACGCCCAAGCGCTTGACATGCTGAACGTCATCGCTGACCAGTCCGGAAAGTGGATCCGAAAAAACAAGTACGAACTCGCTGAACAGCGTAGGACAAAAGTCAAGGCCCCTCCGCACGAGGAACCGAGACAGCTGAAGCTGTTCAACGATGAGGACTTGAAGCGGTGAAGACTACCATGGCGATTACGGTTACTATGGTACATCCCCTTAAATCAAACGGGCGTGGCACTGCGGTTCAAGCCGTAGTTAGGAAACGAGCAGCCCACGCATCATCGCTTGACGCCTCTAACGCGTGGAATCTCCATGGCGGGAATGGCCAGGTCAACAACAACAACAACAACAAGAACAATTCCCGCGCGTGTCGTGCGGTGGTCGCGCTTGACAACGGGGAAAAGGAAGGGTGGGTAGATGCCTATTTTGATTGTCTGCGCAGGAAACTCAGGGCAAAGCAATGCAATGAGTACCGCATAGACTTCGAAGAAGACCTCTGGCGCCTCGTGGCTGAAGTGCATGACCGCACCTATCAGCCCAGCGAGGCGTTCTGCTTTATCGTCACAAGACCTCGCATCCGCGAGATCTTTGCTGCAGCGTTTCGGGACAGGGTGGTGCAGCACTGGATAACGCTGCGCATCGAGCCGCTCCTGGAACGCCGCTTCCGCTCCCAGGGCGATGTCTCGTTCAACTGCCGCAAGGGGTACGGCTCCATGGTGGCCGTGAAGACCGCCAAGGAACAGATCGAGAGAGTCAGCGAGAGATATACCCGGGAGGCATGGATAGGCAAGATAGATATCTCCGGCTTCTTCATGTCCATCGATAAGGATATCCTGCTCGCCAAGCTGATACCGTTCATCCGGGAGAATTACCAGGGGGACGATATCGATACGCTGCTGTGGCTCATCGAGGTCACGACGAGACACCAGCCCCAGCTGTGCTGTGAACGGCGGTCACCCATCTGGATGTGGGATGACCTGCCGGACAATAAATCGCTGTTCACGATGCCTGAGGGCAAAGGCATGGCCATCGGAAACATCACGTCACAGCTGCTGGCCAACTTCTACCTGTCATACTTCGATGAGTTCATCATCGAGGAATGTTCATATACTGGAGCGGCCTATGTCCGCTTCGTGGATGATGCGCTGATCATCGCTGACGATAAGCAGTTCATCATCGACCTGCGCAAGAAGGCGATGCAGTGGATCAAGAAAAACCTGAAGCTGCAGCTCCACAAGGAAAAATTCTATCTGCAGCCTGCATCGCATGGCGTTAAGTTTGTCGGCTGTGTACTCAAACCGGGCAGGATATATACGGCGAACCGCACAATAGGGAACATGACCAAACGCGTCTTGCAGACCAACGAGCTTTGCCGGCATATCCTTGAGGATGGGCCGAACCTCGAGAACATGAAGCTGCTGAAACGTCACGTCTGCAGCCTCAATTCCTACATGGGCTTCTGTGTCCATAACTACACCTACAATCAAAGGAAAAAGATGTTCCGCAACGTCCCCTTCTTCTGGAAGTGCTGCAACATCCAACGCCGTTTCTCGATTGTCAAGGTGAAGAAAAAGTACAACTACGAATTATTCTTACTTAAAACAGACCGATTACAGTATGAAGCAGATCGCAGAAAACTTGCCCCCCTTGGTAAGCGTAAGAAGGGACCTCGGGCAAAACATCTTCACAGTGGCGTTTGACATCAATCACACGCCTGAAGGGTATGAGTACGAAACGGCGGAACTCCCGCCTGGTATCTGGCGCCGTGACCTGATCATCTCGGCGATCATCCGCTCAAAGTACAGTGCGGACGAGATGGAGGCCATCGCCATGAATGTGCTGGCCGACATGACCAGCAAGAAAGCCCGCGATGAGCATTGGGCAATGCAACAGTGGCGCCTGAAGGCGAAACAGTGGGCAACGGAACTGATGCAGTGGGCACTTGACAATGACATCGCTATCGATGAGTTCATGTTTGAGCCTGCTCCAGACGACCCTGACCCGGCCATCGAGGGCGGCGACGGCATCGGCACACTGTCGGCTGCTATCATCCTCGCCAAGGAGGATGCTGCAGAACTCGAGGACGAGAAGGCCCTGGAAGTTCCGGAACTGTTCCCTCTCTGGGCAGACCAGATCGGCAAGCAGCTGAAAGCCGGGGAGCGTTACACCTATCGCCTGCGCCTCTATAAGGTGCTGCAGGACCATACGGCTCAGGCCGAATGGTCACCCGACTTGGCAACCTCGCTGTTCACTGAGGTGGCCGCCTCTGCAGAACAGGGTACGCACGACAATCCGATACCGTACAACAACAACATGGAACTGGTAGAAGGGTTGTATTACTCCCAGAACGGCGTGACCTACCTGTGCATCCGCTCGACGGGCGTGCCGGTGTACAACAACCTGGCAGATCTCGTACATATCTATGTGGAGGTGGCATGATTCTTGCCAGTGTTTTCAGAATTGGAAAGGACCGATAGCAATGTGATACATAACTTTTTGGATTAAAAATTGCTCAGACGGTGGCTGCTCGGGACGAGTGGCCATCGTTGTTCTTGGGAAACGCCGCTCACGCGCGGGAAGCTCCCATCACACGCCCCAACGAATTAAGTTCGCCCATCGATGGGCTCACGGAATAAGGAATATTTTCATTATTAACTCATCACTCCCGGCTGCTGCCAATTCGCCGAACCGTCCGCTGAATTGCAGGGGATAGGGAAGGTCATGACTTTTGTTTTTAAGATCAATAGAGTGGCTTGGTCTTAACCCCGCTCCTAACTTTTTACACCGCGAAGGTAGTGCGGCACGCGGCCTGCAAGGGTAAAATGCACTCCACACAAAAAATCTCCAGCCCCTGCGGGGTAGTATTTTTTGCGCTACGCCCTTGCCTTAGCCGCTAACACCGCATACTTCGCTTGCAGTGTAAAAAGGTTATACGCGAGAACAAGACCAATGATTTTATTAATTTTTAAAAACAAAAAGTTATGACTACATCTATCAAAAATTCAGTGAACAATTCGTCGGCAGCTGCCGAGAGTAATGAGAGTAAAAAGGGTTTCCGCTCCTCCAATCCCAATAATGCGGGTAAGCGAGTGCAGCCAAGCTCGCTTGAGGTGCCGAGCGGGAGCATTAAAGGCGGAGCCAATAATTTGGATTTGATACTGGCGAGCGAGAAGCAGGTGAAAAGCGGCGCCATCATGTGGCGAGTGTACCGCAAGGCCGCAGACGGCACCGAGTCCAAGCCGTTCTACTGCGCCAACGCTCTGAAGGCCCTGCGCTACTGCTACATCCTCAAGAAGTCAAAAGGCGGTTTTATCCCTGCCGCCATCTATGACAAGCTGAAAGCAGCCATCAACGCAGACAAGGCCGCCACCGCACAACAGGAAGAACCCGCCCCCGCTCCCGTCGAGGAGGCCGCCCCCATCGAGGAGGCAAAGCCCAAGCGCAAGCGCTCCAGCAAGCGCACCAAGAAAGAGGCCGCATAATAGGCCAGACAAACACGCCAGAGCTCAGGCGCCAGACAGATGGTCGGGCGCCTGAGGAGGCATGTCCCGGGGAGACCGGCGGCCGCCGCGCCTCACACAGCGAGGCACGGCGGCAGAGCGTTAGCGCTGTCTTTTCCGCAATGCCCAAAGCATGGTAAATTCGCTTTATGAATAAGCTGACACCTGACATCAAACTCAATATCCAGCTAGGCATCGCCATCGTGCTGGTCACAGCAGGACTCGTGCTGCTGTTCTGCGGATTCTGGCTGGATCCGCAAGGCGAAATCCATAACTCGGTACTGGTAGCCTTCGGCGAATGTTGCACGTTCGCCGGCTCCCTGGTAGGCGTGGACTACCACTACCGATACAAGACCTACGAAGACAGAAGACATCATCAACGACATCAAGAGCCAGATATCAATGAGGAAGATCAATGAAATCATCGTCCACTGTTCGGCAACGCCAGAAGGGCGTGCCCACACGGTAGCCGATATCAGGCGCTGGCATAAGCAGCGCGGGTTTGTCGATATCGGATACCACTATGTCATCTACCTTGATGGCACGATCCACGCCGGACGTGCCTTGGAGCGCACCGGTGCTCATTGCACCGGCCACAACAAGAACTCCATCGGGATCTGCTACATCGGCGGCATGACCAAGGACATGAAGATGGCCAAGGACACGCGCACGCCTGAGCAGAAGAAAGCGCTGCGCTCCCTGCTCAAGCAGCTGCGCAAGCAATTCCCTGGAGCTCGCATATTCGGCCATCGCGACTTTGCCGCCAAGGCCTGTCCATCATTCGATGCTCGACGCGAATATGCTGACATCTGACACCAGAATCCTTCACCTCAAATAATCATCCGTTATGCAAGACCGCTACAAATCCTGTTTCGTGAGCATCGTCATCATCCTCCTGGTGATCATCGCGCTGCTCGTCCTTCCTATGTGTCTCTCATCCTGCCGCACGCAGAAACAAACTGAAAAGTCGGCAACCGCATCGGCCACGGCCGCTACGGTTGCCTCCCAGGATCTCACCGCTATCACGTCACAGCGGCTCGACCGCACATTCACAATCCAGCTCGATGACCTGGAGTTCCTGCTGCCCCTCCCGAACGCTGACGGTCCCTTCGCTGTGAACGGCGAAGGGACGGACAGCGTGGTAGGGCTCGTGCGCCAGGAAGCCCCCTCGATGCTTGGCGACCTTCGGTCGCCTGCGCGTCTTCGGGCCAAGAAAGCCACAATCACGGCAGCTGCGACTGTGGAGCATGATGACGTCCGGACAGCTCACCTCGAAGACTCGACATACCGGCATGAAGCCGCCGAGAACCGACAGGAGAAGACGGTGCAGCGCACCGCAGTCGCTGATCCCGTCCCTCCCTGGGCGGTCATCGCCCTGGCGATCGTGGCCGTCCTGTGTATCGTCTCACAAATCGGTAAGCGCTGAGGATGCATAGAGACCGCTCCCTTCGCTCGCGGACTCCATGCATCAATGCGCTTAATCATAGCATTAGAGTATCAGCCCATAATTTTTATAGTTAATGTTCCTGCCCGGCGCTGTGCATGATCACAGCATCGGGCAGTCTGTATTCGGTAGTCTCGCAGGCCAGGTCGAGACCGCTTGATGGCGGTCTCTTCCCTGACTCTGCTCGCAGGGTAGGGATCCGCCAGGCCATGATCATTACGTGATGTCCCGTCCACTACGCGCGCTCGCTATTGCACAGAGGGCTCGGCTCGCTGTTCCCACCGCAACCCAGACGTGCCCGGCACAAGTCACAGGGTACAGGCTACGTGCCTCCGCTTGTACCCTGTGACTTGCGCCCGACACTTGCTTCTGGGTAGCGGTTACGCTCACTCTCTCCCACTGCTCCATGGCGAGGACGCTCCGTTACCCGGCCACACTCCATCATCATCGCCTCACGCTATAGGTGGACAGCAGCCGGTGAGGTGGCAGCCCCAAGGCTCCCAGCTGAAGCTCGAAGCCTCATGTCCAAGACCAGTGCAGGCACTCGTCATGGACTGATGTGGTGACAGCAGCACACGTTCATTGATGCGCCCGACACACGCGTGCCCGGCGCATCACCGCGCATCGGCTGGATGGCCTCGCCTCGCCTGCACAATTTTAACAAGCGTTCACATATTCCGCTAAAGCTAAAGAGGGAGTCGCAGACACGCAACGCAG